>Ga0163161_10002135_pt1 | contig 14260 bp, 10 predicted proteins | sample S45metaG_FD_129847 | JGI IMG/M metagenome (GOLD analysis project Ga0163161, IMG submission 129847) | Switchgrass rhizosphere microbial communities from Kellogg Biological Station, Michigan, USA - S4-5 metaG | ecosystem: Host-associated > Plants > Roots > Rhizosphere > Soil | place: USA... | reverse complement strand
GTACCGCGAAGCTTTCATGGCGGCGTATCGCACGGCGTTCGGCGCCAACGCGCCGCGCCACGGCGCGGCCTATCGCGCCGGGCAATCGCGGGGCCTGACCGACGGACGCGAGGCCGGACGCGAGGACGCGTCGCGCCGGCACTGGGATCTCGAGGGGCAGCAGGAGCTGCTGCTCGCCGACGCCGGTTATCAAGGCGATCTCGGCTCACGCAGCGACTACCAGGAAGGCTACCGCGCGGGCTTCCGCCAGGGGTACAGCGACGGATACGGCCGGCGCTGACGCGGCTGGGCTTGCACACTATTCGGGCCGGGTCTCTTGACCGGACGCTCGACCACGCCGAGCATCCGGTCAGGAGGTCCCATGCACCGATCGGCTCTCGCTGTGGCGCTCCTGACCGCCGGGTTGACGTGCGCGTGCGCAGGCCCGAAGTTCTACACCCTCGAGAACGGCAAGGAACACGAGACCGGCATCCCCATCTACCCGACGAAGATTTTTCTCGTGGTGTCTTACACCAACGCCAAGGACCACCCCGTCGAGGTCACGCTCGTCCGCATTCCCGATCGGACGCAGGAGCCCATCTATGCCCGCGAGCTGCGCGGCTGGGGCAGCGGAGAGCTGTCGATCGACTTCGAAGGCGGCGTGCTGAAGTCGGTGGGCGGCAAGTCGGACTCGCAGGCGGCAGACACCGTGAACGCGCTCGGCTCACTGGTCAGCGCGGCGGCCGATCTCGAGAAGGCGCTGCACGGGCAGGGCCCCGAAGGCCAGCCGGCCTTCCGCCTTTACGAAGTGGTCATGGACAGGACGGGCACCCGTCTGGTGGAGATCAAGCCGTGAGCGGCGTCATCGCGTGATCCGGCGCGCATCGCTGCATCACCCACGGCCGTGATTTGACAATGTACTAGTGTACTAGTACATTGAGACTCATGGGCCTTGCGCTGGCCATCGACCCTGGCGATCCGACGCCGATTTACGCGCAGCTCGAACGCGCCATCCGCGCGGCCATCGCCACGAGCAAGTTGCGCCCCGGCGATCAGCTCCCGACCGTCCGCGAGCTGGCCGTCCAGCTGCGCATCAACGCCAACACGGTCGCCCGCGTCTACACCGCGCTCGAGCGCGACGGCGTCTTCGAGACCAGGCGCGGGGTCGGCACCTTCGTGAGCACGACTCCCCCGAAACCCATTCCGCAGCGCGAGCGTGAGCGGCTGCTGCGCGCCTTTGCGACGCGCGTCCTGGCGGATGCCGAATCGCAGGGCTTTTCGCTCGAAGACGTCCTGGGCGCGCTCAGCGCCCGGCGAACAGGAGGCACCAAATGAACCCCGTGGTCATGGTCGGTCGCTCGGAGCTGCAATCGGTCGGGCGCACCAACGTGGTCGCCGTGCTGGTGCTGGTCGCCTCGCTGGCGATCGGAGCGGCTGCCACTGTCGTCACGAGTAATCCCATCCCCCTGGTCGTGATGGCCGTGGTCGGCGTCATCCTGATGCTGTCGCCGCGCATCGCCCAGCAGTGGGAGCGCGCCGTGGTGCTGCGCCTCGGGAGGTTCATCGGGCTGCGGGGCCCGGGCCTGTTCTGGGTCGTGCCGCTCATCGATCGGGTGACGGTGTGGATCGATCAGCGCACCATCACGACGAGCTTCGCGGCCGAACAGACGCTGACGTCGGACACGGTGCCAGTCAATGTCGACGCCGTGCTCTTCTGGATGGTGCACGACGCGCAGAAGGCCGCCCTCGAGGTGCAGGACTACGCCGGGGCTGTCAGCTGGGCGGCGCAGACGGCACTCCGCGACATCATCGGCCGGACGACGCTGACGGAGCTCCTGCGGGGACGCGAGCGGATCGAGGCGGAGCTTCAGACACTGATCGATCAACGCTCGAACCCGTGGGGCGTCACCGTCTCATCGGTCGAGATGCGCGACGTCGTCATTCCCGGGGCGCTGCAGGACGCGATGTCGCGCGAGGCGCAGGCCGCCCGCGAGAAGGCGGCGCGCGTGATTCTCGGTCAGGCCGAGATGGAGATTGCGCACTCGTTCGAGGAGGCCGCGAAGTCGTACCAGAACAACCCGACGGCTCTCCACCTGCGAGCCATGAACATGCTCTATGAGGGCTTGAAGGAGAAGGGCGCGCTGATGCTCATCCCGAGCAGCGCCGTGGAGTCGATGGGCATGGGCGGAATGCTCGGCGCCGCCGCGCTGAACCAGGAGCGGCTGGTGAGTGACCAGAAGGAACCAAGGAAGGACGGAAAGGAGTAGCGAAGAAGCAGTGCGGTGGGCGCCATGCTGGTGCGTCAGATTGTCTCCATCCTCGCGCTACCCTGCACGGTCACGGTGCTCGTGCCATGGTGGATCGTGAGACGGGTGCCGATCGCCTTCACGACGCCGGGCGGCGTGGTTGATCTGCTCGTCGTCCTGGCCGGCGCGGCGTGCGGCGTCGTCGGGCTCTCGCTGTTTGCGTGGTCGCTCTACCACTTCTGGACGCAGGGCCGCGGTACCCTTGCGCCCTGGGATCCCCCGCGGCGATTCGTCGTCAGCGGACCGTATCGATTCGTGCGCAATCCGATGATCAGCGGCGTGATCTTCATCCTCGCCGCCGAGGCGTGTGTCCTGCGGTCGTGGGCGCTGACCGAATGGACCGCCTTCTTCACGCTGATCAACGCCGTCTACATTCCGGCCATCGAGGAGCCGATGCTCCGCGCGCGCTTCGGCGACGCGTACGAGCGCTACGCCCGTGCCGTGCGGCGATTCGTGCCCAGGCTGACGCCATATCGCCCCGAGCCTGCTCAGGCTTGACGCCCCGAAACTCAGCTGTCACGCTCTGAGGGCCTGCACGACCCTCGGAGGATCGTCATGTTCGTCACTCGTGGATTCCGTGTCCTCATTGCCCTATCGGTTGCGCTGGCGGTCGCGACGTGGTCGGCTCGCGCACCGCATGCGCAGGCGCCCCTGACGCTCAAGCAGCAGCTGCTGGCCGGCGGCGCCCTGCCGCTCACGCTGCCAGCCGAGCATTCACGGCTGGCCGCCCTCCCCCGTCCGCACGTCGCGCCGGGGCGCATCCTGGTCAAGACCGTCGACGGAGCGGCGCCGGCGACGCTGCAGTCGCTGGCGTCGCGCCTGGGCGCTCAGGGCATCTCGTCTCCCGCGAACGCGGACTTCTCTATCGTCACTCTGCCGGCGGACGCCGATGTCGTGGCTGCGGCTGCCGAGCTCGCCGCGCAGCCGGACATCGTCTACGCGACACCCGATCCGGTGGCGATCCTCGCCTACGTGCCGAACGACCCGTACTACAAGTATCAGTGGGGCCTTCAGCGAATCGGCATGGAGCGCGCGTGGGACATCAATCCGGGCGCGAACGCCGAGATGATCGTCGCGGTCATCGACTCCGGGATGGCATACCTCGATCAGGGCGCGTACCGCCAGGCACCCGATCTCGCCGGCGCCACGTTCATCTCTCCGCATGACTTCATCTGGGACGACGACACGCCGGTGGATCTCGACGGCCACGGGACGCACGTCGCCGGCACAATCGGCGAGCGCAGCGGGAATGGCGTCGGCGCCGCCGGCATGGCGTTCAACGTCGCGTTCATGCCGATCAAGGTCGTCGGCGGGCCGTGGGACGAAGCCATGGGCGCGCCGAACGTGGGCACGGCGAGCCTGGTGGCAATCGCGATCCGCTACGCGGCCGATCATGGCGCGAAGGTCATCAACCTCAGTCTCGGGTTCGATCAGGACGTCCCGTCGGTGAAGGACGCGATCCTCTACGCCATCGACAAGGGGGTCTTCGTCGCTGCCGCAGCTGGCAACAGCGGCGATGCCGACAGCCCGCCCTTCTACCCTGCGGCGTATGCGCCCTCCGTCGAGGGTCTCGTCGCCGTCGGGGCTGTGGACTTCAACTTCAACCGCGCCTACTACTCGAACAGCAACGACTACGTGGAAATCGCGGCGCCGGGCGGCGACATCACGGCCGACGAGAACCACGACGGTTACGGCGACGGGATCCTGCAACAGACCATCGACCAGCAGCTCGCGAGCGAAGGGGTCTTCGACCAGTTCGGATACTTCTTCTTCCAGGGCACGTCGATGTCGACACCGCACGTCTCCGGGCTCGCGGCACTCCTGATGAACCAGGGCGTGACGGATCCGAAGGCCGTCGAGTGGGCCATCGAGCATTTCGCAACCGACGTCGGCGAGCCAGGCCGGGACAACGACACGGGCTTTGGCGTCATCAACCCGCGCAACACACTTCGGGGACTTGGAGTGAGCCGATGATCCGCCCTGTGCCGATCCTCGCGTCAGCCGCAGGGCTGTGGCTCGCCAGCGTCCTGCAGGTCACCGCGCAACAGGCACCGACGATTTCGGCTGGCGCCGCCGCGCAGACCTCGATCGTCCGCACCACCACCGACCACGCCGCCGTCTGGCGGCGCAGCCCCAGCCAACTTCTCGCGACGCTCCCGATCGACGTCGATCTCGAAGCCATCGCCAAGGAAGGCCAGTGGTACCTGGTGCGACTGCCGGAGAAGTACGCGCTGCCAGGTCTCGAGACCGGTTACGTGTTCGAGGGCCGTGTCCGCCTCGTGTCAGGGCCACCGCCGCCGAATCGCGCACCGGCCACGTCGAGCAGCCACTACACGGAAGGAAAGGAAACACAGCCCGTCGCGCCGCCAGCCCCGTTCTTTCGGGTTCGCGGTTACGGCTCCCTCGCCTACGAGTGGTTCCTCGCCAACGACAGCTTCAACGCCGTGCTCGGCCACCGCGGCGGCCTCTTCTACGGCGGCGGGGGCCAGGTGATCTTCGGTCACCTCTTCGCCGACGTCGGATTCGAGCACTTCGGCAACACGGGGCAGCGCGTGATCGTTCTGGACGGAGACGTCTTCCCTCTCGGCATCTCCGACACGATCACCATGGAGCCGGTGACGGTCTCTGGCGGCTATCGCTTCAGACCGAAGGGCAAGTCGGTGGCATACGCCGGCGCCGGCTACACGTCGCTGCGATTCAGGGAGAGGGCGGAATTTGCGGATCCCGGCGAGAACACCGACGAACGCTTCAACGGCTTCGTCATTCTCGGCGGCGTCGAGTACGCCGTGCACCGGTGGGTCTTCGTCTCGGGCGAGGCGCGCTTCACCGGGATCCCGAACGCGATCGGCGCGCCGGGCGTCGCGGCGGAGTTCAACGAGACCAATCTCGGCGGGTTCAGCGTCGCGCTGAAAGTATCGGTCGGAAACTAGGCAGGCCTGAAGGCCTGCGCTACACCTGAGAAGGCCTGCGCTACAGACGACGCTCAGGACTGGCGGCGGTACCAGTCGATCGTGCGGCGCAGCCCTTCTTCGAGGCCGACTTCAGGCTCGTAGCCGAGCAGCGCCTTCGCCTTGCCGATGTCGGCCAGCGAGTGGCGCACGTCGCCGACACGCGCGTCGGTATGGACGGGCGGCAGCGACGTGCCGATCACGTTGCCCAGCGTCGTCGCCAGCTCGTTGATTGAAATCTGCTGGCTGGTCGCGACGTTGATCACCTCTCCGGACGCCTCTGGTGCCGTGACGGCGCGGAGCACTCCGTCAACGATGTTGGACACGTAGGTGAAGTCGCGCGTCTGCTCGCCGTCGCCGACGATCGTCACGGGCTTCCCCGCCAAGAGCGCCGTCGCGAAGAGCGCGATGACGCCGGAGTACGGCGACGACGGATCCTGACGCGGACCGAACACGTTGAAGTAGCGGATCGTCACCGTCTCGAGATCGTAGAGCGTGGTGAACATCTGCATGTACTGCTCGCCGATCAGCTTCTGCAGGGCGTACGGCGACAGGGGCGCCGTCGGCATGTCCTCGCGCTTCGGCAACGTCGGCGCATCGCCATACGCCGACGATGACCCTGCGTAGACGATCCGCTTCACGCCGCTGTCGCGCGCGGCGAGCAAGAGCTGCAACGTCGCGTCGACGTTGGCACGGTGCGACGTCATCGGGTCCGCCACCGATCGCGGCACCGATGGAATCGCTGCCTGATGGAGCACGTAATCAACGCCGGCCACCGCCTGTTTGGCCACGTCGGGCTCGGCCAGGTCGCCCTCGATGAGCTCGATCGCGTCGGCGACCGCCTCGAGGTTCTGGCGCTTGCCGGTGATGAAGCTGTCGACCACCCGCACCGACTCGCCACGCCCGACGAGCGCCTCGGCCAGGTGGGATCCAATGAAGCCGGCGCCGCCCGTAACCAGATAAGAAGCCATCTGCTGAAATTGTACGGTGACTCTGGCCGGCACACGCGTCGTGGGTTCGGCCGGCTCGAAAGTGGTCACGTGTCTCGAGCCGCGACGGGGGCGTGGAGGGCTGACCACTCGACCACGGCGTGACACCTCCGGCGAGAGCATCGGGAGAAGAATCGGCAGGAATTCTTCGGTAATCGGTTACTTTCGCCGTGCGCCGAAGCCCATCCGCAAAACTCATCCAATAGATAAGAAAAACATTGACGGTAATACCAATCGACTACTAGCATCGCTGCCGTCTCGTACGTGAATCGCTTCCGGTGCCGATTCCGGTCGGTCAGGTGACCGACGCGCGGCGGCAACCGGCCGACGGCCTCCCCACCGCCGACCAGCTGCCCCTTCCCTCCGCGCTTTCCTCGGCCCGTCGATTCGTCACGACGGCGAGACTCGAGGAGGCTGCGTCATGTATCAGTCCGGCATCGTGCCTTTGCGCGGTCGGCCAGCCCTGACCGCGCTGCTCGTTGCGTTGGTCCTCGCGCTCCCCGGTACAGCACTCGCTCAGGCCGTCTACGGCAGCATCGGCGGAACTGTCACGGACGAAAGTGGCGGCGTGCTTCCCGGTGTCACGGTCACCATCACCAGCACGGAGCGCAACACCGTCGATACGGTCGTCACCAACGAGTCCGGCTACTTCACCAAAGAGCGCATGCTGCCGGGCACGTACCAGGTCAAGGCCGAGCTCACCGGCTTCAAGTCCGCAGTAATTCCGTCGGTGATCGTCAGCGTCGACACGAAGACGCCGCTCGCGATCAAGCTCGGCGTCGGACAGCTCACCGAGTCGGTCGAGGTCACCGGCGGGTCGCCGCTGCTCCGTACGGACCGCGCGGACGTGGCGAGGTCCTTCGATCAGAAGCAGTTGACAGAACTTCCGGTGCTCGATCGCAACTTCACCAAGTTCATCCTGCTCACGCCCGGGACGCAGCAGCTCGGCTGGCAGCACGCCGCCAGCGAGAACCCGCAGGGCTCGGTGCAGACGATGGTGAACGGGCAGCACTTCAGCGGCACGGGGTACCAGCTCGATGGTACCGAGAACCGCGATCCCATCCTTGGCATCATCGTCGTCAACCCGAACCTCGACGCGATCGGCGAGACGAAGATCACATCACAGAACTACGACGCCGAGTTCGGCCAGGCGATCGCGGGCGTCGTCTCGGTGCAGACCAAGTCGGGCTCGAACCAGTACCACGGCAGCGTCTTCGAGTTCTGGCAGGGCGACAACTTCGAGGCTCGGAACCCGTATACGCAGTTTCGGGCGGATCCCGTCACCGGAAAGTTCATTCCCGATACGAGCAAGAACCAGTACGGCGGCACGTTCGGTGGAAAGATCATCGAAGACAAGACGTTCTTCTTCGGCGCCTTCCAGGGCCAGCGGGCGAACCAGGGCGGATCGCAGCTGCTGACGGTGCCGACCTTGGCCGCGCGCAACGGCGACCTGAGCGCGTACGGCGTGAACATCTACGACCCGTCCGGCGGCGCGGCGCCGAACAACCGGCCTCAGTTCCAGGGCAACGTCATCCCGACGAACATGCTGTCGCCGCAGGCGCAGAACATCCTCAAACTGATCCCGAAGCCCAACGCGGACGGCACCGACGGCGGCACGCGCAACAACTACGTCGCCAACGGCGTCGAGTCGTTCCACGCCGACCAGTACGACGCGCGCATCGATCATCGGGTCGACAACAGCTCCAACCTGTTCGGCCGGTACAGCCTGGCCAAATTCCTGCGCGACGGCCCGACGGCTTTCGGCCAGGGCGGCGGCGCAGCGCTCGTGAGCCTCGGCGGTGTCTCGGACGTGCGCAACCAGAGCCTCGCCCTCGGCTACGACAAGACGCTGTCGCCGACGCTGCTCATGGACGTCCGCTTCGGGTGGTTCCAATACAAGGTGAACGTCACGCCGTTCGACTTCGGAACGACGCCGTCGAAGGACGCGGGCATCCCGAACTTGAACCTGGACCAGAACTTCACGAGCGGTCTCTCGGCGTTCTTCGTCAACGGCGATCGCGGATTCAACGCGGGCTCCGGCCTTGGCGTGAACCGCTGCAACTGCCCGCTGGACCAGGACGAGAAGCAGTGGCAGATCGTCGGCAACCTGACGAAGATCTGGAACAACCACACGTTCAAGGTCGGCGCGGACGTGCGGCGCGCCTACAACCTGCGCGTGCCAAGCGACTCGCACCGCTCTGGCGAGCTCAGCTTCAACGCGGACGGCACCCGCGGTCCGACGGGCGGCGGTTCGGGCCTCGCGACGTTCCTGCTGGGCGACGTCTCGTCGTTCGCCCGGTACGTCAGCAGCAGCACCGATGCGCGTGAGCTGCAATGGCGCCACTTCTACTACGGGCAAGACACGTGGCGCGCCTCGTCGAAGCTGACGGTCAATTACGGACTGCGCCTCGACATCATCAACCCGCAGACGGTCAACGCAGCCGGAAACGGCGGCTGGTTCGATCTCGATACCGCGAAGATCCTGGTGGGCGGCGTGGGCGGGATCGATCTCGCCGGCAACGTGAAGAATCACCTGAATTGGGCACCGCGTCTCGGCGCGGCGTACCAGTTTGATGAGAAGACCGTCATCCGTGCGGGCTTCGGCCGAAGCTACGACATCGGCGTGTTCGGGTCGCTGTTCGGCCACAGCGTCACCCAGAACCTGCCGGTGCTCGCGGGCCAGTCGCAGACCGGCGCGGAGAACTATCTCGCCGCGTTCAACCTGGCGCAGGGGCCGAAGCAGCAGGACGTCCCGGCCGTGGGCGCGGATGGCACGTTCCTGTTGCCGAAGGGAGTCACGCCGCACACCAACCCGAGGACGCAGAGGCCGCCGGCGGTCAACGCGTTCAACGTCATGGTGCAGCGCCAGCTGACGGACTCGATGTCGGTCGAGGTGGGTTACGTCGGCAACCGCGGGACGTCGGTGTTCGCGGGCGACGGGCCGGAGTTCAACGTGAACCAGCCGACGATAGACGGGTACGCCAGCGGCGTGTCGCAAAACGACCGCAGGCCGTTCTACTCAGGGATCAAGACTCCTGAACAGAACCTCGGAGGGGCGTTTCAGCTGAGCCAGGGCATCAACTACTTCTGCAACTGCGCCACCAACCGGTACGACTCGCTGCAGACGAAGTTGAACAAGCGGTTCTCCGACGGCTACCAGATCTCCGCGAACTACACCTGGCAGAAGGCCCAAGGGCACAGCGACAACTACTTCCTCTGGGATCCGAACCAGAACTACGGCGTGCAGGGCTGGAATCGGACCAATATCTTCAACCTCACGCTCGTCTGGGAACTCCCGTACGGCAAGGGAAGGAAGCATGGCGCCGACATGTCGAACGTGATGGAGGCGATCCTCGGCGGGTGGCAGTTCAACGCCAACCACACGATCCAGAGCGGCGTGCCGTTCGACGTCGGGTACAACGACGCCGGCGCAGATCGGGACACGGGGACGAATCGCCCGAACCTGATCGGCAACGCCGACGGACCCAAGACGACCGCACAGTGGTTCAACGCAGCGCCGATTGGCGATGCGAACAGCGCCTTCGGCCGTCCGGCGAAAGGCACATTCGGCAACATGCCGTACAACATGCTCCGGGGTCCTTACTACCGGCGCACTGACGCTTCGATCTTCAAGCACTTCAGGTTCGGTAACGGCAAGGACATCGAAGTGCGGATAGAGTCCGTCAACCTGTTCAACGTCGTAAACCTCGGTCAGCCCGACTCGACGGTCGGAGTGCCTTTGAACGCCAACAAGCATGCCGGCGTCATCGACTCTACGGCGTACGGCAACAGCGACCCGCAGCGGAACTTCCAGTTCGCCGCGAAGTTCACGTTCTGAGCACACCAATCGTGGGTGTCTGGCGCCACTTGGCGCCGGACACCCCCACGCCAGCAGGTCCTCGGGGTCTCGCGGGTCGAGTCAGGCCGGCAGGTCGAGCGGGTCTGGCAGGTCTGTATAAGATCCGATCGTGAGGCTCGTCGCCATCGCTGCCGGGCTCGTCGTCGCGCTCGCCGGCCCTGCCCTCTCGCAAACTCCGAATGCGCGCCACTCCGGCGACGCCGCGGGCCTCGTCGCGGCCGGCGAACGCCTTCTGAAAGCAAGCGACCTCGCCGGCGCTGAGGCACAGTTTCGTCAGGCCATCGACCGCGACCCGACGCTGGCGTCGGCACACTACGGCTTGGGGCTCGTGCTCGAGGCGCGCAAGGATCTCGACGGTGCCGCACGGGAGCTGAGCGCAGCGATCTCGAGCACGCCAGCCATGGCAAAGGCCTACGACCGCTACGGCTTCGTCCTCGGCCAGCAGGGGCGCATGGACGACGCCGTTACGCAGTTCAGACGCGCCACCGCGCTCGAGCCGACGCTGTTCGACGCGCAGTATCACCTCGGCGTCACCGAGTTCCTGCGCCGCGACTACGACGCGGCGCTCCCTTCCCTTCGCGCGGCGGTGGCCATCCAGCCGCGACACGCAGAGGCCCACTACTATCTCGGTGCCGTTCTTCGCGGGCAGGGACACCTCGACCAGGCGATCGAGGAACTGACCACCGCGACACGGCTCAACCCGAGGCTCGCAGTGGCCTTTACGCGGCTGGGCATCACGCTCAGGGAGCGCGGGAAGCCCGACGCCGCGATAGACGTGCTCAAGAAGGCGATCGAGCTGGATCCGGCCAACTTCGACCCGCAAAACGCCCTGGGACTCGCCTACATGCAACGGGGCGACGCGGAGCTGGCGGTCTCGACGTTTCAGTCGCTCGTCGGGGCCCATCCCGACAACCGCATGGGAAGACTGAATCTCGGCACGGCGCTGTTGCAGAAAGCGGACCTCGCGGCCGCGGTGTCGGTCCTTCAGTCGCTCGTGCACGACGAGCCGGCATATGCCGAGGCCTTCTACAATCTCGGCACCGCGCTGAAACAGCAGGACGACTTCGAGGGCGCCGAGCGGGCCCTTCGCGAGGCCGTGCGACTCGGCCCAGACCTCGCGGATGCGCACTACACTCTGGGCGTCGTGCTGTGGCAAACGCGACGGCTGCCCGACGCCGTCGAAGAGTTTCGCGCAGCGCTCGCCGCGAAGCCAGGCTACGCCCAGGCGCATTACATGCTCGGGACGGTGCTGCGCCAGCTTGGCAAGCAGGACGAGGCACTGGCCGAATTCAGGACGACGATCCAGATCGAGCCGCAATCGCCGGAGGCGTATCTGAGCATCGGGCAGATCCTGCAGCGCCAGCAGGACACCGCAGGGGCAACGGCCGCATTTGCGGAGGCCGAACGACTGAATGCGATCAAGTCGAACCAGCAGGCTTCGATTTTCGCGCTGAGCGTCGGGCGGAAGCGGATGTCCGATCACGATCTCGACGGTGCCCTCGCGCAATTCCGCGAGGCCGTTCGCCTCGATCCGTCAAGCGCCCCGGCGCAACACGCGCTCGCTGATGCGCTGACGCAGAAGGGCGAAACCGCCGAGGCCAGGCAGCACCTGGAGGCCGCGCGCCGTCTCGAAGCGCCGGCCGCCCCGAGGGAACCCTAGCGGATGCGCACCGGGCAGCTCGTGGCGACCGCGGCGCTGGCGCTCGCGACGACGGCGGCGACGCCGTCGGATCAGACGGTGCCTTTCTCCTTTCACCGGCTCGGTCAGGAAGCCGGCCTCACCGGGCTCACCGTCTTCGGAGGCAAAGCGACGAACCGCTACCTTCTCGAGACGACGGGGTCTGGCGTGGCGATGCTCGACTACGACAACGACGGACGCAGCGATCTGTTCTTCGTGAACGGCACCACGCTCGAAGGCTTTCCGACCGGCGGGGAACCGCGTCCGCACCTGTATCGCAATCTCGGAGGAGGACAATTCGGCGACGTCACCGAGGCGGCCGGCCTGCGGAACCAGTGGGGCTGGGGCCAGGGCGCGTGCGCGGGCGACTACGACAACGACGGCAACGTGGACCTCTTCGTCACGTACTACGGCCACAATCGCTTGTTCCACAACGACGGCCATGGGCACTTCGACGACGCCACGGACAAGGCCGATGTCGGAAACCCGAAGACGCGATGGGGAACGGGCTGCGCGTTCCTCGACTACGATCGCGACGGCAAGCTGGATCTCTTCGTCGCCAACTACATCGACTTGGACCTCGCGACCGCGCCGACGCCAGACTCTGGACTCTGCCGCTATAAAGGCGTCGCCGTGGCGTGCGGTCCACCGGGGCTTCAGGGCGGCAAGAACGCGCTCTTCCACAATCGTGGTGACGGCACGTTCGAAGACGTCTCCGAGGCGTCAGGAATCACGAAGTCCACCGGCGCCTTCGGCCTGGGCGTCTCGACCCTGGACTTCGACAACGACGGCTGGGTTGACCTCTACGTCGCCAACGACTCGAACCCGAGCGCCCTCTACCGAAACCGTCGCGACGGGACGTTCGAGGACATCGGTGTTCGCGCCGGCTGCGCGTACAGCCAGGACGGCAAGCCGCAGGCAGGCATGGGCGTCGGGATCGGCGACTACGATCGCAACGGCTGGATGGACATCCTGAAGACGAACTTCGCGGGCGACACGACGTCGTTGTATGCCAACCTCGGCGGCAACGCGTGCGAGGACCGGACGTTCGACGCAGGGCTCGGCCTCAACAGCCGGTGGCTCGGCTGGGGCGCGGGCTTCGCGGACTTCGACAACGACGGATGGCTCGACATCTTCCTGACCAACGGCCACGTCTACCCGGAGGTCCGCACGCTGCGCACCGAGGTCGGCTACGAGCAACGCAAGGTGGTCTACCGCAACGTCGAGGGCCGCCGGTTCGAAGACGTCAGCGAGCGACTGGGGCCGCCCGTCACGACGCCCAAGGCAGGCCGCGGCACGGCGTTCGGGGACCTCGACGGGAACGGCACGATCGACGTCGCCATCAACAACGTGCACGACACACCTGACGTGTTCCTGACCTCGGCGCCACCGGATCACCACTGGCTCGAGCTGCGGCTGGTCGGCACGACGTCGAACCGCAGCGCGATCGGTGCCCGCCTTCGGGTCGTCACCGGAGGGGTGACACAGCTCCGCGAGGTCCAGGGAGGTGGCAGCTATCTGTCGCAGAACGACTTCACGGTGCATGTCGGCCTGGACGCTGCTAGACAGGCCGATCGCGTTGACGTCCGCTGGCCGAACGGCCTCGAGGAACACTGGACGAACGTCAAAGCCGATCAGCGACTCACGCTCATCGAAGGACAGAGTGTCCGGCCATGATCGCGACGCTTCTCCTCGTGGCGGTCGTCCTTCAAGCGCCGGCCGGCGACCGGGCCGGCCTGCAGCAGACATTGACCGACATTCACGCTCTCATCTCGTCGGGACAGTCCGCGCAGGCGCTCGAGAAGCTGCAGTCGCTTCCGCAGGACGATGCACGAGTGAAGTACCTGAAAGGCGTGGCGTTCTATCACCTGGACGATCCGGCTAAGGCCATCGACGCCCTGGCGCCGGTCGCCCACCAATTGCCAGACGGGTCGGTCGAGCGAAAGGAAGCCGTGCAAGTGCTCGCGCTTTCGTATTACATGGCCGGCCGCCTGAAGGAAGCGCTGCCGCTGCTCGAAGAGACGCGCGGATGGGCGACCGACAACGTGGAGCTCGCGCAGGTGCTGGGGATGGCCTATGTCCAGACGTCGCAGAACGACAAGGCGCGCGGCGCGCTGGCGGAGACCTTCGGGGTGCCGCTCGAATCGGCTGCAGCGCACCTGCTCACCGCCCAGATGATGGTGCGGCTCGAGTTCAACGACGCCGCCGAGACGGAGGTCCAGCGCGCGATCGCGATGAGCGCGACCTTGCCCCAGGCCAACTACCTGCTCGGCGTGATCGCGATCTCACGGGCAAAGGTGGACGACGGGATCGCGTTCTTTCAGAAGGAGCTGGCGATCAACCCGCTGAACTCGATGGCCGAGTATCGGCTCGGCGAGAGCTACGCACGTCAGCAGCAGTGGCCGCCAGCCATCGCTGCCCTCCAACGGTCGCTCTGGATCAACCCCTACTTCAGCGGCCCGTACATCGTTCTCGGGCGCGCGTATCTGGCAACCAACGAT
>Ga0163161_10002134_pt1 | contig 14261 bp, 11 predicted proteins | sample S45metaG_FD_129847 | JGI IMG/M metagenome (GOLD analysis project Ga0163161, IMG submission 129847) | Switchgrass rhizosphere microbial communities from Kellogg Biological Station, Michigan, USA - S4-5 metaG | ecosystem: Host-associated > Plants > Roots > Rhizosphere > Soil | place: USA... | reverse complement strand
GTCATCGGAGATCACCGCCTCCCAACCTTGCTTTTGTGCGAAACTTTTGTAGCAGGTTTTCAGGAGTTCTTTTGTTGTCATAATATTGATATTTGCCAATATATATTTTGACAAAAATTGTTCCGTCATTTTGGGAATTCAAACCGTTCGCGACCTAATTAACCGCTTCGTCGTTTCATCGCCGATAATCCGTATTGGTAAGTTGCGCAACTCCTGTGACAGATTTGAAGCACACCGGAACATAGATACATATAGGTTCTATGTGACACCTATTGTGACCTATAAGCAACGGAATATTCATCACTTTGTTCGCAGAGTCTTCAATTCAACTGCTTCGTCGTTTCACCTAACGATACTCCATTTTGATAAACCTGCATTACATATGTACCGGAAAGAAAATTGTCAGGTTGAATCGTGTAGATAAATTTTTTTCGTTCACCCTTGTTGTATTCAAAATGAACCTTTGTTGTATAAGCTTTCGCGCCTTCCGTTTTCGAATCAAAATGATCAGTGCCCCAGACATCAGTTTGTAAAACTTTATTATCGGGTTGAATGATGACAACATACGCATCATAGGATGCTGTGCTTACAATATTGTTTTGCAGGGTAAAGGAGAAGATCAATTTATCAGCTTTTTTTGCTGATGTTACTTCCGTTTCCTTGTCTCCGGATTTTGTTGTAACAATTGAAAGGCGCATATCGGAGGCAATAAAGGTCGAGGCTTCGTTGATAGTTTCCGTAAGCTCTTTATTCTCCTGTGCTATTTTTTCAATATTATCCCGGAGGCCTTTTACTTCGTCATTTAACTGCGTGAGCACTCCATTCAATCTCGTCCGCTCGGTTTCCAGGTCTGTATTCTGCGCTTTCATTTCTTCTATTCTTTCCTGGTATTCTGTAATGAGTTCTCTTGCTTTTTTAAGATCTGTGTTTGTAGCGTTCCTGTTTTTTAAAATATCGCTGATCTGCAGGCGAAGGTCACGGATCTTTGTCATGGTTGAATCTAAACTCCCTTTCAACGAATCTGTCAGGCTCTTTGTAGTGTCGAGTTCATGTGTTTTTTCCGTGAATAATTTTTGAAGAGAATCTCTGACGGCTTCCTGCGTGGCCATCGTATCTTTTACCAACACCTGGGCCAGGTGGGTGCTGTAATGGGATTTGTCATACAAATGATAGATCCATGTACCCATTAAACCAACCGAAACTAAAAGAAGTAAAAGATTTTTTGAGTCCCTCATAGGTTAGCAAGGAAGTTGCTCTATGTTTAGCAAATATAACTTGGAAGTTAACGCATTTATAGTAAAGAAACGATGATACTGTATTCTACATTCTGTATTCTATATTCTATATTCTGATCTCTTACTTTCCAACGTTCTGATCAACATATGCAGAAATCCAACCCACCTGCCCGTTCTTTACAAGATAGAATTGTTTTCCTTCATAAAGAGATTGAAATTGTCGCATAACCTTTAGTAAAAGCCCTGTGCCTGCCAGTAATGATTTTTGATCAAAAACCTGGTGTACTCTTTTGATCTCTTTCGAAATAGTTGGCTTGTCTGCTGTTTTATCCAGGATGTTTTGTACCAGTGACGCCTCGGTAACAGAATAAAAATTGGTATACAACCTGTCATAGAATTTCTGGACCTGGTCAAACGTAACACCCACCACGGAATTGTCGATCAATTCAGGAAACATTAAGGTGGCAACCGACCAGGCAATGCCGCCGCTAAATGCCACATTATCACTTTTGGGATACGAACCACTCTCGTTCACCGCATAAATGATCTCGGAGTTTTCAGCCTCGGATAATACGCGGTATAATTGTTTGTAATAATTGCTTAAACCTTTATCTTCTCCGCATCGCTTATCGGTAACATTCGCCACGCTTTTTGTTCCCCAGTTTACATTGAATAGTTTAAAATCTTTTGTGTTGCCATTTGGAAAATAACCGCCCTTTGTATTGCCGCTGCCTATATCGATCAAAAACGTATTGTACCTTCTTGCTTCAGGAACTATTCCCAAATGCGATAGTCTTGCTTCTTCCAATGCGCCGACAATATCTACCTCGCGGTCGGGTTCATTGATCTTTGTTTTAAAAGAATCGACCAGGTTGGTTATCCAATCAGTCTTCTGCTCTTTTTCGGCTTGTTGTTTTACACCAATGCTCACAACGGTGTAAACAAATTTGGGATCGATCCTGTATCGGTTTACTAATGTAGAATAGAGACCGGACATGCCGTTCAGTGTAGCTTCGAAACTGGGTGAGTTAAATGAGATGAAGTCAGTATTCACCGAACTGTCTTTTAAAATATTAAAGGCCCCCCGGCTTTGCGCATTTTTCCCTATTTCAATCACGCTCATTTTTACACCTTTTGACCCAACCTCAATACCGGCGTAGACCACGGAATTATTATACTTTAATTTGAAGCTTGTTTGTGCCTGCAAGAAAACGCCACATACAATCAGAAATAAAGCGAGCAGGAACGGTTTTGAATTGCTGGACATGGAAGAAGTTTTTTTGCTTGACCGAATAAAAGTACTAAAATGAGTAGCCCAACATTTTATAGATATCGCATTGTGAAGAAAATGTGGCTAAATAACATTATTCCGTAGTTCTTTTACCGGTGGTCAATTTAAAATTTTTTGAAAGATGAATATCGGGGAGATTCAAGATACGATGGCTGTACATGGTTGACTCAAAATTTATTTATATCAACGGTTTTACAAACTCTTTTCAAATCTCTTAATTTTATTACTCATTAAAATTATTTCCAATGAAACGTCTACTGATCACTTTAGTTTGGTTGATACCAGTTGCTTTATTTGGGCAGCTCAAATATCCTGATACAAAAAAAGAAAACATAGTAGACGATTACAATGGAGTGAAGGTAGAAGACCCTTATCGTTGGCTTGAAGATGATAACAGCGAGCAAACAAAAGCGTGGGTACAGGAAGAAAATAAAGTAACTTTTGATTATCTCTCAAAGATCCCTTATCGCGATAAGATCAAAAAACGGATCGAAGAAATGTGGAACTATCCGAAGTATGGCGCTCCTTTTCAAAAAGAAGATCATTATTACTTCCAAAAAAATGATGGTTTGCAAAACCAAAGTGTTTGGTTCACGCAAAAAGGGCTGACAGGGAAACCCGAAGTTTTTATTGATCCGAATAAATTATCGGATGATGGGACGGTTTCATTGGGAGGGATCAATTTTTCACTTCACGGCAAGTATGCAGCGTATACGATCCAGAAATCAGGGAGTGACTGGCAGGAAGGATATGTCATGGACGTTGCTACAAAAAAATTGCTGAGCGATAAATTGACCTGGCTGAAGTTTACCGGCTTTAGCTGGAAGGGCGATGAAGGATTTTATTATAGCCGCTTCCCTGCACCTACGGGTGAGGACCAGTTGAAGGGAAAGAATACCAATCAGCAGGTATATTATCATAAAGTGGGCACGGAACAATCAGAAGATAAATTGATGTATGAAGACAAAGACCATCCGCTGCGATCTGCCGGTGTTGGTTTGACGGAGGATGAGCGTTTCCTAATCCTTGGCACATCGGAAGGAACAAGTGGTGGCGAGGTATGGACCTGGGATACGAAGGATCCTTCGCAGACAAAATTTAGTTTGCTGATCCCCGGCTTCGCTACTGATCCGAACGTAATAGATAATGCGGGTGATAAATTGTTGGTTCAAACAAATGACGGTGCTCCAAATTTTAAAGTGGTGCTGATCGATCCAAAAGATCCGGGCAGGGAAAACTGGAAAGTCATCATTCCTGAGCAGAAAGAAGCGCTGCAAACTGTCAGTACGGGTGGTGGTTATCTTTTTGCTTCGTACTTGAAAGATGCTTCAACGAAAGTATACCAGTATACTTATGACGGTAAGCTTGTTCGCGAGATAAAATTACCCGGTATTGGCACTGCAGGCGGTTTTGGTACAGAAAGAAAACACGATCATTTTTTCTACACGTACACTTCATTCAACTATCCTCCTACGATCTTCAAATACGATATAAAAACAGGCCAATCAACATTATTCAGAAAGACAGAAGTGAAATTTAAGCCTGAAGATTACGAAGTAAAACAGGTTTTTGTAACAAGCAAAGATGGAACAAGGGTTCCTATGTTCCTGACTTATAAAAAGGGAATTGTATTGAATGGAAATAATCCGACGCTGATGTATGGTTATGGAGGGTTTAATATTCCAATAACACCAAGCTTCAGCCCTTCAATCGTTTTCTTTTTGGAGCAAGGTGGCGTGTACGCTAGTGTATGCATGCGTGGTGGCAGTGAATATGGCGAAGACTGGCACAAGGGCGGCATGCTTGACAAAAAGCAAAATGTGTTTGATGATTTTATCAGTTCAGGCGAATGGCTTATCAATAATAAATACACAAACAGTGGTAAACTGGCGATACAGGGTGGATCAAACGGAGGATTGCTGATCGGAGCTTGCATGACGCAGCGACCCGATCTCTTTAAAGTAGCTGTTCCACAAGTAGGAGTGATGGATATGTTGCGTTATCATAAGTTCACGATTGGCTATGCCTGGTCAGTGGAATATGGAAGCAGCGACAATCCCGGGCAATTTAAATACCTCTATAAGTATTCTCCATTGCATAATTTGAAGCCGGGTGTGAAGTATCCTGCAACTTTTATTACAACGGCTGATCATGACGACAGGGTAGTACCGGCACACTCATTTAAGTTTGCAGCCACTTTGCAGGCTGACAACGCAAGTGATAATCCCACGCTTATTCGTGTTGAAACAAAAGCAGGTCATGGTGGGGGAATGCCAACAAGCAAAAGGATCGAGCTGGCGACCGATATCTGGAGCTTTGTGATGTATAATTTGGGAATGAATTTCAGAGAAACAACTCAGGGCGGAGCGGAGAAGAAGGCTTTTTGATGCATTGCCCCACCTTTAAAGGTGGGGCAACTAATTTTTACTCAGCTTTTTTTTCTAAATTTTTTCTCTTCTGCTCCACTTGCCGCGGTTCTTTGCAGGAGAGTCTGCGAAAGTCAAAACAGCTTAATGAAGTGGTGCTATAAAACGCCCTTCGGTAATAATTGCGCTATCGCCGTTTGCCTTAAATACTGTACCGCCGAATGTGCCCGTAACAATACCTGTCGAATAAATAAAACTTTGAACGGTTACCGAAAATACCGACGTGGGGCGGCTATCGAGGATATCCGCTGCAGCATTGTGATCGTAATAATAAAAAGCTGTCTGTTGCGTAGTAAGATTAAACTGATCGCGATCCAAAGCCACCGGCAGATATACCGACACTACGATGCCTGTATCAACTGAACAGGCAGAAGGTCCAAAAAAGGTAAAATCAGTTTTTGATTGCCCGTTGAAAAAACCAGAATTGGTAAATGTGCCGCACTGGTATTCATTTCCTGTTTTAAAACTCCAGTGTCCGAGAACGATCGGATCGGAAGGATTACACAAGCTACACTGAAGATATGGTGTTGGTGTTTGGGAAGTTACTGTGTCGCCACTAACTGTTGAAAGTGTATCAGTCTTTGCACCTTCAAAACTATATTCTTTGGCGCACCTTGTATTTTGCAATAGCAGGATCGTCAACAGGAAAAAGAGAAAAAGGGCATAATATCGCTTTACATGCTTCATAGCCTAAGAGATGATAAAGCACCTGAAACAAATGTACGCACTACAGACTCATTTTTGTCATGCGCATCCTCTCCGTTTTCGCTTCATTCTTTTTTCTTTCCAAAACTCTTTTCTCCAGCTTCAATGGCAACCGGTAAATAATTTTCTCTTGGGGGAATTGGGCAACTATATTTACCCTTTACATAAGCGCAGTAAGGGTTATAGGCTTTATTGAAGTCAATGACCAATTTATCATTCTTTATATCTCCTATGGTGAAATCAATGTACCGGCCCGCATCGTAGGTTTCCTGGCCCGAGGTTTTATCCGTGAACATTAACGCAAGGTAGTTCTGGTATTTAGAAGTGGACATCAGGTCCTGGGATTGATAAAGATCTAATTTTACCAACGTATCGTGAATAGTGAATGAAACTACGCCATAAACCCGGTACGTTCTTTTATCATACCCTGAAGTTTCCATTGTAAACCATTTGTTATCCTTTGCTTTTTCAAAACTGGCGGTAACCCGGTAGCTTTCATTGATCGGGTAGAACTGGAAATATTTCTTATCAGTTCCCCGGACCACTTCATGGCTTTTAACATAGCGATCAAGAAATGTTTGTAAAGAGTCGTTATACGATGACTGACCAAAAAGATTCGTTGTACAAACAGTGAGTAGTAAGAACAAAGAAGATCTTAAGCCTTGCATAAAATAATTTTTAAGAAAGAAGGGGTAAATGAACTTCTGCCATCATACATCTTGCGCTGCCTCCGCCATTGACCTCAATGGTATTGAGCGGCGCGTGTATGATCCGGTTATACCCTTCTAATTTTTGTACTTGTTTTTTTGACAATGACTGAAATGCCTGTGTTGACATTACCAGCAATTTTTCACCTTTGCCGTTTTCGATTTGCAACATATTTCCTGCGAAATGATTTAATTGCTCATAATTTATATCAATCATTTCTTTACCGGTTTTTTGAATAGCAGCAATGACTTTATTTTTTTCTTCAACATCGCGAATTGAATCGGGACAGATCACCACATAGTTGTCGGCTATACACATCATCACATTTGTATGATAGATGGGCTGGCCCGTTTTATCGACTGAATGAAAAACGACAGCTTCATAATTCATTTTATTGCAAAACTCATCGAGCACCTTTCTATTTGTCCTGGGTGAAAGACAGGCAAAAACCAACCTGTTGTCCCTGTCGAGAACCATACTTCCGGTTCCTTCAAGAAATAAGTTGTTGCTTTCGTTATAACTGAGATCGATCTTCTTTTTAACAACAAAATGTTCATCGATTTTTTCAAGCACATGTTCTTTTCGTTCAGCCCGGCGGTTGGAAGCATACATTGGATATAACAAGACCGTTCCATCGCCATGAAAGGATATCCAGTTATTTGGAAAGATCGAGTCGGGTGTGTTTGGTTCAGGAGTATCTTCTACCACCGTAACATCCACGCCATTTTTTCGAAGAAGGGCTACAAATTCATCAAATTCTTTCAATGCCTTTCCCTGCACATTTGTTTCGTCATTCTTAACCTGGAAAGCATTGTTGGTAGCCGTCTCCGCATTAAAGGCGAAATTCACCGGCCGGATCATTAATATGTGTGAAGTGGTTTGCATGCTTGTTGCTGGTTGCTGGTTTCTTGTTGCTGGTTGTTTGGGAAAAGCTGCTGTCTATTTAACCAGCAACCAATGACCAGCAACCAAAACTTTACTCAACATCGTCTCTCAATATCGGCATACTCATACAATGAAATCCTCCTCTCGCTCTGGACAATTCAGCGGAAGGTATCAGAATCATTGTGTCCTCAACTTCTTTGGGGTTGGTCTTGCCTTCTTCTATTTCGTGAACAAGGTCCTCTGCATTTATAATAGAAAAACCATTGTTCCTGAAAGCGTCCACTGTTTTATCATTGCGGTCATAACCCAGGACAACCCCCTCTTTTAATGCAAGCAAATTGCACGAATCCGTCCATTGCTCTCTTGCATCAAAGGGGAATTCATTATTTCCTGAATAAATAAATTTTACCTTATCGTCGCAATCAAAATCGTTTTGGCTGATATCAGCTAAAAGCTCTTCAAGATTATCAAAATAAACAGGATCGTCGATGTTCTTTCTTTTGAATTGAATGATCTTTATTTTTTCATCCTTTTTTTCCATCTCCAGAACTTTTTGAACAGGATCCGCATCTTCCATTTTAACTCTTTTCCTTGAAAAACTTCCGAGCATTACCCAGACATTCCTTTTTACCTGGGTGAAGATGGTATCGATGTGCATGTAATCCCTTCTTTTCGGGATCTTAATGACCGTTATTTTTTTAACGATATTTTTTTCGAAAAGCAGGTTCGACACCTGGTGAACTGCTTCCATCGTGGTTCTTTCACTTACACCGATCAGCACATGATCACTTGTGATCACCATCACGTCACCGCCTTCCAGGGTTACTTTTTTTTCATCACTTTCTCTTGGTATCAGGAACTGGTGAGGCGAATCAGGTATCTCAAGGATCTTATCCTGGTAACCAGCAAAGATCGGATGGTTAAAAAAGATGTATTTCATCAGCATCGCTTCCCTTGTTCTTGCTTTTTTGGCAGGTTTGTTCAGCAGGATGTGATCATTGATCACGATCCCAATGTCCCTGGTAAAAATAAAATTGGGAATAGGAGGAAAAACCATCTCGTCTTCATTGATGGTACCGCTGATGAAAACTTTGGCTAATTGTTTTGGAGAGAAGGATAAAAGATCGGTTTGAACAGCATAAGAACAACCTTCGATGGCGCAAACAGCAGCCACCAGTTTTAATTTTATTTCATGGTCGCTTAATACATCCGCCAACAGGCATTGGAGCTCAATTACATTTTCTGAGTCAAAGAAATTATCATTGTCCGGTTTAAAAAAATTGCGACGATTTTTTTCATCATCAATTTCCGAAAGCCTGCCTTTTATTTTCGGGGGATCAAGGAAGTACAGTAAGATCTTTGTATAATAATCGTATTCCTTTCTCCTGATCGTGTCCAGGTGAACGATATCCTCAAACAGCCAGTCCTGTGCTTTGGAAGGAACCACTTTGCCCAAACCACTGTCAGGGCTATGAACAAGTAATCTTCTTAGCCTGCCTATCTCAGATGTAACCGATATTTTATTATTTGATTTTGACATAATGAGCTATTTATGATCCGGTAATCAATTTTAGAAACCATAAACAGGACATTAATCCGGGATATAAAAATTGGCCGGCAGGAGATCCGAGAACTTGTGTGTATTAAATATGGGAATATGACGAAACATACCTATGATCATTTGCAAAAATACTGAATGCAAATAACAGGTAATAATTGAGACAAAAATGAAAATAACTGGCTATTTTCCCCTTCCCGCTAACCTCTAATTCATGAATGAACTGCCAGCAAAGGAATATGGGTATGGTAAGCTAGTTTTTTTGTATGGTGGCCTTTCATGATCCCGCTTAATACGGAATGCCGGCGTGGAATGGTTATCAGGACATCAATATTTTTATCGATGATAAACTGTTCGATAGCCTCAAAGAAATCGCTCATTCCTATAAAATAAAATTCGGGGTTGTAATCGCTAAACATTTCCAGCATGACGGCTCTTTCCTTTTGATATTTTTCAGTGAGCGCAACATAGTGCTCGCTATTGACATTTACCACATGCAGCATCGGGTGAAACATTTCCAATAATGTTTTAATAGGACCCGATGGGGTGGTCAGTCTCACATTTTCAAAATCTGAAGCTACTACCACATTCTTAATCTTTTCAAACTTGGCATCAGGGGGAACGATAAGCACGGGGCAAATATTTTTGTCAACGAGTTTTAAGGTATTACTGCCCATAAACACCAGTTCCAATCCAGATTTACCTGTCATGCCCATCACAACAAAATCGGTGTGATATTTATGAACGGCCCGCTCGATCTCGTCAATCAGATCATCCCCTTTCACCAGGACGGTCTCCATTTTTACCGGGAAATCCTTTGCCAACCTATCCTTCAGCTGTGCTAATTGCGTTTCGGCAAGTTCAGCTTCGTGGTCTTTTTCATACACGTGGAATAAAACAAGGTTTGAGTCCTGAACGTCTTTTAGCATTGCCGCAGCATAGTCGACTGCATTGTATGAGACCAATGAAAAATCTACCGGAACGATAACAGTATTCATTTTTGATGTTTTGGTATTATTAAGAAAAGATAAAGCAAAAATAGGGGAGTATGTCAAAAATGATAAATTTTTGTTGGCTGGCATATAATGCCCTGCCGGTAGCTAAAAGAAGAGCTGGCCTTAGATGACCAGCTCCTCTTTACGAATATCCAAACTCATTAGCGGTTACTCATGCCGCTATCCGTGTCCTCATCCCTGTTGTTTGAAGTTTTTTGTTCTGATTGTTCTGTGTCCTGGTCATCATCATAAGATGAATTACTACGATTGGAAGAAGTTTTTTCTTGCTGACCCTGCTGGCGGTCCCGGTCGGACATATTGCCTTGCTGTCCCTGGCGATCACGATCAGACCTGTCTCCCTGTTGACCTTGCTGTCCTTGCTGACCTTGCTGATTGCCCCGACTTGTCCCGCTTTGCTGCCCCTGGTTTCCTGTATCACTGCGGCCAGTTCCTGTTTGGCCTCCTTGCCCGCTTTGCTGACCCTGGCTACCAGGATTGCCGCCTTTGTTGCCTTGTTGAGTGTTGCGATCATCAGATTTTTGATTTGGCATAACAAACGTTTTAAAAATTATTAATTGATTTTGTAATCTCAATATGTTAGCGTAAAAAAATTATGCCTATGTAATTTTTCAAATTTTAAACCTATCATATTAAAAAAAGGAAAAGATTATGTATGCAGGATGGGTTAATTATCTACAGTTTAGCTGAGCCTGTGAAAAATTTCCCTCACGGCCAGAGTGTCAATTCTTTTTTCTTTTTTTGGGAGTAGTATTTTTTAAAACCTGGTCCAAACCAGGTAATGAATCGGGATCTGGTATTTTTTTGATCCAGATCGTTACTTCTTTCCATATTGCGGGATTGCCTTTGAGCTCAGCCTTAATTTTTATTTTTTCTTCTTTGAAATCGGCGGGTACGACCAGGTCATTCCCCTGGAATTCACACGCCGAGGCCGAGAATTGTATTTCTTTAGACGTAAGGGGTTGCCATTGGCCATTGGACAGTTTACCATCGACATTGATGTAATTGTGTTGGCCCTTTTTCAGACTATCAGTATATAAATGAAAGGAGATATCATCTATTTTTTGTGAAAAAACAGGAATTGAAAAAAATAAAATTACCAGTGCAACAACAAAGATTTTCATTCTTTACTAATGTCGGTAATTAAGGCGAAATGGTTGCAAGAAAAACTGTCCCGATAGATCGGGACAGTTTTGATGATTGCCATCAAGGGTCGTTATAAAGAACTGCTTTTTGCCTCTCCCAATTTAGCGTGCGCCGCGGCTAATCTTGCGATCGGAACTCTAGGTCCCGAGCAGGACACATATGTCAACCCAAGGTCATGGCAGAATCGGATTGAATCGGGTTGACCGCCATGTTCGCCACAAATTCCCAGTTTCAGAGCGGGGTTTGATTTGCGCCCCCATTCCACTGCGAATCTCATCAGCTTACCCACACCATTAGTATCCAATATTTCAAATGGGTTATCATGTAGAATATTTTTTTCTGCATACAGCGGAAGGAATTTATTTTCTGCATCTTCTCTTGAGAAGGAGAATGTGGCCTGGGTCAGGTCATTTGTACCGAACGAGAAAAATTCTACTTCTTTAGCCAGTTCATCGGCGGTTACACAAGCTCTTACGACTTCTATCATCGTTCCGAATCTGAATACCAGTTTGAGTTGCCTTTCTTTTTCGATCTTCTCTTGAACTTCTTTTACATAACTTTTTACTCTTATCAGTTCTTCAGCATTACAAACCTGTGGTACCATAATTTCCGGGCACACAGTGATGTTCGCTTCCTGGCAATCTGCAGCGGCTTCTAAAATTGCTTGTATTTGCATTTTATAGATTTCAGGATAAGTAAGACCTAATCGTACACCACGATGTCCAAGCATTGGATTTACTTCATAGAGGTCGCGAACTTTCTTAAGCATTAGCTCTTTTTTTACTATTGCCTGATCAATTAGTTCAATCCCTTTTTCGTTGAATGGAATGGCCGCCTTTGAACTTTCATCATAAGCATGCAACAGGCGAAGAGTGTTAAATAGATCATTAACTCCACTGGCTGTATCCTTCAAATGGTGCAAATGCGCTAACTCTTCTTTCAGTTCATCCTGGGTAGGCAGAAATTCGTGAATCGGTGGATCAAGTAAACGAATGGTTACCGGGCGGGGTGCCATGGTGGTTAATATATCTTTGAAGTCCTGTCGTTGAATCGGTAAGAGCTGATTTAATGCCACTGATCTTTCTTCTTCGGTATTGGCAAGAATCATTTCAACTACGATTGGCAGACGGTCCGGAGCATTGAACATTCTTTCCGTGCGGCATAATCCAATACCCATTGCTCCATAGTTTAATGCTTTTTGCGCTGCATCCGGTGTATCGGCGTTTGCCATTACTTTTATTTTTGCCGTTTCGTCGGCCCATTGGAGAACTGTTTTTAATTCATCACTAAAACTGGGTTCAAAGGTGGGAATTACTCCCTGGTAAACATAACCGGTTCCACCGTCAATTGTAATAAAATCACCTTCGTGCAAGATTTTTTCACCAATAATCGCCTGGCGCAGTTTCACATCCACGTGAATTCCTTCAGCTCCGGCAACACAAGGTTTACCCATTCCTCTTGCAACTACGGCAGCATGCGAAGTTTTTCCGCCCCGGCTTGTTAAAATTCCCTGGGAGGCAAAAAATCCATGAATATCTTCCGGTTTTGTTTCCTCGCGAACGAGGATCACTTTATGACCGGAGCGCCCTAACAATTCTGCTCTGTCCGCGTCAAATACACATTGGCCGGAAGCTGCGCCGGGTGAGGCGGGAAGACCCTGGGCCAGTGGTGTTGTCTTCTTCGTTGTGTCCAAATGGGGATGCAATAATTGTTCAAGCATTTCAGGTTTTAATCTCAACAAGGCTTGCTGCTTTGTGATCAATCCTTCCGTAGCCATTTCCACAGAGGTGCGAACCATAGCCGTTCCGTTCATTTTCCCATTCCTGGTTTGAAGGCAATAGAGTACACCTTTCTCAATGGTGAATTCAAAATCCTGCACTTCTTTATAATGGTTTTCAAGACTGTTACGCAGTTCTTCCAGTTGGCGATAGAGGCCAGGCATCTCCTCCCGCAACTGCAACACAGCTTTTGGCGTTCTAATACCGGCCACTACGTCTTCTCCCTGTGCATTGACAAGATACTCACCAAACAGAATGTTTTCACCGGTTCCAGGGTCGCGTGTAAAAGCAACTCCCGTTGCACTGTCGCTCCCCATATTCCCAAATACCATGGCTACCACATTTACCGCTGTACCATTTGCCATTTGCGGCGTTATGTTAAACTCGCGGCGATAGTCAATAGCTCTTTTACCCATCCACGAATTGAAAACAGCTTTGATAGCAATTTCAAGTTGTTCATATACATCTTCGGGGAATGGTTTACCGGTATGCTCTTTTACCGCATTCAAAAATCGTTGACTGATCTCTTTTAGATTATCAGTGCTCAAACCGATATCGAGTTTGACACCAGCTTTATATTTTACATCCTCAAATATTTTATCAAACCGTTCATCAGGTACTCCTAAGGCGACCTTTCCAAAAAGTTGTATAAAGCGACGATAGGCGTCGTAACAAAATCTTTCATTGCCGGTTTGAATAACCAGGCCCTGCAGTGTTTTTTGATTCAATCCAAGATTAAGAATGGTATCCATCATACCCGGCATTGACAATGCTGAACCAGAGCGGACAGAAACCAGCAACGGCTTTTGAAAATCTCCAAAAATTTTTCCTGCTGCTTGTTCCACTTGCCGCATATGTTCAGTTACCTGGGTAAGAACTCCAGCTGGTAACGAATGATTGGAGTCTTCAAGATATTTCAGACAGGCTTCAGTCGAAATAACAAAACCAGGAGGAACATTCAATCCGATCTGGGTCATTTCACAGAGGTTGGCGCCCTTGCCACCAAGCAATTGCTTGTTTTTGCCATTACCTTCTGAAAATGAGAAGACGAATTTTTTATTTGAGTTTTCTTTAACTCTTGCTTCTTTGCGAAGCTCTATTGTGTCGGGAGTGTTCATAAAAAAAATTTTTACCAACTAAAGGTAGAACGGATGAAGAATTCAGATCATGATTTAATTCACGCCCGCACCTAACAAAGCTCATACGATAAGGCAAGTATAGCAGCTAAATTAGTTTGACTAATTATACCGACAGCAGTATGGCTACATAATGACAGATAGCTGCGGCCAATACGAAGAGATGCCATAGCGCATGACTGTAAAAATATTTGTCCCAGAGATAAAAAATGACGCCAAGACTATAAATGATCCCACCTGCAATGACCATTTGCAAAACGGCGTGAGGCATCCTTTCAAAAAATGAATTCCCACCGGCCAGCATACTCCAGCCCATTAACAGATAAATAGCAGTTGAAATAATTTCCCAACGTCCGCAATAGAAAACCTTGAAAACAGTT
>Ga0163161_10002131_pt1 | contig 14275 bp, 15 predicted proteins | sample S45metaG_FD_129847 | JGI IMG/M metagenome (GOLD analysis project Ga0163161, IMG submission 129847) | Switchgrass rhizosphere microbial communities from Kellogg Biological Station, Michigan, USA - S4-5 metaG | ecosystem: Host-associated > Plants > Roots > Rhizosphere > Soil | place: USA... | reverse complement strand
TTGGGGTACATTTTGTTAAATTAACTTCTAAATCAAGTGATATTTTAGGAATTAGTTCACCAGATTGTTTTCATCAGGATGGAGAACCTTTTACTTTTGCTCACTTAATTTATCGTAGTAATAATATTATTGGAGGAGAGAATTATATCGCTCATCCAAGTGAGAGAAACAAGAGCTTAAAAGAAGTTAATGAAAAGAATATTTATAGTCATTTTACATTAAAAAATATTTCTGATAGTTTCGCTGTTCATGATTCCTCTGTATGCCACTATGTATCTCCAATTAAAAAAATTGAATCACATCAAGATAATTTAATTGGTGAAAGATGGATGATTTTAATTGATTATTCACTAACGAAACAAAACATATGATAAATAGTCTTATATTTTCATTAATCCCTATCTTATTAGCTCTAGTTTCAGGATGGGGAGTGGGACAAGCCGCGAATAGTAATACTAGAGATAAGTTAGTCAGTTATATAGCTGTCTTAGTGTGGTTGCTTTTAATATCTATAGGATTTCAATTTGGTAGTATTCTTTTTGATAAGCAGCTAGGAACTAAAGTAATTTTAGAATCTTTTTTTTACTCTACAATTATTACGCTGATTACTTTTATCTTCTTATTTAAAAGAGTTAAGAATATAAATGAACATAAAAAATCTTTATCTGAGATTTTTAAACCAATTAAGGAATGTTTGATCGCAATCTCCATGGTTATCATTGGAATGTTCTTATATCTTTTATTGCCCAAAGGTTGGAGTAGTGAAACTATAAGTAGTATTCTGCTATATATTTTAATTTTTTTGGTGGGAATAGATTTATCTACTATTAGGATACAATCTTTAACTATTAACCATTTTAAGGTTCCCTTAGTCACAATATTCTCATTATTTATTGCTGCTTATTTAACAACTTTCATTCTAGGAAAATCTTTTTTTGAACTTGTAGTTTTAGGAAGTGGTTTTGGATGGTTCTCTTTATCAGGGCCATTAATAGGAAAAATCTTAGGGCCTGAACAAGGCACATTTGCTTTACTTACTGATTTAATAAGAGAGTTCTATGCCATAGGGTTATTATATCTTCTTGGAAGAAATTATCCGAATCCTGTGATTGGGGTGTGTGGTGCTACCGCTATGGATTCAACACTTCCATTTGTAAAAAATAATTGCTCACAATTAGATGTTCAAATTGCTATTTTTAGTGGTTTTATCTTAACAGTACTAGCACCTTTTTTTATTGTGTTTTTTTCAATATTTATTTAAAAGAACACAGTTTAAAGTAACTAATAAGTGGTCAGATTTTCCTTATATTTGACCTCTTTATAAATAAATTTTTCCTGCATAGGGGGATAAATATTTATTCCCCTAGCTAAAATTTTTAAGACAATATCGTAGTCACAATAGAATATCGGTAATCTTGTAAATTAATTTTTCACTTATCCCTAAGAAAAACTATAAAAAATGAGGTAATGATTCAACTTCAGGACTCGTACTAGCTTTATTAAATGTTATTCAAATAACTTTGAGAAAAATATGAAAAACATTGAAATTTTAGAAATAAATCAAGTTCATGATTGTGAAGAAGGCTTATGCTCATTGTTAGAAGACTCTATAAATGGAGGAGCTTCAATAGGTTTCTTAGCTCCTATAGAAAAGAACGAGGTTTTAAGTTATTGGCGTGAGGTCAACCATAAATTAGCACAAGGTAATAGCCGTCTATGGATTGCCATTCAAGAAGAAAAAGTTGTAGGTAGTGTGCAATTATCCTTAGTGGGTAAAAAGAACGGAGTTCATAGAGCAGAAGTTGAAAAACTCATGGTGCTTACAACAGCCAGAAAACAAGGAATAGCAACATTACTAATGAATGAATTAGAAAATTTTTCAAGAGAAAAAGGTCTGCACTTACTTGTCTTAGACACGCGTGAAGGCGATGTTTCCGAACTTTTATATAGCAAAATTGGATTTGTTCGTGTGGGTGTAATTCCAAGTTTCGCATTAAGTTCAAATGGGAACTATGACGGCACAGCTATTTATTATAAAAGGCTTGTTTGAAACTAGGAATAACTTCCAAAACCTTATACAACCTCTGTGAGATATAGAACATACCTTACTAACGAAATATATAGCCAGCTTAGAGTGCTTAAGTCAGATGCTTCTATTTAGTTAAAGCACTATAAAAAAGCCCTAAATAATTAGGGCTATTTTTGTCTAATTTTCAAATTCCACATTATAAAGTGATGTTAAAGACGCCTTTAATTTTTCATCTTTAGTTTCTGCAATGTACTCTTGCATTTTTTGCTTGTACTCAGCGTGTCCAGCTTTATATTTTGCAAACAAGTATGAGAACTCGCCTATCTTATAATCAGGGTTAGTCTTGTTTTCTGGTTTGTCTAGCTCTACTTTTAGAACGTCTGCTACATTGTCATAGCATTTATTAATCAAAGTACTTTCTTTCTTTTGTAAAGTTAGTAGCTGACATCTAAATGTAAGTCTTGCTGTGTCATTTGGTTTCTCTGCAAGTTGCTTATCATTCAATGCTTGTGCTTCTTCATATTTTTGCAAAGTCATGTAGATATTCATTTGCATAAATTCACGTTTTTTCTTATCCGAAATCTTACTGACTTCGGGCAATACTTCTATCATCTTTTTTTGAAATTCTTCAAAGTTACCTTCGCGGTAGTATTTGAAGTAACTTTCATATTTATCAATGATCTTCTGGTCTTCTGCTGAGACGGCTTTAACTACTGGTTCACTTGATGCTTTTTCTACATTTTTGGCTGAATCTGTAGCATTACTGCATGCACTGATTAGCCCAACAGTAGAAAGGATAAAAGGGGTTAAATATTTCTTCATGCTTTACGTCTTGATGCCGAGGTTATTGTAAATGTGTGAGTTTTATACGGAGGGTTTGGTACAACTTTGCCATTATCAAATTTGCCCTCAAAGCCCAACTCTAGTGATGCTGTTATAGCTTGCAAGTCGGGTGCAGGTAGTGTGATTTCACAGCTTCCAACTGGCTGTCTATCTTTCTCAGTGTTCCAGAAACCTTTTCCAACTTTAAGCGCAAACGGCCCTCCGATTGGCTGTTTGTTTTTAAATAAACGTAATGTTCCAAATGTATAGATTGTTGCATCTGCGCGTAAAGTAGGAGGCAACAGCGTCACGGTTATAAATAGCTGTCTCTTCTGAATTTTATGTGATACTTCAAAAGAACAGGCGCCAGAAAGTGCTTGAGCAACAACGCCGAATAGATTCGCTTTGTCTTGATCATATGGAAGTAGTAGATTTTTGAACTCAACAATTACAGTCTTTGAACCCTCAATGTAATAATTTTCGTACTCATCTTTTGCAAAACTATCCGTTGTTTGCTGTTTTTGAGACAAAGGAGGCGAACTCGATTGTGCAGAGGATGCAGCGCCACTACCATTATCCTGAACAACTAAGTTTTGTTGAGGCAGTAATTTGCAACCACAAGAGAGTGAATCATTTACACGAGCAGCAGCTTTCCCAAAGATTTGCATGCACGGATCGCCAGATACAATAGTTGCAACGACTTTATGAGTTGGGCATGTAGCTTTATCACCTACACATGCAACTGCAATACCGTCAATAAGGAACATACTATTCCCTGAGATTACTTGACCACCGCCAGTAGTAGGACAGCCTATAGTTATATATGGTGTCGCCAAAACTATTCCTTCTTATTTTAGTGAAGTGACGGAATGATAGCAAAGAGGGGTAGACAGTGCTGTATAGTTTTCTTAAATCCCTATAAAATTCTGCTTGGTGATTTTATAATACACAGCAATAACGAAAGTTTAAGCGCGGTGCCAATAAGTAACATTCAATAGGTACAGCGGTTTTTTAGACAATAAACATAGAAAATTGAGTATTGGATGCCAAATCAATTTGAAACGCATACTTCAGATGTCGGAACTACTATTCATTTAAAGATGAATGGCGAGCTTGTAGAAAATCTAATAGCTTTGGACTTTCTAACGCTAACTTTTTTTGACATTCTATTTGTTTATTCTATTTATGAAGTGTATGCGGAAAATGATAGTTTCCTGATATTTTTTTTAATATTCATACTTTTATCATTTCTTTTCTACTTACATTCTGAATATAGAAAAAATAAACGATGGATTAAAAATGCCGAGGAAATATTTTTTATTTCCAAAAACAATCTTCGCGTTTCTAAAGAATGCCTTGGGAAAAATTTGTTAACAAACGATATTAATACTCAGAAGATTATTGAAATTTTCTACAGACCTTGGAATGGTGGCTTAAATCCGCCCTTTTTACCAGATTGCAGCCAAGGTACTATTCATTTAATTACTTATGGTGGTGGCGGTTGTTCATTTGGTATTAATCTTAACAAAGAAGAAGCAGAGGCATTTATTACTGAACTACGTTCATTAATTATGCAACAACAGGAACCTCGACATTTTATTTTTGCCCCGCATTTGCATTTAGCAAAAGGATAATTCTGTATATGATATATTATTATTCAATATAAAATATATAGAATAAAATTGAGAAGTATTTCAAATGATAGAGATTTTATCTTTAGTTATTGCACTGATGTCATTAATAGTTACATATATTGTTTATTACAATAATACAGTAGGAGATGTTGTTGTTTATGCAAAAGTAGACTTAGCAAGACCTACAGTGATTAATCTTGTTATCCACAATATCGGTAAGGGAATTGCTAGAGATATTAAATTTATTAGCCGTAATGGTATCCCTCAGGGAGCATATGGTATATCAGGTTTAAATAAACCCAAGAAAAATTATGAATCAGGCGCATTTGTTAGTGGCTTATCCATACTATTTCCTGATGAAAAACTAGTATATCAATGGGGGCAATTTGGAGGGTTAAAAGAAGCATTGGATAATCAACCACTAGAATTAACTATTACTTTTCATAGTCGTACAGCACTACAACTTTTTAAAAGAAAAATTGTTAATAAAGTTACTATTAATCCTATGGAATTTTCAGGTGTTGATATAAGTGAACCTGTTTTCCAAAATGAAATTAAAACCTCACTTAGAGACATAGCTTCTTCATTGAAAAAACTATCTAAATGAAAAAATCCATGTTATCTAATTGCAGATGTTTGTCTCAAAAGTATAAATTCATCGTTTAATTTCCATATTCAAAGTATTTTCCAAAAATGAATCACTTTTAGTTTTCCACACATTAGCAGGCACAGGATGTTTAGCATCTTGAATAAGGTCTAAGGTGTTTGGAATACCTTTAAGGTCGAGTAATTGATGTAGCTGAATACTTTGATTCGGGTCAACAATTGGGTCTTTGCTGCCAACTAATATAAGAGTAGGTGGATATTGAGACGAAATTGGTAATGATGATCTAGCTGCGGATGCAGTTTCTATGTTTTTTTCAGCACTAACGGATTCATTTATTTCTTTCATTACATTTGATGGTAGTGTTCTAGTGTTAGAACTCCACTGAGCATACATACCTTTAAAATCATAAAATCCAGATACAAGAATCAAAGCATTTATCTTGCCTGAGTTAGCTACAACATTTGCTATAGATGCACCACAACTAATTCCAACCACTGCAACTTTGTTTGGATCAACATCCGGCTGCGATCGAGCAAAATTAATGGCTTGTACAAGATTATTTTGTGAGGCTTTACCACAAAAATCTGATTTCCCAGAAGACTCACCATATCCACCCATAGATACAGCAACACTGAAAAAGTTCTTTTTACTATATTCATTTAACAAGCCTGAGCGTACAAGAGCTTTAGCACCTTGTTTATCCTTCTGAATACCATGTAAAAAGATAATTGCTGGATACTTTTTATCGGCTAAGAGGTCTGGTTCTTTCCAATAAATTTCAGTTGTTTGATTGTTTACTGTTAAAAGTTGATGCTGTGCTTGGTTGGTATAAATATAAGGAAGAATAGATACACGAAAAAAGACATAGAAGCCAATAACTAAAACCAAAGGAAGAATGTAGCAAAGGGCGATATTCTTTTTCTTCTTAGGAAGCATATAGAACTCTATTGTAGTTATTTATAAGTATGCGTGATTCTCTAACTATTGAAATTGGAAATCAATATATAAATTTATTAATTGTTTTTGCTAAATTGAATGCACACGATGAAGGTTGGAAAGCTCCCCAATTGAGAAACTTTCCAATATATGACTTAAAGATGCTTTTGAAAGAATGGAATAATTTTTTCTAAAGCTTGAGCAACAGGTTCAGGTTGGTCATATAAGTCATAATGGCTCGCATCTTTCACCACAAAAAGGTTTTTATCTTTAGAAGCAGCTTTGCTATATAGCTCATAACCGTCGCGATAAGAACCAAACCCGCCTGGAATTTCACCAATCACAATTTGTAAGGGTTGAGTGAGTAGGTGTTCTGCCAAATGAAACGCATCAAACCCAACAGCAGCGGCTAAACCTGAAAAACGGAGTTTATTCGGTGAACCTTCTGCCTGACCACGAGAAGTTTTGTAGTAATCAATCGCTTCTTTGATATCAATATCATTGATTCCAGCTTGTTCACGCTCTTGTTGTGAGTTTGGAATGTACTGGGTAATAAAAGGTTCAGCACCACGCGCTTCGGCAGTTCGCTGTGCAGCAATGGCTTCTAAAGTTTTAATGGCAGCTTCTGGTGTCTGATCACCCTCACGCATTAAACGACCATAGTTTGCTGCCACAACAGTTGCTACTGCTTTAAAACGGCGTTCAGTCATAGCCGCATTGACAGCATAACCACCGCCACCACATACACCTAATACACCAATGCGGTTTTCATCCACATAAGTAAGCGTTGTTAAATAGTCGGCTGCACAGCGGAAATCTTCTACACGTGTTGCTGGGTCTTCAAGGAAACGAGGTTCACCGCCGCTTGCACCCTGATAAGATGCATCAAACGCTAAAGTAATAAATCCAGCTTCAGTCAGTTTTTCACCATAGATGCTGCCAGCAGTTTGTTCTTTACAACTACTAATGGGGTGAGCACATACAATGGCTGCATATGTTTTGTTTTCATCAAAATCTTTTGGAAAACGAATAGTTGCAGAAACATCGATATTTTTATTTTTGAAGGTTACAGTTTTCATCATCTTATCTCCGAAAGAGAAACTAGGTCGATGAAATCAATATACCTGTAGTGATTTATTATGATAATCCCCTATAATCAGATAGCACTTATATTGAATACTTATAAATAATGAAAGAAAATTTAAATGATTTGCATACTTTTATGGTCGTTGCTCAAGAACGAAGTTTCACGCGGGCGGCTGCAAAACTCAGGACATCCCAGTCAGCAATTAGCCAAACACTGCGCAACTTAGAAGACCGAATTGGCATAAAACTATTATCACGAACCACAAGAAGCGTAGCGCCTACAGAAGCGGGGGAATATCTACTCAATTTGCTTCAACCTGCAATACAAGAAATAGAACATGGCATAAATCAAATTAGTGCTTTAAAAAATGATCCAACGGGAACATTGCGTATTAGTGCAGATGAATATGGAATCCAAAGTGTTATATGGCCAGCAGTTGAAAAAGTAATTCAACAGTTTCCTAAAGTTTTAGTAGAAATCATTTCTGACTATGGTCTTGTTGATATTGTAGAAGGACGTTTTGATGCAGGACTTCGAAGAGGCGGTTTGGTTTCTAAAGATATGATCGCTTTACAGGTGAGTGGGCCCATACAAATGTTAACGGTTGCTACCAAAGAATATTTGGCTCGTTATGGTCACCCTAAGCAACCAAAAGATTTAGTTGAACATCAGTGCATTAATCTGAGATTACCCACGCATGGTGAACTCTATCGTTGGCAATTTACCAAACAAGGTAAAACTCAGACAGTTACCGTTAACGCTAAAGTTGTTTTTACAACCTTATCTCCAGTGCTTCAAGCAGCAAGAAGTGGTGTAGGAATCGCTTATCTACATATTGATATGGTTCAGCCTTATATTGAAAGTGGTGAGTTAGAAGAAACACTTAAGGACTGGCGACATAGCTATGAACCTTATCACCTGTACTATCCACATAGACGAGAGCAAGCACCTTTGTTAAATATCTTAATCAATGCGTTAAAAGAAAATTTTAATAAAAAGTAGCTGCGTATAAAATTTATGGTTTGAGTCAATAATTGGATCTTCGCTGCTAATTAAGTTAAACACGGATATCTCGACAACATCCGTGTTAGAAAATTAGTTTAGATTAATGATGAAAGAGAAAGGCGGCGGAAGTATTCATTCATCGTTTAATGCACATTCAAAATTACTTGGGTTTTCTTTACATCTTACTTTTTTCAAAAAATTCATCATTTTAGGATCGTAGATACCTGCCTTGGTTAGCTGTATGCGTGCCTCGCGCATCATTTTCATATAATTCAATTGTTCATTTTTAGGAATATCCATCCAATACTTTGAAGGAATATCACTTTCATATTTAGCAATAATGCCAAATGTTCTATTTAATTGGCTGGCTACCCAAGTCCGCGACTTTTGCCCAAAACCTGCTGGAAATTGGTCTTTACGAATAATGAAATTTGCCGAAATTTGAGTCAAAGGAAAACGAATGATTGCTCCTTTCTCACCTAAACCTTTGTATAGCTCAAAAGGTTTAAATGCAACAATAGGAGCGGGCACAATATCAATTTCATGGTTATTAAACTTCGCACCCGCATTGGTAACATCTACAGATACAGCCGGACCTCCGACATGTTGAACAAGCTTAGGTTGGGCTTCATCATATTTAAATACCCCAATTTTTTTACCGGCAGCTTTAGCGAGTGTATTTATACTTCTATCATTTACAAATAAATATGCAGGACCAATTGTCCCTAAACCTGCAATTTCGTAAGGACCTACAACCATGTTTTTTGCTGCCATAGGCGAGGACAACAGCTTATAGGCATTAATTGCCGTTTTCATATTTGTTAATGCACCAACTGCATCTAAAGATCCTGTATATTTATTAAACTGACGCCCACGTAAACCACTAATAATAGCACCATCACATTTTCCAACTTTTAAATCTTCAGCTGCGACTCGTTCATCAACATATGCTTTTAAAGATATATCAGCTCCCCAATTTTTGGCTTCAAGCGCATAATCTTTGGCTAAAGCGAAAGCATCTCCTGACTTACCAATTGGGTCAAAAACACAAACGACTTGTTGTTTTGCATAAAGAGTTGTTGTTAAACATGTGCTTGCAATAAATAAAATAGTTTTAAAACGATCCATATTTAGTTATCCATTATTTAAATTATAAAAATTATTTTATAAATATGGGCTAGATTAGATATGACATTTCAATAAAAATTTTAAAGGAAAAAGTCAAAAGACAGTTAAGAGAGGCAGTGACCAAGCTAAGAGGCAGTGACCAAGCTATCGAAAAGTTGAAAAATATATAGCCCAAGACTTAGATAAATCAAATTTTTACAGCTCTAGATATTTTTTCAAATAATGACCTGTTAAAGATTTTTCTGCTGAAAGCAACCCATTAACTGTTCCAGAGAACACCAATTCACCACCTTTGTCACCAGCCAATGGGCCAATATCAATAATCCAATCTGCTTGACTTATAATGTCTAAATTATGTTCAATAACAATGATCGTGTTGCCTTTTTCAACTAAGTTATTTAATAAACTAATCAATTTTTCAGTATCAGAAGGATGTAAGCCTGTGCTCGGTTCATCTAATACAAAAATATTATCTGTTTCATTGAGTTCCTTTGAGAGTTTTAATCTTTGACGCTCACCACCAGAGAACGTATTTAAGCGTTGGCCGATTGCAATATAGTCTAACCCCAAGCTCACCAGAGAATTAAATTGCTGCTGTAAATTGTGATCTTCAAAAAAGTGACTTGCTTCTGTAACCGTCATTTTTAGAATTTCAGCAATGTTTTTACCTTTATAAAGATACTTTAACACCTCTGGGTCATATCCTGAGCCGTGACAAAGGTCACATGTCATTTCAACATCATCTAAAAATGCGAGTTCAATTTTCTCAATACCTGATCCTTTACATTGAGGACAAGCACCTTCGCTGTTAAAACTAAAGAGTTTGGCACTCACTTTATTTGCTTTTGCAAATAGCTGACGAATCGGATCAAGAAGGTCTAGATAGGTCAGTAAATTTGACCGAATGCTTGCAGTAATTGCAGATTGATCAATCACTTTTGTTTCAGGGTATTGTTGCGGTAAGACTTTACTGATTAACGTACTTTTTCCAGAGCCCGCCACACCTGTAATAACGCTTAGACAATTTTTGGGAATGTCGACATCAATATTTTTTAGATTGAATAAATGGGCATTTTTAATCGGAATCCATTCATTACTCATACGGGGTGTTTTCTTATATGTATTTGGTCTTTTAAAAAACTGGCCTGTTAAACTTGATGAGTTCTTTAATTCTTCGAAAGTTCCTTGGTAAATAATTTGACCACCATTGACACCAGAAAGAGGGCCCATATCAATGACATGGTCCGCTGTTCTAATAAGATCAGGGTCATGTTCAACCAGTAAAACACTATTTCCTTTATCTCTAATCTTTTGAATGATTTTAATAATATTATCTAAATCTTTTGGATGTAGCCCAATACTGGGCTCGTCAAAAATGTAGAGTAGATCAACTAGGCTATTACCTAAATGTTTAACCATTTTGATTCGTTGTGATTCACCGCCCGATAATGTATTACTCACACGATTAAGATTTAAATAACTGAGGCCAACTAAGTTTAAGTTACTCAGCTTATTAATGAGCTCATGTAAAACGGTTTCAAATTTTTCACTTTTTATGGACTCTATAAACTCTAAAAGCATTGATACAGATAGGGCTGTGCATTCAGCAATATTTTTACCGTTAATCTTACAAGATAAAGATTTTTGATTAAGTCGTTGTCCCTTACATAAAGAACATTCTTTGGTTGTAATAATCTCCTCAAGTTTATTTCGATAACGATTTCTTTCCTGCGCTTCACCTTTTAAAAAGTTACGTTCAAATCTGGTAATCAGTCCTTCATAAAGTGCAGTTTTTCTCCATTTACTTGTTGGATTTAAAGGCTTGTGCTGAGGAGCATGCAAAAACAAGTCCCATTCTTTTTCACTATAATCTTTTAATTTTTTATCTAAATCGAAATAACCTGAATCTGCATATCGCGTCCAACGCCATGCAGTAGGTTGATAGGTAGGAAAGTTGATTGCACCTTCTTCATTTAAGGATTTATCTAAATCTAATATTTTATAAATATCAATTGTTTGCTCTAGACCAATACCTTCGCATTGTGGACACATGCCATTGGGATGATTAAAAGAAAAAACATTCGAATAACCAACAAATGGTTCACCCATACGTGAAAATAATAAGCGAAGATTGGCATAAATATCTGTAATTGTTGCAACGGTTGAGCGGATGTTACCCGTTAAAGGCTTTTGATTAATAATGACAGGTACATTTAAATTCTCAATTTTATCAACATCAGCGACCCCAAAATGCTGTAAACGATTGCGTACAAAGCTATCTTGAGTTTCATTAATTTGTCTTTGAGCTTCTGCACCAATAGTCTCAAAAACTAAAGAAGATTTACCTGAACCAGAGACACCAGTAAAAACGACAATTTCATGTTTTGGGATCTTTAATGAAATATTTTTAAGATTATTTTGTCTGGCTCCATAAATATTTATTGTTCTTTTAGACATGTGTAATCACTTGAAATTAAAGATTTAGTGTAAAGATAAAACAAAATTTATGAAAAGGATGTATATGTTTATTAAGTAAATAGTTTAATTATTAATCTTAATTATCACTTTCTGTAGAAATAAATTGATGTTTTTTGGCTTGCTCGAATCGCCAGAGCGTTGTTTCATCAGCTGCTGGTCCTGGGGTAATCATAACTTGATTGGGATGAATCACTTCTTGAGTTTCTGAGCGAATAATTGCCAAGGAAATGGGCGCATTACTGCTTTTTTCCACGGCCATAAGTTGTGGAGAAATCTGTTCTTCTTCATCAAAATTATTTCCCAATTGCAGCATCATTAAAATAACCAAACCTATTTTTTGACCTTTAGATGTCGGAATATATTCGTAACGTTCGGGTTTTACTTGATACATTTTTTTTTCAATAAGTTCATTTTTTTCTAATACTTTCAGTCGATCAGAAAGGGTCGCATGAGTAATATTTGTCGACTTTTTAAGCTCATCATATCTTCGTAACCCTAAGAATAGATCACGCATGATCAAGACACCCCAACGGTCATTTAAAAGACTCATTACTTTGGCGATTGGGCAGTTCATACCATCAAAGTCATTCGATTTCATTAAGAACTCCAAAAAGATTTCCTATTATTTCAAACAAATAATTAAATTCTGAAATTTTATATTTACAACTCTAATTATAAGAGCTATAAACTCAAAACACAATAACTCTAATTATAAGAGTTACTATTGAGGATATAAAAATATGACGCTAACAGACAAAACTGCTTTAGTAACAGGAGCATCTTCTGGGATCGGTGCAGCCTATGCAAATCAACTGGCAAGCCGAGGATATAATTTAGTACTAGTTGCACGTCGTGAGGAGCGACTTCATAAATTAGCATTTGAAATAAAGCAAAAGTATTCAAAAAACGTGGAGATCATTGTTGCCGATTTAGCAAACCCAATTGGTTTGAAACAGGTCTGTCGTCGTATTGCTGATATTGAGCAATTAGACATGATTGTAAATTGTGCGGGTTTAGGTGCTCTAGGAACAAATCAACTGGTCAATCCCGAATCGGTTGTTCAGATGTTGCAGGTAAACGTAATTGCATTAACGGAACTATCTTTGGTTGCAGCTAAACGTTTTAGCCAGCAGCAATCAGGTAATATTATTAATATCGGTTCTATTCTGGCTGTAATGCCTGTTGCTGGGGCTGGGGCATATAGTGGCTCTAAAGCATATGTCCTAAATTTTTCGAAAGCCTTACAAGCGGAATTAAAATCTTCGGCTGTTAATGTTCAAGTCATCATGCCTGGACCTGTGAAAACGGAATTCTTTGGTGAGACCACTGCACCATTTCTTGAAGCATTGTTTATGCAACCAGAAACATTGGTTGAGATCGGATTAATCGCCTTAGATCGGGGAGAAGATGTAATTTTCCCAAATTTAGAAGATATATCGTTATGGGAGCAATATGAAACTTCACGACATGTTTTAGTTAAAGGGCTAACTCAGTCAAGTGCAATCCCGTCACGTTATTTATAAGTCAGTGTGAATATATTTTTAATTTAACAAGAGGAATTTGATATGCCAATGTGGAAAATATACCATCCTGAAAATGCATTTAGTGATGAAGATAAGCAACAGCTTGCACAAAACATTACACAGCTTTATTCGTCTTTCTTACCAAAATTTTATGTGAATGTTTTTTACCATCCGATTGCTGCTTCAACTTGTTATATCGGTGGACAAGAGAGCAACGATTTTGTCCGAATTGCGATTGATCATATTGCTCGCTCAATCACTTCACCAGAGGCTCAACAACAATTCTTAAAAGGTTGTACTCAGATCTTGAATCCTTATGTTCAAGAAAGAGGATATCGCTGGGAATTACACGTGAATGAAACCTCATTTGAATTATGGACAATTAATGGGTTTAAACCACCTTTACCAAATACAAAAGCTGAAACAAAATGGAAGGCAGAGAATAAACCTTCCGCATATGATGAATAACTTGTTACCTTGAATATATGACCAAGTAAGAAACAGTCTGTATAAGGCAGATTGTTTCTTTGGAAGAAAAATGTAGCTATAAACCTTTGCAATTTAGGATAAGTTTTTTAATTGTTTTGGGTTAAATTTAAATAAAAGCTGCACACATGTACTATATCATTTTTTATGTGTGTGCAAAGGTTTTTTTTAAAATTTTTAATTAATTTTCAATAGTTTATGGAATAGGCGGTATGTTCGAATTTAGCCTAAGCAAATTAATAACTTTGATGTTCAAAAGGTGATTTAGCAAAAGAAATCTGTATGGCAGCCAGTAGCTAAAAAATGCAGCTTGCAAGGCTGTGGCTGTAAGCAATTCAGTTCACTTTTGTCTAGGAAAGTGGTGGCAGTCCACCACTAATTAAAATGCTGAAGCTAGGATTTTGATAGCTACGATTTCTGTTTGGCTTTTTGCCGTAAGACATACAAATATAAGCTTTCTACTTTTTCACGTGCCCATGGTGTGGTACGTAAGAATCGCAATGATGATTTAACACTTGGATCTATGCAAAAACATCTAAT
>Ga0163161_10002130_pt1 | contig 14278 bp, 11 predicted proteins | sample S45metaG_FD_129847 | JGI IMG/M metagenome (GOLD analysis project Ga0163161, IMG submission 129847) | Switchgrass rhizosphere microbial communities from Kellogg Biological Station, Michigan, USA - S4-5 metaG | ecosystem: Host-associated > Plants > Roots > Rhizosphere > Soil | place: USA... | reverse complement strand
GAAAGCACAGCTGGAAGTGCAGGTTGCAGAACGTACGGCGGAACTCACCAAACAAAAAGAGGAACTGGAAAATGCATTGGATGAGTTAAAAGCGACCCAGACACAATTGATTCAATCGGAAAAAATGGCTTCGCTTGGTGAGCTCACTGCGGGTATTGCTCATGAAATTCAGAATCCTTTGAACTTTGTCAATAATTTTTCGGAGGTTAATAAAGAGCTTATCACCGAGATGAAACATGAGATCGACTCCGGAAATCTAAGTGAGGCAAAAAATATTGCGAGAGATATTCAAGACAATGAGGAAAAAATCACCTTTCATGGGAAACGGGCAGATGCGATCGTAAAGAGTATGCTTCAACATTCCCGAACCAGCTCAGGGAAAAAAGAACCAACGGATATCAATGCCCTGGCGGATGAATATTTGAGACTGGCCTTTCATGGCCTTCGTGCAAAGGATAAATCATTCAATGCAAAATTTGAAACTGATTTTGACGATCGAATCGGGCAAATTAATATTGTACAGCAGGATATCGGAAGGGTGTTATTGAATTTGATCAACAATGCTTTTTACTCAGTGAGTGAAAAACTAAGGCAGGACATTCCGGGGTATGAACCTACGATCACTGTGACAACCAAAAAAACAGGTGATCAACCCAATACCCGGGTTGAAATAAGGGTTGCCGATAATGGAAATGGTGTTCCTAAAAAAGTGCTGGATAAAATATTTCAACCGTTTTTTACTACTAAGCCAACAGGGCTTGGGACAGGGCTGGGCCTTAGCCTGAGCTATGATATCATAACCAGGGGACATGGCGGTGAATTGAAAGTGGAAACAAAAGACGGAGAAGGTGCAGAGTTTATTATTATATTACCGACTCAATAACTAATTTTTAAACCTAAACAGACCAACTATTATGAAGATTTTAGTCGTTGATGATGAAAGGGACATCGAAGTGCTCTTCGAACAACGGTTCAGAAGAGAAATTAAAACGGGAGAGATCGATTTTGCTTTTGCCTACTCCGGTGAGCAGGCGCTTCAGTATCTTAACCAGCATGTTCATGAAGCCGTTCTCATTCTTTCCGACATTAATATGCCGGGCATGAGTGGCCTTGAATTGTTACGCCATATCAAACAAAAGTTTTCTCACCCACCTCCCGTGGTTATGATGATCACTGCTTATGGCGATGCTGAGAACTATAGCCAGGCTATGCGGCTGGGGGCAGACGATTTTCTTACCAAGCCGCTTGATTTTACTGTGCTTAAAGAAAAATTAAAGGAAAAAGTGCAATGACAAAAATCCTTGTTGCTGACGATGAGGCGGATCTTGAAGTACTCATCAAGCAAAAATTTCGCCGCCAGATAAGGGAGCATGAATATGAATTCATTTTTGCCATCAATGGAAATGATGCATTAAAGAAACTGGAAGAAAACACTGAAGTCGACATTGTGCTTTCCGACATCAACATGCCGGAGATGGATGGCCTCACATTGCTCACCCGGTTAAATGATGTGAGCCCGCTGATAAAAGCGGTGATCGTGTCGGCATACGGCGATATGGACAATATCCGGGTTGCAATGAACCGGGGTGCATTTGATTTTCTTCGTAAGCCTGTCAATTTCGATGATCTTGATATAACGATAAAAAAAACCATTCAACATGTTGCGCAGCTGAGGAAAACTCTTACTGCTATCAAGGAAAATAATATTCTCAAGATGTATGTGGATGAAACGGTACTGAACTTTATGAACCGCCGCGAATATGAAACATCTTTGATGGTCAATGAAACAATCGAAGCTACGATCGTATTCGTTGATATCTGCAGTTTCACTACGATCAGCGAAAACGAGCCAGCGGATACCGTAGTTCGACTACTCAACAATTATTTTGACGCGATGGTAAAAGAGATCATCAAACAAAATGGCTATATTGATAAATTTATTGGCGACGCAATAATGGCTGTGTTCAGAGGAGAATTTCACCTGGACAGGGCTATTGACGCAAGCCTTGGAGTGCGCAGTGCTATTGACAAGCTGCCGTCTTTTGAAGATGGGATCACTTTCCACCCCAAAGTTTCCATAGGGATCAACAGCGGGGAAATGATCTCCGGGAATATTGGCTCGGCCAATCTGCGGCGTCTTGACTACACTGTGGTCGGGGATGTAGTGAATGTCGCGCAACGGTTACAGTCTGTGGCAAAGGAAGGACAGATACTCATCACCGAAGCGGCACACGAAAAAGTAAAAGAATCGTTCAATTGCAGCAGAATCGGTGAGATGCCCTTAAAAAATAAAAAAAACCCGCTCATAATTTTTGAAGTTTTGGAATGACTTCTCGCAAAAATGGTGATCAATATGCAGTATGACCAGGCTCACTCTTTTTTAATTGAAAAACTGGAGCAGGAATTATCTCCTGATTTTACATATCACAATGCTCATCATACAAGATCGGTTGTTCAGGCCACGCAACAGCTCTGCGAACATGAAAAGCTGGATGAACATCATACAAAGGTACTGACCACAGCCGCCTTGTTTCATGATTCAGGTTTTTTAAGAAATTACCAGGATCATGAGGAGTTGTCCTGCCAGGTCGCCAAAGAATATTTGCCACAGTTCGGTTATAACGAAAAGGAGATACACCACGTGTGCCGCCTGATCATGGCTACAAAATTACCGCAGCGCCCTTCAAATGTTTTTGAGTCCATCATTTGTGATGCTGACCTTCATTATCTCGGAACAGACAATTACTTTTTGATCGCTGAAAACCTGTACCAGGAATACAAGAAACTGGATATTGTAAAAACTCGCGCAGAATGGAAAAAGAAACAGATCCAGTTTTTTAATTCTCATCGATACTTCACACGATCAGCGAAAGAAAAATATGAAAAGAAAAAAGGGGAAAATCTCAGGTTGCTTAGAACGGAGGATGACCTTCTTGAAAAGAGGGGATACTTCTCCACAGTGAAAGATATCTTCTTCATGCTGACGGGCGTTATCATTGCCGGGTTTGCACTAAAGGGTTTCCTTGTTCCGAACAATTTTTTTGATGGCGGTGTCACCGGTATTTCTCTTCTTATTCATGAAATTTATGGTGTTAACCTCAGCTACGTCATCTTCGCCTGCAACCTTCCACTTATTATTGTAAGTTATTTCACCGTCAGTCGCAGGTTTGCTGTAATGACCTCACTTTGTATTGTTCTTTTGTCACTTTGCCTGTTATTTTTTCCATATCCAAAGATCACCACTGATAAATTACTTATTTCAATTTTTGGAGGTATTTTTTTGGGCGTGGGTATGGGATTTGCGATGCGTATCGGCTGTGCATTGGATGGGATAGAAGTGCTGGCACTTTATACCAGAAAAAGAACCAGTTTTACCATCACTGAAATTATCATGGCCATTAACATTGTCATCTTTTCTATTGCGGGAGTTAAATTTGGCATGGAGACGGCACTGTATTCGGTGCTCACCTATCTTGCCGCCACAAGAACAGTGGACTATGTAGTTGAAGGTATTGAAGCCTATACCGGTGTCACGATCATTTCCGGAAACAGCGAACTTATCAAACAGAAACTGGTAAATGAATTAGGAAGAAGCATTACTATCTACAAAGGTGAAAGAGGTTACCTGCCCGGCAAATTTGAAGTAAGCATTGACTGCGATATTATTTTTACTGTCATCACAAGACTTGAGCTAAGAAAATTGAAGAATCTTGTGTATGAGGCCGATCCTAAAGCATTTGTTTTTGCAAATACAATAAAAGAGGCATCGGGCGGAGTACTTAAACGCAGGCATACACATTGATGCTTTCGCAGAGGTTACAATTATCATGAACAACTTTATGATTTAATTAATTTGCTTCGTTAACTCAAACGTATGAAAAAACTTTTCACCCTGTTTGTTTTTATCATTATTTTAAAAACCGGATGGACACAACCCGATACGATCAGTTCTTATCGGCTAACGACAGCTATGATCCCGATGCGGGACGGAATAAAATTGTTCACGTCGATACTTACTCCGGTCAATTCCAAACATCCTGTTCCTATCCTGATACAACGCACACCCTATGGGGCAACGTTGCCACCCGGTTTCAATCCTGTTAATGTTTCGTATTTATCTGGTATGGCAAAAGGAGGTTACATTTTTGTCGTCCAGGATATACGTGGTAAATATAAAAGTGAGGGAACGATGCAAATACATCAGCCCCTTGTACATGCAACACAAAAAGGAATAGTCGATGAGAGTACCGATACCTGGGACACCATTGACTGGCTGATAAAAAACACAGAAAACAATAACGGCAACGCGGGTATATTCGGTATTTCCTACCCGGGTTGGTTAGCGTTAGTTGGGTCTGTTGATCCACATCCTGCATTGAAAGCTTCCTCTGAACAAGCCTGCATGGGAGATCTTTTTTTGGGAGACGATTTTCATCACAACGGCGCATTCCGGTTGAGCTACGGGATGGAGTACAGTTATGAAATAGAGTTCGATAAAACTAAGGACAGTGATTTTCCATTTGAACAGTTTGATCTTTACGACTGGTATTTGAAAATGGGATCGTTGAAAAATGTCAACGAAAAATATTTTCAAAAAAAGATCCCTACATGGAACAGCTTTGTTCAGCATCCAAATTATGATTCATACTGGCAAAAAAATTCTCCATTAAATTATGTTCAGTATCCCCAGGTTCCGATGCTGCATGTTGGCGGGTACTTTGACCAGGAAGATATCAATGGTCCACAATTGATGTACGGGCATATGGAAAAAAAGGATAGTTTCAACAGAAATTATATTGTCCTGGGTCCATGGTTTCATGGCCAATGGAGCAGGGGAAGGGCAGATAGTTTGGGAAAGATCTCTTTTGAAAGTAATACAGGCGAGTATTTCCAGGCATTACAAAAAAAATGGTTCGACTACTGGTTAAAAGGAGTTGGAACTGGAAAATTTGATGAAGCAACTTGTTTTCAAACGGGCAGCAATCAGTGGAAAACTTATTCTTCATGGCCGCCAAAGGAAGCGTCTATAAAAAAATTATATGCCGGTGGCAATAACACCTGTTCATTTACACAGCCTACATCAAGCGCAGGTCAAATAAGTTTTGTAAGCGATCCTTCACACCCGGTTCCGTACAGAACCCAACCGATAGAAGCAACTTATGGCCGCGGTAGCCGATGGAGAACATGGCAGGTGGAAGATCAGCGTTTTGTTTATTCCAGGCCCGACGTGGTAAGTTTTGTGATGGACTCGCTCACAGACGATCTGGCCGTAACCGGAAAAATAATAGCACATTTATTTGCAAGCACTACGGCCACTGATGCGGACTGGATCGTGAAACTTATTGATGTATATCCAAATCTTGATTCAAAAAATGTATTGATGAGCGGCTATCAATTACCGGTTGCGATGGAAGTGTTTCGGGGTCGTTTCCGAAAAGGTTTTTCAAATCCTTCGCCGCTTACTCCCAACAAACCCGAAGAGTTTGTATTTGATCTTCACGAGATCGATCATACATTTAAAAAGGGGCACAGGATAATGATACAGGTTCAGAGCACATGGTTCCCTGTTATTGACCGTAACCCGCAGAAATTTGTACCAAATATTTTTGAAGCAAAAGATTCTGACTTCATCAAGGCAACTCATACGATTTATTTCAATGCGAAATATCCCACATACATTGAATTACCCGTGATGAAAGAATGATGATGTGAATGGTCAATGGCAGAGGATATTACCGATCCTATTATTAACTCACTGACCAATGACTTGAACTACTCACATTCATTACTCACCATTCACCACCCCATTGCCCATTCACAATTCTGCTTTACTTTTAAGAAATAAAATGGCATATGGGAAGCTTTCTTTTGGCGATCGACTGGAGTCTTGTAAGGGTTGGCCTGGTAATACTGGCGACTGGCATATTTACAGTTGTCATAGAAACGGTGGTCATGGTACTTTTTAAATTCGATCGTTTTGGAAGAAGCCTTGTTTATTCGATCATGGCAAATATTGGATCCTTACTGCTGGGGATTTTATTGTTCCTGATCTTTAATAAAACCGAGTTTGGCGTATCCCAGAGATCCGAATTAATTATACTTTTCTGCATTACCTCGCTGTTCGAGGCATGGCTCATCAAATTGTTGAACCCGGGTATTGGTTGGGGACGAATTATTCTGACCAGTTTCGTCATGAATCTTTTAAGTTTTATAGCCCTCTACCTGGTATTTACTAAATTCCTTGCAAGCTTTTTTTCGCTTTGATTCATAACGAGTAAGCGCCAAAAAAATTCAAAATAATAGTAACTTACAATAAAGCAACCTATAGTGCTTGTGTTTCGATTAATATTCAGTAACTAAAACGGGGAATTTGCTTTCAGCCGAGGAATTAAGCCTGCATATCGAAAGATGTGCTCTAAACAGCAGAGAGAGCCAAAAAAAGATTTACACCTCTTTCTACGGGTATGCTATGGCTGTATGCGACCGGTATACGAATAACCAGGAGGATGCTATTGAGATCTTAAATGATGGATTTTTAAAGGTATTCAAAGAGATATACAGGTATAAACCGGCATATACGGATGTGGTAAGTTCCTTCAAGGGTTGGTTGCGAAAAATAATGGTATATACGGCGATTGATCATTTTCGTAAAAACCATAAGCACCAGTTTACCACAGACCTGGATAATGGGGTGATACAGGTGGCGTCACACACTGAAGATGCGCTGGACAGAATTTCTTATGAGGAGATCATACGGTCCATACAGGACCTGACCCCGGGTTACAGAACCGTTTTCAATCTTTTTATCATCGAGGGGTTTACTCATGAAGAGATCTCGGAAAAACTGGGTATTTCGATCGGAACATCAAAGTCGAATCTTGCTAAGGCGAGACGACAGTTGCAAAAAATATTATTTCAGCAAAACCAAATACAAGTAACAAAAAATGCTGTTTGACAATTTCGATAAAAAAATAAAAGAAGCTGCGGAACAGCACCATCCTGCTTACGATGAAAATGCATGGCGAAAGATGGAAAACCTGCTTAACCAGCATCTTCCCCGGCAAAAAGACAGGCGAAGGTTTTTTCTTTTGGCATTTACTATTCTTTTGGTCGGTGGTGGAGCATTCTTTTTATTTTCAAAACCCCATATTAAAAACTCCGACCTGGTTGTACAGCAAAATACTAGTTCAACAACCAACAACACGCAAACAGATAACACAGACAAAAATGCCACAGTTGTTCAGCCAGGTATTGATAAGGCAAATGGAGAAACTACAACTGACAAAACTGTAACCGGAGTCACAACAGAAATTGAAAGTAAGGGCAACAACACATTGGATATCACCGATCAAAAGATTGTGACAACAGCACAATCGAAACCAAAAGTTGGCAAGAATGACTTAGTCTTAAACAATACGATGGATGAACGGGATAAAGACATAGCTGTTAGTCAGCCAGAAAAGAAAAACGATGAAATACAGCAGGCACCCGTATCATTCCTGCCCGGCGAAAAAGTAACTAAAGATGAAAACCCTGTGAATAATCCCATTGCAAAACAAGGCGAAGGGGTGAATAACACACAACAGTCACAAGGGGCTTCAACAAAGCAAACAGTTTCAAAAAAGGGCAGACCAGGAAGCAGGAATGGACTTAGTTTTTTTGTTTCTGCTGGACCTGATGTAAGTAAAGCACAGAACAGCAAGGCAGGACAAGTAACGATGGCCTGGGGATTGGGCGTAGCCTACACGCTAAACAGGCTTACCTTGAAAACCGGTGTCTTCACTGCCAATAAAATATATTGGGCAGGCCCTGATGACTATAAACTTTCATACACACCTCCGCCAAATTTGAAATTTATGGGAGCCGATGCAAATTGCAGAGTTACTGAGATCCCTGTAAAGCTCAGCTACAGTTTTGCGGTCAAAAACAGGAGCAATTGGTTTGCGGGCGCTGGTCTTTCATCGTATCTCATGAAGCGTGAAGATTACTCGTATGAGTTTAAATCGAATACCGGGAACTCTTATTATCATTCATACGAAACAAAGAATGAGAACAAACATTATTTCTCTGTTTTGAATTTATCCGGTGGATATTCTTACCAGTTGAGTAATACAATTTCGCTGTCAGCCGAGCCTTATTTGGAGGTGCCTATGACGGGAATTGGCGCAGGCAAGGTTCATCTTAATAGCGGAGGGGTCCTGTTCACAGTTGGTGTAAGCCCATTCAGGAGATAATTATTCTTCGCCCCATCTGAATGTTTTCACATCAAAACCTGCAAGATCAAAGACCCTGTCGACGACGGTTGCGGCCGCTTGTTCGAGAGTTGAAGGTCTGCTGTAAAAGGAGGGAGACGCAGGACAAATAATTCCTCCCGCCAGTGTTACGGTTTCCATGTTGCGAATATGAATAAGATTGTAGGGAGTGTCGCGGATCACACAGATCAGTTTCCTTCTTTCCTTTAATATTACGTCTGCAGCCCGTGAGATGAGGTCATTTGAAATGCCGCTGGCTATTCTGCCAAGCGTACCCATAGAGCAAGGGATAATGATCATTGTGCCATACTGGCCTGATCCCGAAGCAAATGGCGCTGTAAAATCAGATACATTGAAGTTCTTAAAAGATTTTTTTTGATATCCGTCATCTCCAAGTTCCGTTTTCCAAACCTGTTTTGCATTTTCAGTGATAACTACAGAGACCTCGTACCACTGATCTCGTAATTTTTCGAGTTTGTCAAGCAGCAATTTTGAATAAATTGAGCCGCTGGCACCCGTTATAGCAATTACAATCTTCTTCATGTTTTGTAAAGAAATGAAAATTACGCAAACGATTGCAAATTAATTCTGTTTACCGAAAACACAGGCCAGTCAATCATTTCACAACTTCAGAAAAAACTCAGATTCTTTTGCTGCAAAAATATTTTTAATATTATTTGGTGGGTTAAAAAATTATTAACGATATTAGTCGTGAATTTTCATAGGATAAGGTTTAATGGTTAATGGTTTTTGATTAGGGCCCCCGACTTTTGGTCGGGGTTCTTTTTTACAATCGATTACATGTTAAAAGGCCTTTGCCGGCATTTTCCCGGCTTTTACGTTTTCATTACTAAGATTTTGGTACAGCCAGTTGGTCATTTTGCTCCATAAATGAATACTTGTATTATCGGTAGTTCCTGAAATACCATGGTTTTTATTGGGATAATAGGCGCTTTGAAAATCTACATTATTCCTGATCATGGCCGTGATCATTTCCACACTGTTTTGAAAATGGACATTATCATCAGCGGTACCATGAATAATAAGAAACTTTCCTTTTATCCTGTCCGTAAAATTTAATGGTGAATTATCATCATACCCTTTCGCATTTTCCTGCGGCGTTCTCATGTAACGTTCCGTATAAATATCATCATAAAATCTCCATGATGTGACTGGTGCAACAGCGATAGCGGCAGTAAATACATCAGCACCTTTTGAAATTGCAAGCGAACTCATGAAACCTCCAAAGCTCCAGCCCCAGTGACCAATATTATTTTTATCAACGAAAGGCATGTTTGAAAAATATTTAGCAGCATCGATCTGGTCTTCGATCTCATATTTTCCTAATTGCAGGTATGTTTTCTTTTTAAATTCCTCACCGCGAAACCCCGTTCCGGTATTGTCAATGCTTACAATGATATAACCTCTTTCGGCAAGCATCTGGTGCCAGAAACTAACAGCGCCAAAACGATTAGCAACTTGTTGCGAGCCCGGACCACCATAATTGCAAAACAGTAATGGATATTTTTTATTTGGATCAAAGTTTACCGGTTTAAGCATCCACCCATTTAGGGTATCGCCCTTACTATTGGGTACACGAATAAATTCAGCCGTGCTGAGATCGTATTGATCCATTGTTGTTGTAAGCTTCGAATTATCATTTACTACTTTGATCATCTTTTGCGTGAGGCCTTTCTTTTTATCCCATGAAACATCATAAAGACTAACCACCTGCGGTGTATTGAGGGTTGAATAGTAGTCGTAATACCCGGTGAGATCCTTGTTGAATACTGCACGGTGCCAGCCCTGCGTTTGAGTCAGTTGATAACTTTTTTGGCCAGAGAAATCGGTAGCAAATACGGTTCTGTCCATGGGTGTTGGCCAGGCTGCAGTATAATAGATCATTTTATTCTTTTCATCGACACCATTTACTTCGGTTACCTCATGATTGCTCTTGGTTACCTGTAATTTTTCTTTTCCATCGATGCTATATAAATAGAGCTGATCGTGACCGTTCATTTCGCTTGTAAAAAGAAAGTGTTGACCGTCTTTTAGAAACCACCAGTTGTCATTAATGTCTATATAAGATTTATTTTTTTCTTCGTATAAAAGATTGTTGGCCCCTGTTTGCGCATTGGTGAGTAATAATTTCAGGTCGTCCTGGTGACGGTTCAGCCAATAGATCACCAATGAGTTATCATCCTGTGTCCATTTTATCCTGGGAACATAAATATCGCCATGTTCGTATTGTGCCTTTGTATCTTTTTCCGTAGCCACATTGTAAATATGTATATCAACAATTGAATTAGCCTCACCGGGTTTTGGATATTTATAACTATACTGCTTGTTATAAGAACTATCAAATACTGTAAACTCATATTCTTTTACATTGCTCTCGTCAAAACGATAGTAAGCAATATAATTTCCTTTCGGACTCCATTGGTAGGCTTGTGTAAATCCAAATTCCTCTTCATAAACCCAGTCGCAATTACCGTTGATAATGTAGTTCCATTTCCCATCGGTAGTTATCGCTTTTGTTTGCCCCGCTGAAATATCGTAGACATAAAGATTATTGTCTTTTACAAATGCAATTTTGCTGCCGTCAGGAGAAAAGCTGGCATGCATGATCTTTTCTTCATTTAGCCTGGTCGTTTTTTTCGAAGCCACGTCAAACAAATAAGCATTTGCCTTCGAGGAGCGGCGATAAATGGGCTCACGCCCCGTAAAAAAAATGATCCTTTTCTTGTCTTCACTCAACTTGTAATCTTTTGTGGGAAGTTGTTTCCCATTCTCATCTTTTACATCCACCGGGCTAATAATGCTGTCCAGTGGCTGTTCTGAAAAACCGGGGACAACATCTGCCTGGAAGGTTTTGTTCTTGTAAATATCTTCAAGGGTGATCTGCTTCTTTTGTGCAATTGACACAAATGGCACAAATAAAAGTGCAAGGAATAGTTTTCGCATGTGAATAGTTTTTTGCCCGGTAAAAATAAATGAATGATCCCGGATATGACGCCATACTGTAACTTAAACCTTGCAGCCTGAAGAGGTTTTTTAATTTCAATCAACTATAAAACCAACAATCAAATCCCTACATTTGTTTTTTATTGCTTGCGCAACTTTATGGATCCTGAAATTTTATTGAGAGCCTACCGGTTAATGTATTCAGCAAAAGTGATGGCCGACACCTATGAAGCTAACCGGCAAATATGTAAGTATGTTCATTCCACATCGAGAGGCCATGAGGCCATACAGTTAGCCACTGCTTTTCAATTAAGGTCCACCGATTATGTCAGCCCATACTACCGTGATGAAAGTTTACTGTTAGGCCTTGGATATTCACCTTACGAATTGATGCTTCAATTATTGACAAAGGCGGACGATCCTTTTAGTGGTGGCCGTTCTTATTATTCTCATCCCGCAAATAAAGAACCGGGGAAGCCAATCATTATTCATCAAAGCAGTGCTACGGGTATGCAGGTGATACCGACAACTGGTATCGCGCAGGGGATTCAGTTTTGGGAAAATGTCAAAGGTCGATCGTCAATGGTTAATGGCGAAAAGCCTGTCGTTATTTGTTCTCTTGGAGATGCATCAATAACAGAAGGAGAAGTGAGTGAAGCGTTCCAGTTTGCGGTATTAAAACAGCTTCCCATTATCTATTTGGTGCAGGATAATCATTGGGGCATCAGTGTTACAGCTGAAGAATCAAGGGCTATGGATGCTTATGAATTTGCGGAAGGTTTCAAAGGCATGAATAGAATTCGCGTCGATGGAACCGATCTTATTAAAAGTTACGAGGTGATGAGCGGGGTAATTGACGATGTAAGAAAAGCAAGAAGACCGTGGCTGGTTCATGCAAAAGTTTCACTGCTTAATCACCATACAAGCGGGGTGAGAAAAGAATTTTACAGAACCAAAGAAGACCTTGCAAAGCATTTTGAAAACGATCCTTTGCCGAAACTGAGAAATGGTTTACTGCAAAACAATGTTGACGAAAATACCTTGAAGAGCATTGAGTCAACGATCGATGAAGAAATTGCAAATGCTTTTTCAAAAGCAGTAAATGCTGACGAACCTGACCCGAAAAAGATCAGTGATCATATTTTCTTACCAACACCGGTCAGAGAGGAAAAAGGAGAAAGAGATCCCGGGAGAAAAGAAAAAGTGATCATGGTCGATGCTGCATTGTACGCTATTCGTGAATTAATGGAGGAGCATCCTGAAATTGTTTTTTATGGGCAGGATGTTGGAAGGAGATTGGGAGGAGTTTTTCGCGAGGCGGCAACATTGGCGGAACAATTTGGTGATCATCGTGTTTTTAATACGGCTATCCAGGAGGCATACATTATTGGCTCAACGGTTGGCATGAGCGCTGTAGGAGTGAAGCCCATAGTCGAAGTGCAGTTTGCAGATTATATTCACCCCGGCATTAACCAGTTGGTGAGTGAAATTTCAAAATCCTGTTATTTAACTAATGGACAGTTTTCTGTTAGTACGATTATAAGGGTGCCGGTAGGAGCTTATGGTGGCGGCGGGCCTTATCACAGCGGCTGTGTGGAAACAATGTTGTTGTCTGTTAAGGGAATTAAGATCGCTTATCCATCCAATGCGGCAGATATAAAAGGTTTGATGAAGGCTGCTTATTTTGATCCAAATCCTGTTGTAATGCTTGAGCACAAAGCTTTGTACTGGAGTAAAGTTCCAGGCACAGAAGGAGCAAAGACAGTTGAGCCTGCAAGAGATTACATTCTTCCCTTTGGAAAAGGGAATGTCGTTCTGCAGGCTGATGAGAATAAAATTGCAAATGGAGAAACGTGTTGTATTGTCACCTATGGAATGGGTGTATATTGGGCAAAAGCGGCCGCAAAAAATTTCCCTGGCCAAATTGAAATTGTTGACCTGCGAACTTTATTTCCTCTTGATGAAGACCTGATTTTTCAAACTGCGAAAAAACATGGAAGATGTCTTGTATTAACTGAGGAACAACAAACGAACTCCTTTGCAGAAGCCCTGGCTGGCCGTATTTCAAAGCAATGTTTTAAGTGGCTTGATGCTCCTGTTGATGTGTTGGGTGCATTGGATCTTCCTGCCGTACCATTGAATATCGGGCTGGAAAGAACAATGCTGCCCAATGCAGAAAAAGTTACCGCACGAATAAAAAAAATCTTTTCATTTTAATTGTTGTTTTCACGCAAGAACGCGAGGACAAATACAAAGAGTCGCAAAGTGTCTTTGCGCCTTTGGTGAAATGAAATGGCACAATTCTTTTGGTTCCCTGACAAATACTTTGCGGGAATTGAGAAGAAATAGTAAATGTTTGATCAGATTGTAGAATGCATTCCCCAATTGTTCTCAAAACTTTCATTATTTGTAGGTTTTTATGAGACAGAAAAAAAGGTATGCGATTTGGTTAGTGTAAGAAGATTGAATAAAAAGAATGGTATGAGACTAATTATTTTTCTACTCGCTTGCTTTTTGGCCTTTAGTTTAGGCAGTTGTTCTGTAGTGGAAGGTATTTTCAAAGCTGGAATGGTGTGGGGCATTTTATTGGTGGTTGGTTTTATTGCGCTGATCATTTTTATTATTGCTAAGGTGGGCGGAGGAAGAAAATAATAATGAGGGTAATGCAAAATAGAGACCCCGACATGTCGGGGTCTTTTATTTTTTTATAACCCGGGAAAATCATTTCAATCTTTAGCTCAATATCTTTATTTTTGCACCCCTTCCGACTTCGCTAACCGCGTGCCCTAAAGCTACAGCGGTGGCGCAAGCTTCGGCGGATAACAGGCGGGATAGCTCAGGCGGTTAGAGCGTTGGATTCATAACCCAAAGGTCTCGGGTTCAACTCCCGATCCCGCTACACAAAAAAGGCTTCTATTTAGAGAGCCTTTCTTTTAAAAACTATGAGGGTCCTTAGAAGTGGAATAAACAGAGCCCCAATCTTTTTTATCAATGGGAAAAATATACTAATACTTGGGACGACGATCATTTGTTTACAGCGACTGTTGTAGTGAATGCCGCCG
>Ga0163161_10002129_pt1 | contig 14278 bp, 12 predicted proteins | sample S45metaG_FD_129847 | JGI IMG/M metagenome (GOLD analysis project Ga0163161, IMG submission 129847) | Switchgrass rhizosphere microbial communities from Kellogg Biological Station, Michigan, USA - S4-5 metaG | ecosystem: Host-associated > Plants > Roots > Rhizosphere > Soil | place: USA... | reverse complement strand
TTTGCCCGCAATAACCCTGCGCGATAGGCCGTTGCCGAGGGCTGCGCGACAGCATCGAATAATGCACTGACCAGGTTAAGGGCCAGCACGTGCAATTGCTCCACGACAGAGCGCAGCCGCGCGGCAATCTCACTGACTTCCCGCCCAGGCAACTCAACGCCGTGAGTGGCAGGCAAACCTGCGATGCGTACCAGTACGAACGGCATGATCCGCAGCTCGGTGGTTGCATCTTGGACGCCCTTGGAAGGCAGCGCACACGTCTCGTAAGTGCTCATTGAATGGCCCAGCCGGCGACTTGGATGATGACGAAAGCCGTGACGATGATGTAGAGCGCCGCATAGGCTGCAAAGGCGTTGCGACGAACATTCATGACCGACATAGACGCCCTCCCCCATCGCGGCTGATAAGTCTGTCGGATGTCGCCGAAATACACGTCAAAGGCCGTGCGCCCATCAGAGATTCGAAATGGGGTGAGATTGAAGTACAGGCCGAGCAACACCAGTTGCAACAGCGCCTGTACAACCGCAGTAGCACTGCCTGGTGGCATGAGCATCAACTCGGCGGCAAGCACGCCGGCCAGCAGCAGATCCAGGACGGGGCCCGCAATGGCGACGTGCAGACGTATCGCGTCACCAGGGAACAGATGAATCGCCGACGTATTGATAAAGGGCGACGGCAGCAGGAAACCTCTGAGCATCAGCCCGGCGCCCGACACGGGGCAACCATGCATGCGGCAAGCCACGGCATGCGCCAATTCATGCAGGATCAGCCACGCCAGCACTCCCACGCCAAGGGCTGCCCAATGGACGGGCGTTGAAAGAGCCCATTCGCGCCAGTGGGGTTGGTGTTGCAGGGCCAACAGAATGATTACCACACTCCCGATCACCGCGCCGCGCAACAACCAACGACGCAAGCGCACAGGAAGGGTGAGCAAGCGCCCTGCCAGAACTTCGGCCAACGGGTCCGGATTAGGCATCGACCAACGGCCCATGGAGCGCACCTGATCCTCGTCAAGCAACCCGGCGGTGCGCAATTTACCGATAAACGTCTGCAAGGCTCGCTGATGATGCGCCGCAGGATGGTTGGGATAGGCCAGGCCCAAAATGGCGATCAACTCGCTTTCACTCGCGCCGCGCTTGATCGCCAACGCCAGCGTGCAGGAAAGACCTGCCAGCTTTAATGGTCGGCTATGCATGTCACCGACAAGGATCAGCGTGTCGATATCCGGCTGTACATCGATAACCCGCGAATTAAATGAGCAGGCGGGGGATGCTTCGCTTGCGTACGTCAACACGCGCCGTCCTCGATCGGATGGCCCAATACCAATGAGAACAACGGTGTTTCGCAGTAGCCGTCGGTACCCGCCAGACGCATGAAGCCAGCCTCAATAATTCCACCCACCGTGCAACCCACCAACCCCATGGCGAGGGCCTCCAGCCAAGTGGCGACCGCAGCGCCGCCCGCTTGCTGCAACAGCAGTGAGTAGACCGGTCGCCCCATCTGACTGAAGCTTTGCTCCAGATCCGCCATGAAAACCAACGCTGCGCCCGCTTTTTGAAAGCCCTGCTGATTGAAGCATTCAGCGAACATCGCCGGGGTCAGCGGGCTTGCGCGCTGCACCCATTGCTCAGGAGCAGGTTTGCGGCAATCGTAGATGCCCGGCGTCATGGACCCATCAGGGCGCATCAGCAGCAGCCAGGGCCAGACGTCCAGTCTCGGGCCTCCCCGTTCTTGGTGAGCAACCAAGGCCCGATGAGCACTGACAACCAGCCTGACCAGGCACGAGGTACTGATCGGCTGTTCGGCGTAACGATAGGTTGCACGACGGCCCAGCAGCAAAGAGGCAACATCCAACGTGTTGTCGCGACCCTCTGGGCTTGGAGGCACCCAGCCTGGAAGGGATTGTCCAACGTGACACGCACGAGTATGGCCGGCGCCGATCAACAGCTCCTGCGCGGTACTGCTGCTCGAACTCAAGAGCTGATTGGCAGGGGCCGACATCGGCCCGCCAAGATGCAGAACGCTGCTGGCGATCTGGGCATGTTCCTGCGTGTTGAGGTTCAGCAACTCAGCACAGCGTTCGGCTTGCAGCAAGGCGGGCTGCACGACCCTCAACCCGAAGACAGAAGCCACCAGAGTGGCGTATTGGCAGGCAATACCGGCATCCCAATGCACAAGGTTAAAGCCGAAATCCTGGTACTTGTTGCGTACGCGGCCCAAGTGGCTCGAGGCGACTAGCGAAACAGGGCACGGTGCGTGCTCTGTCCCGTATAGCAACTGGCGCAAGGCAACAAGACTGGCGACCTTCACAGGGATCAAAGAGTCAGTCTCACCGTCGTAAAGATAAAGACCGGATGCCAGCTGCGCCAAATGATTGACCAACACATAAAAGCTGCATGAGCGCAGGCTTCCCCCCGAGGGCGCGATGCGCCGTCGGCTGCCGTCTTCCAACGTTTGCTCGCCGACTGCATACAGCAGAATCGCCGCCAGCTGCGCCAATGACGGTTCGTCGCACGCTGCTTGCACACTCGATCCTCCAGCGTGTGAAGGAAGTTCGGCCGCCGCCGGCAACGTCAGGGTTCCCAGCGCATAGCTGCGGGTGACGGGAGCACCATAAAGCTTTAGATTGGCCATCTTGAAATGGCCTTCGAACAGGCGCGGAGCTAGCCACTCCTTGGGAGGCATGCGCACACTGACGTGATGCACCCAAGCGGCAAACGCCGGATCATCGGGAGCCAGGCAGGCGGCTGTCGCAAGCCCTCCAAAGAGGCTGCCGGGGATTCGCGCGATGGGTTTGTTGACGGGATAGGCACCGCGACTATCAACAGGATGCACGCGAACTTTGTTCAGATAGGTTTCGGTCAACAACCCCAATGCAATCTGCAGCCACTCATGGGCAATGTAAGCACACTGGAACTCCGCTTCCAGCGGGTCGGCCAAGGGCGCCGGTGCGCTGAGTTGCAACCTGGCGCAGCGATGACTTGCGGACAGCCCAGGCAACACCAAGGGCCCCAGATGCATGCAATCGCTGCCAAGCGTACCGATGAAATAAGGTCTTTTCGAGGCATGCAACGCATCGGCGACCTTGAGCAGTTCTTCATCCTCAACGCCACCCGAGAGTACGAGCAGGGCATGAGTATGCTCAGAACCTGCCACCTCAGCAGCGCTGTGTACTACGCGAAGCGTTCCCAGCGTGCCGCCTCCAAGGCTGGCGCATAACGCGGCGCGTACAGGCTGAGGACACGCCACCAGTAATCGGACGGCATCGGCTTGGGCTATGGCTGCGTCACGGTTTGCATGATATCCGGAGGAACCACAGAAGCGCGCGGCATAGCAGCCCACAGGCTCATCGTTGCCGCTTTGCGCGTCGCCGTCCTCTAGCAAACCATAGCGAAACAACAGGGATACCAGCCCTGTGACACCGCCACTGAAGTGCGACGCCAGGTCTTGTGAAATTTCGTCGAGACTGTGGCGGCCGTCCAGCAGAGCAAGCAACTCACTGAGTTTCTTCAGCCCCTGTGGGCAACGCAGGGTTTGTGGTTTCTGAGTGCCATAAAAAGTCACCGCATCGGGCCCAGCCGGCACCACGACTAACTCACGCAATAGCTTTGGGCGTGCAGGCAGTCGCTCCAATAATTCATCTTGCCCGCTGAACTGCTGCCCTGAAAGGTTCGCGCTCATACTCCATTCGCTCATATCTGCCGCGCGACCTCGATGTCACGTTCCAATTGCGCAGTCCAGCGCTCTGCCACACTGACCAGCGTGTTGCCACGACAAGTACAGCCATGCAACGCCGTTATGCGGGTGTGCACCGACCAGCTGCCATTAAGGCTGATAACCGTCAGTCGCCCTCTATGCTCGGGGGCCGCGCCTGCATGTTGCAGCAGTTTCACGGCAGCCATTTGCACCTGGCTGGGTAAGTAACCGGGTATTTGCGCGGTGCCTGTGTGTTCCATGTAAAGCTGGCGATTGCTCTCGAGCCTGGCGTTCTGTGGGGTATCGAACATACTCAGACTGCGGGCCATCGCGCAGCGCAAGCATGGCCCATCAGGAGGCGCCACCAGTGGTCCGATCAGTAGATTTTGATCCGATAGCATCACGACCGAATGCGTCAGTTTCCGCTCCCAAAGCACCTGTGCGAGGCGGCGTGTTCGACTGGGATGCAGACTGCCCAATGCCAAGGCGACGAATGTGTCTTTCCTCTCATCTTCCCAGCGGTGGGAAAGCGCATCGTCGATACTCAGCGAACGACCGCTGACGCAACGCTCTAACAATGCCTGGGCAACGGCAAGACCAAACCCGCCTTGATGGATGACTAACATGGCAGGTTCCTCAGGCAAACGGTTGTGGGTAGGGGTTGATCTCGACTGCGCGTCCCGATTGTTCGGCTTGCCTGGCCTGAGCCTGCAAAATCCGAGGGTGACCCAGATACCTTGCCCGGTAAGTAGCGGACATTGGCATCAGCGCAGGGATTACAGCGCGAATTACCCTTAGCCCTGCGTCGCGCAATTCATCGGTAGTCAGGTCAACCAACACCACTTCCATGCCCGCTGCATCCAAGCGCTCCAACAGGTAGCGCAATTGTTCGCGCGGCGTGACAACGTTCGGCTGACTCATCCGGGAGATCGGCATCACCACGTTAGAGCCCGTCAGAAAATCAAAGGCTGGGCGCTGCTCCGCGCGCCCCATGTAAATTGCGCCATGTTCCAGTTCAACAAAGTCACGCATGTCATCGGGTATGGGTAACGACAGTGCTAATATCGAGCGCCCCATGGCACTTTCGCGGATCAACTTTGCGCAACCATCCCACCGATTAAAGCCGGTGGTGCAATTGATAAATTGCGCCGCTTGCGGATCGCCTTCCTTAAGCTGCAAGCCATACACCGTAGGAATACCCAGCTCTGAAGTGGCATCGAAGAACATCTGCTCAAGACCGCTTTCGCGCAGTCGATAGAACTTTTCCGCATGCTCTGCCGGGGCCGGTTCGTCCAGCCAGATACGGGGCAACGTAGGCCGAAGCAACCACGTCAAGGCGATGGCGTCACGCTCGATGACTTCGCAGATAGCCGCCACCGCCGCTTGGGCAAAGTCAGTATGCGCAGCGACACCGGTTGAGATGGGTAACCAAAAGTGCTCACTTGGCCAAGGGCGTATAAACAAGTGCGTCATGATCAGCGGCACCAGCTTACGCCGGTTTTCCAACGGCGAATAACCGTAGACCCAACGCACAGGAGCGTGCGGGTCAATTCGCTTCAAAGGGCTGAGCGGGTCCGCGTACTCGGCAGCAGAGCCACACGCAATGCTCTCGTAACTCAAGCCTTGTGACCCCACCTCTGCAAAGCTTGCCGTGACAATGTCGTCTTTGTTGAAGACGCTCATCGAATAACGTTCTGCTGCTTCGGCGACAGCACGAACCATTGCAAGCTCCGGACGTTCGTCGGCCCCGCACCCGGCCATTTCTACTCGGCCAGAGCGATTGCCGTGGTAGTCCGAAACATGGGGAAAAGCCAGATTCAGATTACCCAAATGCGCAATAAACGAATGAAAACGAGGTACGTGCATTTCTTGAGAAGAATGTGTCTGCACCGACCTGACCACTCCTCCCGCTGGGGCCAATAGCGACAGAAAAGGGTACTTGTCCACCAGGTCTTTGCTAACCGCAAAATTATGCGGATGCATGGTGCAATCCACGCTCGTAAGTCTTGGCCAGCAAAATCGCCAGATAAGATTCATCCAACGTGGTGAACCCCAAACGGTTATTCATTAAATGAGCGAAATAAAAGGCCAGCGTATCGGCGAGCATCGGGGTATAGAGCGGACACTCTTTTTTGTAGCGCTCCCTCGCATTGCGCATAGCTTTATGCCAACGCGTAATCAGTGTTGCCATAGAAGGATGTTGGGATTGCGTTGGCGGGACAATTGCCTCGTTTGCATCCAACATTGCATTTGCCTTATCGATAAAAGCCGACTTGTAATTACCGATGTCCGGATTGCCGGAAAGCCAGAAGGTTGAATAACGCTCTAAAAACTCGGCACAGGCATCCTCAGACAAAAACATCTGCAGTGTCTCTACAAAAAAAGGCAGGACAGAGTCTTTGCGGCTCAGTTCAGCCTGAGACTCGCGCAGCAATACTTCACGGGCAATATCGCTGGATAGGCAGAAAACTTCTTCGGCAATAGGCATGCCGTGTTCGCCGCCAAAAACATCCAACTCCGCAATATATCGATCGCGGCAGCAATAGATCGAAGAATCTTCTCCGGACGATAAAACGGAATAACCATCGAAAGACACCAGTGGCACATACGTCGAGGGGACGCGCTGGGAAAGCAACGAAAGTCCATCATGCAACTGATGATAAAACTCTCGCTCTTGTGCACTGCCCTCACCGCCGTGGAGGTGCACACGCAAACGCAAATGCAGGCCTCCTTCATCGAAGTAGCGTAAATAAAACCAGTTGCCACTTTCTACAAGAGTCAGCGCACTCGCCAGACAGTCCGTTATAACAAAATCGAGCGCATCATGGTTCCCTCCAACGTAAATCTTGTAATAGTGCCATTCCAATGGCTTGAGTGCACCCGACAACTGAACTGCTTCCATCACTTCACCTTGGGACTGAAACGGAAAAACTTAACGCCAATAAATGCCGAAACCATCAGGTAGGCAATCAATCCGAGAATACTGGTTGAAAGCGAATAGACGCCTTCCAGCCCGGACATCACTTGCCGCAACGCGTCCGAGAGTAGCCCCACCGGTGTCGTCGGAATCAACCAACTCCACTGCCCCTGACTAATATCGTTGAACAATTGGCCAAAACTCATGCAATAGAAATTCAATAATAATAAAAAACCATTCGCAAGGTTTAATGAACTGAAGATGCCGGCAATTGCATAACCGTAAGTGACGAGCGTTGCGCTACCCAGCAGCAATACGAAGCCAAAGGCTACCGGCTGTTCGATGCGCACTCGAAAAAACAAACACCCGACGATTACCAATAACATAACTTGTAGAATGGCGATGACCAGGCGCACGCTGAGTTGAGAGATCAATAACGCCAGTCGCGGCATAGGCACTACCGCAAAGTGCCGATAAATGCCTTTTTCCCGTGCCGCAATGATGGGTGCCGCTGTACCGAACAAAGAAACTTGAAGCAGGGATAACGCCACAGTGGCGGGGAACAGGAACTTGAAATAATCAAATCCGTTTTCGGCAACCAGTCGAGGTTGCAGAGAGGTAGTGGCGGCCGCGGGCGCAGCAAGCAGCTTGTCAATCAGCGGCGCTAGACTTTGCCCCTGCCGCGTACTGTAGAGCGCCAGTGGCGGATTGGGTTGACCGCTTGGAGCGATGACCAGAGTGGCTTGCTGTTGCTGGATGACAAGGTCAGGATCAGCGCTCGCAACTCGCCTTACCGAAAACAACGGCTGCTCAGTCAATGCACTGAACGCCCGATTGGCGGCGCCTTCATTGCCAACGACGAGCACTTTGATACTACTGGCGCTGTCAGGTGTTCCCGAACTGTTGCCCAGGGTAATAATAAAAAACATAGGCAGGGCAAAAGAAAAAACCAGGGGCAGCAGGTCGCGCGAATACTCTTTGAAGGCAGACAGGGACAATCGGGCGTAAACGGTTAAAACAGACTTCATGGCATCATCCTTAATACCTCGATACTCGTGCTGGATTCAGTCGCGCAGGGCTTTTCCTGTCAGTTGAATGAACACATCTTCGAGGGTGCTCTTCGCAATCTGAAGCTGGATGATTATTCCAGGGTGGCTTTTTTCAAGATTCGCAACGTGCAATAAATCGCTACTGACATTACGTGTTTTCAGGCGTACGGAACAATGATACGGGTCTTCAGCGATAGTGCGAATTTCAACCTGCGGAATGGCACATAACAATGCATCAGTCAGACCGGCAGGCGTAATAAAGTTAATGCAGTGGTCAGGGCAGTACTTGGCGATCAACGCTTGGGGGCGATCATCTTCAAGGATGAGCCCCTTATCAAGAATAATCACACGATTGCATAGCGCTTCCACTTCTTCCATCTGGTGAGTCGCAATAAGCACGGCACGCTGGGCTTGGCGTTCCTGCTCTAAAATAATATCCCAGATAAAGCGGCGACCTTGAGGATCGATATCGCCGGTCGGCTCATCAAGAAACATGACATCAGGCTCACCAATCAGCGACAGCGCCAACGCTAAACGCCGCTTCTGCCCACCTGATAACCGACCAAAACGAACCTTACTTTGCTCTGTCAATCCTACCTGCTGTATAAGTTGCTTTGCAGATCGAGCATTCTTATAGACCACTTGATACATGTCGACTATCTCAGCGACATTCAAATTGGCAGGCAGCGTAAACGATTGGGGCGCCACACCAATTCGCTGCTTAACCTGCGTAGACAATCCCTTTCGGATATCCACGCCTAACAACGTGATATGACCAAACGCAAACGGCAACAAGCCAAGTATGGTTTCTATCAAGGTCGTTTTGCCCGCCCCATTGGGACCGACCAGACCCACAATATCTCCGGGATGTAAGGAGAAATTGATATCCTTGAGCACTTCTACCTTGGCATAAGACTGACTAAGCCCGGACACCGTCAGGTATCCAGATTGAGTTGTTTTCAGCCAAGGTATCAGAGGCTTAAGCAACGCCTCGTGAAGCATAGTTAACTGCCAGTACTGATAATGCAGGACAAGGTACCTGCAGTAGAAGCTGACGAAACACAGCCACCCGCACAACCACCGGTAGTGCTGGCGCTACCAATACTGGAAGCACAGTCACTGGCAAAATGCAGCGAATCCGACAACTCTTCGACAAACAGCTCGATTTCGTCATAGCTGTTAGCGGGGCTTAATTGGAGGTCGAAACGGTGCGAAGGAGCAATCAGTTGCTGAAGTGAACTCATGGTAAAAATCCTTATTTACAATCGCATATTGATATCACGATGGGCAAGTTAGGGTTTTTTAGCACCACAAGCAATAGGCGCTAACAACAAACCGAGCAAATGATAAGGATTCTCATCGAGAGACCCGCAGAATTCGGAAAAACATACATTAACCAATGCCGACAGGAGGCAGTGTGTCGGCGCTGATTGAAAACGTAGCGGTTCAATCCTCGCAACCGGCAGTCAACGAGCATCAAGCAGTACATTCAGGCCTTGTATTCATACATTCGCTGGTACAAGGAAAAACGTATAAAGATTTCGCTCGGCGCGCTCAGTCCCATTGAGTATCGTGAAAATCTGCGCTTAGCGGCATAACCAGTCCATGTTTCCGCATCCCCCATGCCTATGGCATAAGAATGAGTCTGCACATACAGTTCTAATATTCGTGATTCTGCCTAGGCGGAGTTCCATCAGTCATCGGATCGACCTCCCCTTCTCGGCAGTCCACAAACGATACTACGCTGACATTTAAAAAGGTTATGCGGAACACAGTCACTACAGGAAATTCTTTGCATTGTTCTATGTCGTTGAGGATTTCTTGGGTTCCGACCGCTTTTTTGAAGTGTGGAAGTCAAGAAACCACCCGAAAAACTGGACACCGATTTACGTTATTGGGAAGAGCTATACATGGGGCATTGATTCGTCAGGGGAGGACTTTAAAAGCGAATGGGTTAACCATGCGGCCTACCTGCATCAACTCGCGGAGACGACCCCCACGTTCTGCGCCGCCTGGTAGAGAATCTGCCCAACCAGATCGACCTCCGCTTCGCTGATGATCAGCGGCGGCAGGAAGCGAACGGTTGCGCCGTGCCGGCCGCCCAGCTCGACGATCAGGCCACGCTCCAGGCAAGCACGTTGTAGCTTGCGCGCCCGCTCGCCATCGGTAGCGGGTTGGCCCAGGGCATCCTGGCTGGCAGGATCGATGATTTCCATGCCCAGCATCAGACCACGGCCGCGCACGTCGCCGATCCAATCGAACTCGGCCTGCAGCCCGTGCAGCAGCGTCTGCAAGCGTGCTCCGACGTTGCGCACATGGCTGCAGAGGCCTTCGCGCTGAATGAAGCGCAAGGTGGCATCGCCGGCGGCCATGGCCAGTTGATTACCTCGGAAAGTGCCGGCGTGGGCCCCGGGCTGCCATTGATCCAGCTCGCCCCGGTAGACCACCACCGACAGCGGCAGACCACCGCCGATGGCCTTCGACAGTGTCACCACATCAGGGGTGATGGCGCTGCGCTCAAAGGCAAACAGATCGCCGGTGCGCCCGATACCGCATTGGATCTCGTCGAGGATCAGGGGAATATCGTGCTCACGCGTGATCGCCCGCAGCCCCTGCAGCCAGCGATCAGGGGCGCAAATCACCCCGCCCTCGCCCTGCACCGTTTCCAGGATCATGGCCGCCGGCTGGGTCACGCCGCTTTCCGGGTCGGCGAGCAGGTGGCGGATGTAATGCAGGCTGGCGTCGATCGCCTGCTCGCCGCGCAGGCCGAACGGGCAACGGTAGTCATGTGGATACGGCAAGAATTGCACCCCCGCCAGCAACCCACCCAGGGCATTCTTCGGCCCCAGGTTGCCGCTCACAGACAGCGTGCCGAGGGTCATGCCGTGATAGGCGCCATGGAACGCCAGGATGCTCTGCCGCCCGGTTGCCGTGCGCGACAGCTTGAGCGCCGCCTCCACTGCGTCCGCACCCGTGGGGCCACAGAACTGGATGCGCGCATCCCTGGCGAAGTCGCCAGGCAGCAGATCGAAGACTGTCTCTACGAAGGCATCCTTGATCGGCGTGGTCAGATCGAGGGCATGCAGCGGTATGCCCGAGGCCAGGGTCTTCTGGATCGCTTCCATGATCACCGGGTGATTGTGCCCCAGCGCCAGGGTACCGGCACCGGCCAGGCAATCGATGTACACCTGCCCCCGCGAATCCTCAACATACACCCCCTGCGCCCGCTTGAGCTCCAGCGGTATGCGCCGTGGGTAGCTGCGCGCATTCGACTCGCGCTGCATTTGCCGCTGCAATGCCGGCGTGCTGTCCAGGCAGTAGCGCTGGCTTAGCCCGCTGTGCCGGTGCTGGAGTTCGAGCGTGGTGTTGGTGATCGGGGTGATTGCATTCATCAGTGCATCCTCGTGTCGCGCGGATAGCGCGTTATCTGACGACGCTGCCGGCACGTGCCTCATGCAGCGAACGACCAGCCAACTCAGGCGGCTCCAGGTTGCTGCTATCGGCTACCGGGCAACGTCACCTGCAAGGCCATGACCCGGTCAATGGACGCGCAAGGCATCAGCCGCGATCCTGGGGCTGCATGGCTTGACGCAAGCTCAAAGGCCGCATGTCAGTCCAGGCCGACTCGATATAGGCCAGGCACTCTTCCTTGCTGCCCTGCTTGCCGGCCGCGCGCCAGCCTTGCGGTATTGCCTTGTAATCCGGCCAGAGGGAATACTGCTCCTCGTCGTTGACTACAACCAAAAATCGCGTGTCAGGACTGTCCAGACTCATGTTCCACTCCGTTTCCACTGAAGGTGCGAGTGCTCGTAGGCTTTGCATACGAGCGGCCGTAGGATAATACAGTTAATAACAATTATCATTAGGTATTGGCGTGACGCGTTTCCACGCCCTGCTGTCACAGGCCCCCGCTGTCAGAGACAGAGTTCGCCTGCATGCCCTCGGTATGTTTATACTGATCACCACCAGTGATAACGAGTCTCAACAGCAAGCGACTGACTATGCCTCGACCCACAGCCTCCCTGAACACGTATTGCGCAATGCCGCCTGACGGTGACACTGGGCCGCGAGGATGATCGCCAGCCTCGCCCCGCTGTTCAGCGGCCCGCTGGCGGACTATGGGGAAAACCTGCAACTGGCCGGTGATCAACAGCCGGCAATTGCCGGCTCGCAGCTGTTTCAGCCGGACTATTTCGCCGAGTTCATTGGTGAACTGGCAGCCCGCCATGGCAGCGACGATTTCATGGTGCTGACCTCTATCTGGTCGAAATGGTATTTCTGCTTCATAGCACCCGCCGTGGCGGCCAGCTTGCTCTTGCAGCGCGAGTTGCCTATCGCCCTGAGCGATGTCGGCGTCACCCTCTCGGCAGCGGGAAAGCCGCTTGGCCTGCACCTGCCCCATGAAGGCAGCGTTCTGCCACCCTGCACGCCCTTCGCGCGCTTCGACGCCTTGATCGAGCGGCATCTGAAACCGGTGATCGAGGTAATGGTCAGCGTCTCGAAAGCCTCGCCACGACTGTTCTGGAGCAACGCCGGCAACCTCTTCGAATTCGCCACTACCCAAGTCGAACTGCATCGATTGGCAACGTCCGATTGCGCAGCCCCGGCCAGAACCGTGCTGGAAAGCCGCCTGCGCCCCGACGGCCGGCGCAACCCGCTGTTCGCCCCGGTGTACTACAAGGACGTCGGCGCTGACGAACCGCAGCGGTTACGCCGTATTTGCTGCATTCGCTACCGCCTGCCCGGCATCGGCTATTGCAGCAGTTGCCCACTCGACCGCGACAAAACATCCGAATAAGCCGCTCCAAGCGGCTACCTGACCAACTGGAAAGGGTTCTCGCTGCTGTGGTCATAGTCCACCAACTGGCCGTAATCAAGCCGGTAGATGCGATCGGCCACGTCGAAGTAGCGGTCATCGTGAGTGATGGCGATGACCGTTTTCCCGGCCGCCTGCAACTCGGGCAGCAGCTCGTGGTAGAACACATGGCGGAACACCGGATCCTGGTCCGCCGCCCATTCGTCGAGCAGCAGCACCTCGCGACCCTCCATCATCAGCAACAGCAGGGCCAGGCGCTTGCGCTGCCCCTGTGAAAGGGCCGTGGTGGACAGGCGTCCATCGACGAACTGCACCTTGTGCGCCAGCCCCAGGCGTTGCAGATAGTGATCGACCCGCTCCTCCAGACCATCGAGCTGGCCGTTCTCACCGAGCACATCGGCGAACAGATAGAAGTCGGCGAAGATCGCCGCGAAATGCTCGCGGTGCCACTCGCTGTTCGAGACATCCAGCGTCACGCCATTGAGCGCGACCGTACCCTCGCTGGGCTGGTAGAGCCCGGTCAGCAATTTGGCCAGGGTCGACTTGCCGCTGCCATTGCCGCCAACGATAAAGATCAGTTCGCCACGGCGAACGTGCAGATCGATGGGGCCCAGTTGGAAGGCGAATTCGTCGCTCTGCCCGGGGTAGCGGTATTGCACGTTGCTCAGGCGCAACTCACGGAAAGGCTCGGCGGCCTTGGGCGGCATGGTGAAGTGCACCGTCTCGCCCAGGGCCAGGTCATCGATGGCCTGCAAGGCCACATGGCCGCGGATCACCGCCGGGACGGCATCGAGGATCATCGAGATCGGTGTACGCAGGAACATGATCGCCAACACGTAGCCCACCACCACCTCCTGGCTCAGCAGCCCGAGGCCCTGACCGAGGAAGAACAGCGTACCGATCAGCACGAACACCAGCAGCGACGTCCAGTTCAGGTTGATCGCCCACAGGGTATCGGCGCGTACCGAGGCCTGCAGCGAGGCCTGCGCGATCGGCTCCAGGCGCTGGTTGTACAGCATCTGCCGACGCTCCCGGCTCAAGGCCAGTTCGCAGCGACCGTTAATGGTCGCCTCGAACTGCTCGGTCAACCGGTCGTCCTGCTGCCGCACCTGCTGCATCAGGCGCTTGACCTTGCGCCCGAGCAGCACGTCTATCAGCACGCCGAAGGCGATCACCGCCAGGGTCAGGGCGAAGAAGGGCAGGCTCAGCCAAGCCATGTAAGCCAGGCCAGCCAGCAGCAGCAAGCCGTTGTACAGCGAGATCGGCAATTGCTTGAAGGCCGTGGCCACGGTGGTCACGTCCTTGGTCAGCGCGTTGAAAATGCGCGAGCTGCCCAGTCGCTCGATGCGCTCCAGGGCGGTGCCCAGCACCTTGCCCACCAGGCGCAGGCGCAACTGATAGACCAGGCGATGGCCAATCTGCACCAGCAGCCACTGGGCCAGGGTGCCGCTGACGAACAGCAGCAACAGCAGGCCGGCGAACAGCGCCAGCGCCTGGCTCAGGTCATCCGGCCCCTGCTCCAGGCTGCGGTTGATATAGCCGATCAGGCCAATGCTGCTGGCCGCACTCAAGGCACTGCACAGCACCGCCAGGAAAATGCGCCAGCGCGCATCATGTAGCAGTTCCTTCAATAACATCATCAGTTCGACACCTTCTCGGCTGGGTGTTGCGGCGCAATGCTTGGCGCTAGCAAGGACATCAGATCCGCACTCAGACGCGGTTCGGCAACGATCGCATGATGGCCGACATCCAGGCTCCAATCATGCAGCGCCTTGCGCGTGTGCGCCTGCCAGGAGGTGC
>Ga0163161_10002127_pt1 | contig 14300 bp, 13 predicted proteins | sample S45metaG_FD_129847 | JGI IMG/M metagenome (GOLD analysis project Ga0163161, IMG submission 129847) | Switchgrass rhizosphere microbial communities from Kellogg Biological Station, Michigan, USA - S4-5 metaG | ecosystem: Host-associated > Plants > Roots > Rhizosphere > Soil | place: USA... | reverse complement strand
GGGTACCGATGGCTTCGGTCGTTCGGACACGCGTGCCAACCTGCGTCGCTTCTTCGAGGTTGACCGGTACTACATCGCGCATGCCGCGATTGCGGCGCTGGCGAAGGAAGGGAAGATGACGGCTAAGGATGTGGCCAGGGCGATCAAGCAGTACAAGATTGATCCTGAGAAGGCTAATCCTGTCGGGGTTTGATAGTAGGGTGGCGGCCAATTTGGCCGCCACCTTTTTGGTTAAGTTTTTTGATTTTTCTCAGGCGTCGAATCGGATATATATAATTCAACCGCTCAAGGATGGTGGATGTGAATAATTATTCAATAAAATCAATTTATGTGATCGGTTTACATGATCAGTTTGATGTTCACCTGAGCTTCGGCCCCGGTTTGAACATTATTTATGGTAAGAATGGTCGTGGCAAGACTACAGTTCTGCATATTCTTGCCAATGTATTGGAGCGAGATTTTTCGCGCTTTCTATACCTTCAGTTTAACTCCATATTTATTGAGTTGAATTCCGGGGTGATTTTGGCCCTTGAAAGCCAGTCTGAATCCGGTGCCCCGCGACACATCGACGTACTTCTTGACGGTGAACTGATCTCAAGCTTCTCGAGCATGGGCGATCGGATTGGTGAGCCCTTGTCGTCGGTATTGGACAAAATACTCGGCCCCAGGGCTGTCTATCTTCCTGCATTTCGGTCAATTCTAGAGAGAGTGACTGATTCATATCGATATGCTCCCGAGACTTCAGCGAAACTTGAATACGATCAAATAGTCAAAAGTGAAAGATCACTAGTTAGGTCACGCTTGCAAGACGGAGGGGTGGTTCCGCGCAGGGACGAGCAGGCTCAAGCAACTGCTGCAAAAACTTTGCAGTGTCGCCAGTGGTTTGGCCAATTTGTCCCGGTAATTCGATACCCGTCGATGTCTGATGTGGAGCAGCGCCTGCGCTTAGAGCTGCGCCAAGCACAGCTCGAGATGGCCTCTGTAGAGCAGAAGGTGTTTTCCGAATCTTTCACTCGAGTGTTCGACGTGCTAGCGACCTCATCGCAGAAGGAGGTTAAGCGAAGCACTCCAGACTTGTTGAGGGATGTGTCAAATTCTGTAGGTAAAATCACCTCCAAAAACGACGGGAGCGAGGGCGAAATTTATGCGCACATTCTCTCAGCAGTTCGTCGACTAAGGCAGGATTCTGATACAAGCCCTGAGACCACCAACAGGGTTCTCGCTCTCTATTCCGACCTTCTGAAGTGGCGTTCTGATGAGCAAGAAAAGTTGTTCTCCGGGATCGAGAAATTCGAAGAGTCCGTTAATAAATTCCTGGATGGAAAGGAACTTCAGGTCGCGGGGGAGCATGGAAATGAAGCTTACCTGAGGCCAATAATTAAACTCGGTTCGGGTCGAAAGCTAAGGTTAAGCTCTCTTTCGTCGGGTGAGCGACAAGTCCTTACAATGATATTCTGCGCTAGTCGAATGAGTGAAGGGCGAGGACTATTTCTGGTTGACGAGCCCGAGCTCTCGCTACATGTTGATTGGCAGAGAGATATCTTGATGGAGGTATCAAGGCAGGCAGGTGGGCGCCAAGTAATTGCGTGCACGCATTCTCCAGAGGTGGGCGCGGATCATCCTGATAGCGTCGAATTCTTCGATCCAACCTGGTCTCAGCGCTACATTTTTGGCGATGATTTTTCGCTCGACGATGATAGCTCGGAGGTGCGATTTGAGTAATTACTCAATCGGAGGCTACAAGATCGCTGTGCGCGCGCGATCTAGTAAGACTCTCGTCGTGGAAGGGCGAGACGATAGATCAGTGCTTCAACGGATTTTCTTGGAAGCAATTTCTGGGCCGCCTGTAGGTAATCAAGTCCGTGTGGACTCATCTGATATCGTTAAGGATTCGACTCTCAGCAAAATGGGAGCTCGCGACCGAGTTGTAAGAATAATTGAAGTATGTCGCCCTCCTGGCGGGAAGCTTAAAGGGTTAAAAGATAGAGAGTGGGATTACTTCTGCACCGATAATTTACTGGAAATTTCGGGTGAAGGCGGGAGTGAGGATATTTTCGTGACCAGAGGACACTCCATAGAGAATTATTTTTTTGATTCATTTCTGTGCTGTGATTTTCTGAAGAGAAAGTTTTCATCGATAATAACTTCTGGCTTCATCGTGGATGTCGGTGAGAAGTTTTTAAAAATCATAGACTTCTCCTTTGCATACTCGATGACGTGTAAGCGGCTGGAACTTATTGATCGATTGGATCGCCTGATATCGCCTTCTCATATTGAGTTTGAAGGTGAATTTTGCCTTTCTGATAGCTTCCGATCTGCGATGCTGTCGAGAAATATTGGAGCAAGTGAGGTCGAGAAGTTCTATGTTGAGTTTGCTTCCATCAACGCACAGTTTTCAGTGCAGGACAGCACGCCGCAGTGCCGGCGATGGTGGTCACATGGACATCTTGGAGAGGATGCGCTTTGGGCCTGTGTCGGTCGGGTTGCGCGGCTTCATGGCGTAAATGAAAAGGACGCTGAAGCAATCTGTCACGGTTTTCGCGAGGAAAAGCATCAGAGCTCTGCTCACATGATGGCCATTAATTTCAAGGAAGAATATTCGCCTCTGGAAAGAGTGATTGAATGGGCTCTTGACTAATTTCCATTGGTCGAGCGCACAGCGTTTCACAAAAATTTCAATAAGATTGTAGTGGTCGACGCCCAGTCCTTGGGGCGGGATTGGGCGTTAATTGCTATGTTCCGAATATAAAGTAATCAGTATTCTGCGTGCGGCGAGCTGGCGGAATAGTAGCCTGCGCTCGCCACGTAAGCTCCCCGGCAGCCAGACACCCGATAAGTAGAACTTTCTGGCATCTTTAACCAGCCAAGAGCTTACATGCGCACATCAAAATTCACCGAGACGCAGATCATCACGATCCTCAAGCAGGGCGATGCCGGGCTTGCGGTGAAGGATCTATGTCGACAAGCCGGTATCAGCACGGCGACGTACTACCCGTGGAGGAGCAAGTACGGCGGGCTTGAGGCGTCCGAGCTTCGTCGGGTCAAGGATCTCGAAGCTGAGAACGCCAAGCTCAAACCCATGTATGCGGAAATGGCGCTGGACAACGCGGCGCTGAAGGACCTGATCGCAAAAAAACTGTAAGGCCGGGTCAGAAGCGTGAGGCAGGGCGTTTCCTCACCGAGGTGCACGCGCGCCCCCTGAGCCGGTCCTGCGGTTAAGTGGGCTTGTCTCGTGCGGCATGGTATGCGCCGCCGCTGGACTGGACCGTGCGCGATGCGGAGTTGATCTCGGCATTGGCCAGGCTGGTCGAGGAGCGGCCAAGTCGAGGTTTCTGGAAGTGCAACGACCAGCTCCGCAAGAAGCGACCAGACTGGAATCCGAAGCGGATCTATCGGGTGTACAAGGCGATGAAGCTCAGCCTGAGAAGGGCCGCCAAGCGCCGCCTGCCAAAGCGCGAGCGGGTGCCGCTGTATGTTCCCAGGCATCGGGATACCGTCTGGTCCGTGGACTTCATGAGTGATGCGCTGGCCTGCGGCAGCCGATTCCGAACGTTCAATGTGGTCGATGACTTCAACCGCGAGGTGCTGCACATTGAGGTGGATACCTCGCTCAACTCCGGGCGTCAGGCGCGCGTGTTCGAGCAGCTCAAACGTGAACACGGATTGCCGCAGGTTCTACGGTCGGACAACGGCCCTGAGTTCCTGGGCGAAGCATTCACCTAGTGGGCCAAACTGAGCGGCGTGGCGCTGCGATACATCCAACCTGGCAAGCCCAACCAGAACGCCTTCATCGAACGCTTCAACCGCACCTTCCGCGAAGAGGTGCTGGACCAACACCACTTCGCACGCCTTGAGGACGTGCGCAAGGCAGCATTGGTGGATGATCGATTACAACGAGATTCGTCCACATGACACGCTCAGCGGCATGTGAGCCCCGTCGAGTACCGTACCGCCCACGTCAGAAGCCCAATATTAGAAATGTCTGCTTGACGGGGGAGCTTACGGTTGCGCGGACTGATCTTCAGCTGCACTCCGCGTCACCACGGCCCTCTCGGAGAGCCTGATCTGACCATCGTGGGTCATCAAGATGCCTCCGTCGTACACACTTCTCACACGCGCATTTCGGTCTCATGTTCCCGCACTCTGAACCCGGCTGCTAATCAGGGCGGTGCGTCGGGTGATCTATGACTAAGAGGAGAAGGCCATGGACATCGTGTCCAGAGAGAAGCGCGCTCTCATGATGTCGGGTATAAAAGGGAAGAACACCAAGCCCGAGCTTATTGTCAGGAAGTATTTACACGCTTGCGGACTTCGCTATCGGCTTCATGACAAGAGACTTGTAGGGTCGCCGGACCTTGTGTTCACGCGTCACAACGTAGTCGTCTTTGTCCATGGTTGTTTCTGGCATCGCCACCGCGACTGCCGATACGCAACAACACCTGGTACGAGGCGTGAGTTTTGGGTCAGCAAGCTTGAAAAAAATCGTACCCGCGACGAGGCGTCACAACGAGCATTGTTGATGAGGGGATGGCGAGTCGCGGTGGTATGGGAGTGTGCCCTGCGCCGCTCAAGTGAGACGACGCTGGCTGCGCTTCACGACTTCGTGCTGTCAGATAGATCGTTCCATGAATTCACCTCCGCTCAAGATCCCAGTGCCGAATAGACAACATCAGCAATCTGTCTTGCCATCCACGGCGGTACTGCGTTGCCTACTTGACGGAATTGAGCGCCCCGAGATCCTTCAAAGAAATAATTGTCGGGGAAGGTCTGAAGACGCGCCGCTTCCCGAACAGACAGGCTCCTAAGCTGCGCAGGATCAGGATGAATAAAGTAGTGCCCATCTTTCGAAAGATGGCTGGTTACAGTGGAGCTGGGATGCTCCCATGCCTGGACTTTAAATCGATCGACAAACTTGCCACTTGTCCAGTTCTCGTGGTTGGGATGCATCGCTTCCGGGAACTCTGAAGATCCTCGGGGAGCGCGGCCATGGATTCTTGTAAATGCGGACGCATACCCATAACGGACCAGATCCATCCACATGTGTGGGCGGACCTCATGATTGAGGATGTGGCCAAGTCGCTGATCCAGAAGCCAAGACTTCAGATGTTCAGGCACACTGTCTGCCGACGCTGCTTTGGGCATGGACCTCCCGCCCGGACCGGCATCTGAGCTCTCCACAAGCTTCGCCTGGACCTTGAGCTCCCGACTGACCTTCGCATCGTCCGAAAGCTCGGCCGCATGCCGCAGCACTTCACGCGCGGCGGCAGGCCAATCGTCGAACTCGACATTGGTGATCCCGCTTCGGAGCTTTGGCATGCCAGCCAGAACATCCCCGACGCCGTACTGACCCGCAGCGCGCCGAATCTGGCGTACCGAACCGATCTCGACATCCTCACGAACGCCGAAAAGGACAACACGGTGACGCGCTTGAGGAACCCCGAGCTCTTCGGCCCTCAGGATGTAACGGCGCCCGTCCTCATCATCAAATAGCCCATTTTGCTCCTCAACGAGCGGCAGTATTTTGTACTTCGGCCCATTCCGTCCGCCTGGAGCACGGAGATCTTCCAGAATGCGCGGGAACATGAGCTCCCCGCCCACCTTCGACGACAGTATGCCCTTGACGTTCTCCATTACGAACGCAGCAGGCGAGTAGTTCCTCAGAATCTTCAGGTAGTGCTTGTACAGGAAGTGCCTGGGGTCCTCCTCCGCCTTGTAGCCCACAACGCCGCGATTTCGGGCGCGCCCTACCAGGGAGTAGGCTTGGCAGGGAGGTCCGCCTATAAGGACCCAAGGATCGCCCTCTGCCGCAACCTCGCGGATACGGGCATGCAGCTCCTTGTCATCGGCCGGCTCGCCCAGTTTCAGCTGTCGTGCTTCGTGGCCGGCAGCCGCCCACTGACTCTCACTCGCGTCCGTCCACGGCGCTGCGGCTCGACCGGCAACGTAGTCGTAGTAGCTAGTAGGCGCCTTCCCCGGAGCGAACTGCCTGTAGAAGGCGCGCAGACGGAGAGTTTTGGCCGCATTGACTTCCATCTCTGCCGAGATGGCGATCTTGAACGGTTGATGCCTGGCGTTTCGAGGTGCCGTGTAGGCAGAAAATCCTTCGCCCAAGCCACCTGGGCCAGCGAAGATGTCGACTACTGGGATGTGCATGCCTGACTTCACAAGAATGAGCAGGGCGCCCACGCGCCCTGGAGCGGCGCCAGGATCGCACGCCCGGGGCCGCAATTCAACCAAAACTAGCTGGCAGGGGAGGATAGGCCAGCTGCTTCCGAAAACACCAATCCAACCGCAGCAGTCAGCTCATCTTCCTCCAAAATACTCAGCTCGAAAACCTGATACCTCAGGCGCAGAATCTTGATCGCGTGCCGCATCACGCCTTCCATCGCCGCCTTGCCCACGGCACTACTCGACAAGATCCACTGGCGTGCAATCGCTTGCGCAAGAATGGGGTTGCCCCCAATTGATGGACGTTCAAAGATGGCGACATGCGCGTCCTCGGTGAGTGCTCTCAGCAACCTCCAACGGTCTACGCCCGCGTCCTCACCAAGGTCGAGCGCCCGCGAGCGCATGTGAAGGCGCTGGAGCGTGTTACGAGCGCCTCCGTGGAAGCGATCCTCAGTAGCACTCGGAAAACGCCAGCGAGCCACATCAGGGACGAGTGCCGTGGTCAGGTATGCCCAGACGTCATCTCTCAGCCCTTCCGCGCCGGATAGCTCCTGCACAGCAGCGAGCGCAATAGCTGCATCGCGATCAAACTTCGCTCTGACCGTTAGGCCCGATGAAGAAGGAAATCCACATTCGATAGCCACAGCGCGTATCAAGCCGGCGATCTTAGGCGACGCACGTTGAGCACGGACACCGCCGGTTGCAGCATAGCTCGTGAAGGACGCATGCTCGTTCAGGTAGGCCAAGGCGTCTTCGGACACGAACTCCGGGCCCAAGTCCCTCAAAACGCTGTTCACTCCAATCCGGGACAGTCGCGGTAGTAGCTCAACGCTCGTCAAGATCTGTCTCCCATATCCGCCACCGCAATCATTGCGGCATTAAACGCCCCTGGGTCGTTGTGGAGCAGCCTGACCAGTGAGGCGACTCCGCTTTCGTCAGGAAACGCCTGGTGAAGCCAGTGCCGCAGGACTCCGCCGACGGACCCTTCCTCGAACACATCAAAATCAAGCTCATCAGTGTTATGCAGAAGAACGGTGGAGCACATCTGAGCAGCTACGCCACCCAGAACCGCCTGGACGGTGAGGCGCTCGCCCTGCATGAATCGCTCAAGGAAGAGTTCCTCATCGGAGTTCACGTACAGCACCACCTTTGAAGAGAAGTCGCCGAAGAGATCTTCCGGGCGCCAGTCCACATACCAAGGTGCGAACTGATGGGGCTTGTCTGCGAACGCCGCTTGAAAGCTGATGGACGAAACAGGGAATCTCGCATTGCCACCGTCCTCGATGATGACATCCAACTCCTCGCGCCACAGCCGGGAGCCCTTTGCAACTGGAGAAAGTTCCGACGCCGAGGCAGAGGATTTCAGCAGAACGATATCCAGACGGGCTATCAACTGTGCAGAGAGGGACTGTCCTGGAACGACAACCTCGAACAACGCCGACGTCGAATCCTTCGAGAGCCGATGGCTGGCAACATTCCGAACCAAGCGGGGAAGATGACCTTGACCCGTACCGATGCTCAACTGTGCGAGCGCCAGCCAGTCCCCATCTCCAAAGCCAAGGGCCGATGATGCAGCCTCCCAGTCGACAGTGACACTGCCGCTCAAGGTCAGGTCTCTGGCGTAGTCCCAGTCCTCCAGAATCTCCGTTGCCGGGAACAGCGGCAAGCCCACATCCCCAATATGCCATCCGGTAAATTCGATGGCTTCATCAGGTATGCGAAGGAAAGGGTAAGCGATTCGGCTCATGACTCAACTCCTTCCAGGATGCGAGCCCCAGCCGTAATAGCGGCACCTTCAACAAGTCTGATCGATGCGGTGATCTGACCCTCCAGAAGGCCCACTGCAAGCGTATTGTCAGCGGTCATCAACCCATGGGAGGGTAACGCGACGCATTGAACCGTGGGAATCAAGTGGTCTGGCACGCCGACCGCATCAATTCCACCGCCATCAACGACCAGCTTGGGTTCAATCAACACGGAGATGGGCCCCTTGCTTCCATCGTTAAAAAGATCGGCATGGAAGTTGGCAACGCGGCTGCCATCAGCTGCGATCGAAAGGCCAATCATTTCGAGTGCTGTGACGCGAACGCCCTTCTTCACTGAAGCGGCGATGCGCCCAGGCGCGGTCGGTTTCCCTGCGCCACGCGAGCTGACGGGACCAAGGAACCTTCCCATCTGTCCAGAGGTCGCAGCAAGGCTTGGTCCACCTGCATCGGCAGAGCGTTCAAGTGATCTGACGGGGACAAAGTTATCCGCGTGAATACGCAAATCCCGCATTCCCACGCGCACCATTGTCTGTTGCCTCCCTTTCGGAAGGTTATTTGGAACCCAGTCGTCGTGAGTAGGAGGTTCAGCTTGAGCAAATGCCTCTTCCACCTCTGGGTCTTTGGAGCAGACAAAGACCCCCGCCCATTCCAGGGTTGGATCTGGATAGGCACTCCCTCGGATGTACTTGACCACAAGCTCCACCGGCCGCATCACCGCGATGTGGGATGAGTTCACCAAGACATCGGAGCTGCCCGGTGCACAAAGCGGATGGCGAGGCGCGGATAAACCGGGTGCGAACGCAAGGCGGCCAAGGTCCTTGGCTGGACGCTGCGACTTGATCTTGTGAAGGTTGGGGCTTCCAGTACGCACATCCGCCAATGCCCTGCAGAACAGATCAAGTGGAGGGAATGCTTCAGGGCTAGGCACCTCGATCGTTTCGCCGCCGATCTCGATCGTCACATGCAGGCGTCGATCCGCATTCGTCGTCTGTGCCATTCTTGGCCAAAAATTCAGCAGTACACAGGTAACGAGCTCAGGCCCGAGGTTCTCAAGCGAAGAGAAGTCCAACTCTGGATCAAGGATGACAATTGATGTGCCGCTGTCTGCCTCGGCCCGAGGGAAGATGCCAAGCGACTTGCTGAGCGCGATGGCGTTCTCATCTGTAGCAGGAGCAATACTGTCACCTTCACCAGACATGCCCCACCAATGACGTCCCGTGAATCGCTTGGGCCCTGGAGTTGACGAATCAACGTCGAATGCATCACCCAGATGACACGCCATGAAGCGCCTTACCGGCCGGCCAAGCTCAAACGTCTGGCTATCGACAAGGACCAGAGAGCAGGTACTCATTCCATACAGCGAGCTTTTGCCGTAACCGTACGTACCTCCACCCTGATGGCTATCACGCGCTGCACCAACATTCTTGAGAAAGTTGACGAAGTTCGCTCGCTCATCGGGCGCTGGAGGGACATCGGCTTCGGTTGGCCCGGACAGGCCCACAGTGCCAAAGTCCGCGATCTCCAAAACCCAAAGCTCCTCCTTCTCAGTGGAGTTTTGCAGCGCCTCGCGGGACGCAAGCCCTTGTGGGAGAGTCGCGAGGACTACCCCGGTCAAGGCAGCTCGCTCTTCCATGCCAAGTCGTCGGAGCCTGATCCTCGCCTCCGGTGCAAAGCCGGGCAGGGTTGCGTCAATGACGTTCTGAAGACTCTCACGAACAAGAGTTTGTAGAAGATCGAGGTTTGGACGCCCGAGCAGACGCTTGAAACCTTCGCCCGCAAGGTTCCCGTTCTTCGAAAACGGCTCGCTATAAAGATTCAGATTCATTCAAACACGGCTCTCAAGGCGTCATCGTGGTGAGCGACCGGCAGCATCTGTTCCACTGCCGCCGACAGATCAACGGTGTACTCGATCTCGCTGATGCCAGGCGGGGCCGAGCCATCTGCGGTGGACGGAAGCATGAGGCGTGGAAAGCGGTCGTCCACCGAGTAAAGGCTCATACCCTCGAAGGAGAACTTGGCCGCGTTCCATTCTGGCGCCAACGGATCATTGCAGCCAAGCGAGGCCAGGCGAGTGAGAAGCGTGGTTGAGGGAACGCCAATCGCTACGAGTTCGTTGTATAGCGCTGCTACGTTAATGTTGCCTGCCTGAGAGCTCTCCAGCACGACATGAGCCAGCCAAAGCGGGGCATCTGACGGAGGACAGAGCTGCTCAATGCCATGAATACGAATGGTCGTTCGCTGCTTGTAGCCTGTTGATTTGACTTCGAGGGCGCCATGCCTTCCGCGGAAGTCATGGCGTTGCCCCGTAGGTCCGGTCCACGACTCAACAGCGGTCGAGCTTCTCTTGGCACCTTCGAGTAGCATCATCAGCTCGCCAAGGAGTCCGACTAAACTACTCCTGCCTATGCTCTGGTCTTGGCTTTCCGCCAGCAGCGCGCGGTAGTCCTCGATAGTGCTCGTCACTGCAGCGACAGGCGAAGCGCCGGCAGCGATACGTGACACCATTTCTGTACAGAGCTCTCCGAAGAGCTGATGTAACCGAGGTTCAAGCAGACTGATATCCAGATACAGGGAAGCAGCGCCATCCAGAGAGAGGCGAGATATGCGAACTTCGACGCTCGGCCCGCTCAGTGTTTTAGCCTGCAAGTTGGCTATAGAAGATGCGATGGGTACCAGCAGCCGGGGAGCAGCCGTCTCCGTAAGGGCGAAGCGGACAGGGCCGAAACCCGTGTCCGCGCCGCCGGCGACCGTTGAGACTTCGGCTCTCGAATCTCCCCGACTAAGTTCGCGAAGACCCAGCCAGTGTTCGTGAGGAGACTTAGGCATCTGCTTCCTCAAACTCCGCGGTCGGATCATCCGCCAGTTGGTCCGGAGTGGGAACGTTAAGGTCTACGCTAAAGAAGCTGCTGGACTTATCCCGTTGACCCGGAAAAACGAAGCCTAGGCCAACTAGCGTCCCTGCCGCATCGAGCGGTACACGTTGATCGGGAGGGCTTGCCGGAGCCGATTCTCGATCAATCGGATAGATGAGCAACAACGGGACCTTGGGGCGACGATCCTTCAGGTCCTCCCAACTCGCCGACTTTGGCGCTTCGTCTGCGACCACATCGGACAACAAGTCGTGTTTGGACATCAGTGCTTTGATGTCGGCGTAGTCTGATGGCTCAGCCAAGCGAGAACGAACGAACGGAACCATCTCGCCGAGCGAGCCCATGGTGACGGAGTTAGCATTGCCGCCTGAGCTCATGATCGCCACATTCCACTCCTTCAGCCTGGACGCAGATGCATCCAGGTATGCAAGCAGCAGTTCCTTGTTCAGGCTGAGCTGCTTGTCGCACATGCTGTAACGAGTCAGGAAGCTGCGTATCGCGGATAGGGGAACCCCACCAAACGTGCGAGGCTTTATCCTCTCGTAACCGCTATCGACAAGATGTTCCACCAAGGACAAGGCAGCCTCCCAGTTCTTTCGGACGATCTCCTTGTCCTTATGATTGAATCTTGTGGTCTGTTCATGCTTCCCATCAAAGCTGATGCTGGCCCTTACGGCATGCGTCATTTTGGCTGCTGACGTAATGGCCAGTCCAGGAATCGAACGGACCTTGACCGCGAAATCGAGTGGACTTACTTCGGCAGTCTTGTAGACCGATATCTCCTTTCGGATCTCTTCCTCGACTTGGGCAAGTGCGCGAAAGTTCGAGATGAGATCAGTCGTCGTCCACAGCCTCGGCAGGTCCTCGTAACCCTTTCGGAAGCCGAACCATCGACCCATCTGCAGAAGTGTGTCGTACTGGCGAGAAGTTCTCAGGAAGAAGGACACGCACAGGCCCTCCAAAGTGAGGCCACGAGCCAGGACCGAGCCGCCCACAACAATGTAGGTTCTTGCGCCCTTGGTGAAGTCAAGGCGCTCCAGGCTCTCGCCGTTCTCAACAACAAGCTCAAGCGCATCCAGAACGAGGCCGAGCGGCTCCTTCAATGAAGATTCGAGGTAGTCCGCAGGCACTTCTGCAGAGAGTGGACTTCTAACAATCTCCTGGGCAAACACGTCCTTCAGCAGCTTTCCTGCGCTACCGCTGATGGCCCTAATGGCATCGGTGTTTGCCGAGATCCACCCTCGAATCGCTTCCGCCATGTTCTCATGCTGAACCACGTATGCCGAGGTATGAACCAGCATGGTCATGTGATCATCTTGCTGGCCACGCGTTCGACGAATGGCGCATGAGATCAGGAACCATGCAATTGCTCTCTGCAGCTGAGGTGTTACGACAGGCGTGAAGGATTTGTGGCCGCCCTTTCCCTTTGGCGTCAGTTGCTCCAGCTCTTCAGGTGGGATTGAGCGGAACATATCCCGCCCGTAATCGATCTCTTCATCATCCGCAGAAGCATCCGAGGTCCCGAATACTTCTAGCGTGCCGAAATAACCCTTGGGGCGGGGCAGGGCAGTGATGAAATCCTCGGGATACAGATCATCCAGCTTGTCAGCGCGCTCGGGGAATGGCTTGATAAAGACATTTGCAAATGGGGTTGCGGTGTACCCTACGTAGGAGACGCACGGAAGTGCTGCGATCAGTCGCCGAATTGCCTCGTTGATACGCGTGATTTCTTCATCGTTGCCAGTAGCATTTACGGACGCCTGATCGCATTCATCGTCAATGATGAGTGCCTTGAGCTTCCGCATTATTGGTGGTGGAGTTCTCGTGACGGTATCGAGCAGCTTGTCCAGCCGTGTAGATTCCTTCTTCATCACCACCAGCTGCGCACCGCCCTTGTGGGGCATGACAAACTGATCATTGGCGGGCTTGATGAAGTCGCCAGCATCCTCAGTTGTTGTGTACATCTGCCAAAGCGTCCTGTGCCTTTCGACTACATCGCTCTCAATGCGCCGCTGCGTCTGCGAGCGCAGTTTGTTCGTTACCCCGCCGAGGAGAATTATCAAGTTGTAGCCAGCATCGACGGCCTTGGCAATCACGGCAGTCATATTGGCCGTCTTCCCGGACTGGACATAACCGACGACCAGACCCCGGCAGCGGAACGAGTCGTCAGCGGGATTGGCGAGCAACGATACGATCTCCGACGATGACTCGTCGAGTGACTCGGACGCGTCCTTCCAGTTCTTAACCTCCCGAAGGTAGCCCAAGAGAGCTGGCCAGTGTCGATCGTGCTCTGACGGACCGGTATACCAAGCCGGCCGCGGCTTGATCAGTGAGTTCTTTCGTAGAACTTCAACTTTCTGGAATGAAGCGCGAACACCCTCTACCGCTGCCTGGAAGTTTGCCTCGACATCCGCTGGAAAGTTCCCCATGACAACTTCGAGAGTTTGGCGAAGGGCCTGTACGGCGTTATCCAAAGTATCGTAGCTCGGGAGCTTTGCCCGAATCATGTCTGAAAAAGCGTCAACCTGTGTCTTCAAGGCGGCATCCTGCGCTGTCGGGGGCAACAGAATGCTGGGCTGGATGCGCCCCCTGCGGCATCCATGCCCTTCAGAAGAGACCGCAGCCCTCTATTGGACTGTGACTCGTTACTCGGATTGTCATCGACTGTGGCTATATACGCAACCGAAGCTGGACGAGTGCGGCACGGATGAGAAACGTACGGCGTCCATGAGCATCTGCGTGGAGCAATCCTTCTGGAGGGATGCGCCGAATTCGGTGTTCTGTGGGCAGGGCTGCCGGGCGTCCTGTCATGCTGGCCCTGACCCAGCGCATGATGACGCAAGTGGCGCGCCATTTGCTTGGGGTACCCGGGCCGTTGATAAAGGGGACTTGGTGCGAGCGTGATTTGGCCCGCCAGGCTCCCGTGCTGTCGACGCTGACATCACTCCTGCAGCAGCTCATCAGGTACCCCGCCGCCCCCGGCTCCTAGCCGAGTTGGGGGAGGCCACGGGATGCTTGCAGATTGATTCGGCGACTGAGGCGCCACTACGTCATTTGCGACGCACCAAAGGCCCAGCCAACCAACCCCCGCCAGATCAACAGGAAGAAGCGATTTCCCATACTCCGCACCAACGCGCATGGTGTTCATCGGAGCGTAGAAACTCTTCTAGTAGCAGAATGTTGGACGTCTATTTGTCGGGAGGGTGGCTAATACAACACCCTCGTGGAAATACGCCCGCCGGTTGCTACTAGACGGTTTCTAACCTCCCGACGCCCTCGCCATCCCGGCAAGGGCACGCCCTGCAGGAGGTCCAACATGTTGACGCCGTGGGAAGATGAACCCGATGACGCGCGCCCCAAGCGCAAACCCTATGCCCGCCCCGCACGCAGCTACCGCGTAGGCGCGCTGACGTACCCGGACCGCGAAGAGTGCGGTCCCACCGAGATTGTTCCCTACCTCAAGCTGCGCGGCCGCTGGCTGGACAAGCTCGGCTTC
>Ga0163161_10002124_pt1 | contig 14325 bp, 6 predicted proteins | sample S45metaG_FD_129847 | JGI IMG/M metagenome (GOLD analysis project Ga0163161, IMG submission 129847) | Switchgrass rhizosphere microbial communities from Kellogg Biological Station, Michigan, USA - S4-5 metaG | ecosystem: Host-associated > Plants > Roots > Rhizosphere > Soil | place: USA: Michigan... | reverse complement strand
TGCGGCTGTTTTAGCTACAGTACCGGCATAAGATGCATTCTTTACTGTTCTGGTCAGATTGGCTGCCACCGCAGCATTGTAGGCCGCTGCAGCTGCAGCTTTATCCCCCTGAAAACGCGCTTCAGCTTCAATAAACTTCAGTTCGTCATAGCTCATCAGGTAAACCGGAGAATTTGCACTGCCGTAAAGAGTGCCCAGGGTGCCGTTTTGCGCATTTTGATAAACTGCAAGCCGCGGGTCACCGGCAGCTTTCAGGAGATCATAAATTGTACCTGTAAAAACGATATCCCCGTTACGCTGCTGATTAAACTGGAACCAGGGATTTTGTGTAGGGACACCTGCGCCGGTAAAGCCTACTGCTGCACTTTCTGCCGGCTGAAATCCCAGTGGTACTTCGGCCAATACTTTTGCATAGTTTGAAGGATCTTTTTTGGAAAGATGAAGATACAACCTGGCTTTCAGTGAATGTGCAAATCTTGACCACAGGTCCACGTTGCCATTGTACAGGAGATCATCTTTATGAGTGGCAGATTGCTGCGTGCTCAGACTGCCGATTGCATCATTCAGCAATTGTTCAAGGGCAGTATAAATACTTTGCTGACTATCATATTTAGGCTGCATATTGTCCTTTCCAGCAAAAGCTTCTGAGTAAGGCACGTCACCCCACAAATCGGTGGTCATTCCCAGGTTATAAGCCATCATAATTTGTCCCACTGCAGCATAATATGGTTGATTTTGCTGCTTTGCCAGTTTAATCATCGCATCAGTATTGCCCATTATGCTGTAGAACCCTGCCGACCACATATCGTCCACATTGCCTGCAGCAACCTCATATCTGTTAAACAGTACAGCCTGATTGGCCCCACCCGTTACCTGCTGCATAAAAATAGCGGGAAATCTTGATGCATCGCCGCCAATCAGATAACCGGTACTCTGAATGATCCCTGGCAATAAACCCGAAGGAACAGGGTTTTGTAACTGTGAAGGGTCTTTATTAAGGTCATCATTCAAAAAACCTTTCTTACAGGAGGAGACTGCCATTACAATCAATGCGAATACCAGCAAATAGCTCTTATTAATTCTATATATCGTTATAAATTTCATGTCTTTTTTAAAATAGGTTAAAACTTAAATTTCAGATTCAAACCATAACTTGAGGTCCCCGGATTGTTGAAATAATCCAGACCCTGGGCACTGGACGCACCAGTTAAACTGGTTTCAGGATCAATACCATGATAAGGTGTCCATATGATAATATTACGTGCGTAAAGTCCGGCTGTCATACTTTTGATAAAGGGCTTTGTAAACTTTGCAAACACCTTTTTAAAGTCGTACGACAGGGAAACCTCTCTTAGTTTAATGTAGGAGCCATCTTCAATAAAAATTTCGCTAAGCTGGCCGAAACCTCCACCATTGCCTGTATACCAGGCCTGATCTAAAGGAACACTGATCGTATTCGCTCCCCCTGCGCCAGGTACTTCGGCGCCTGAGCCATCGTAATGAACCAGGTCGCCATTTGCATTTAAGTGGCCTGAAACTCCTTTAAAAACTGTTCTGGTCCCCCTGTTATTGGTCAGGTCTGAAGTGCCGATTGCAGCAAGTGAACCTCTGGTTCCGTTCCATATATCACCTTTAAATTTCCAGTCAAATAAGGTGTAAAGTGAAAATCCTTTATAGTTAAGTGTATTTCCTAAGCCCATTAAAAACTTAGGATTTGGATTTCCAATCTGTTTCTCCTCGTTGGAGTTGACAACAGGGTATCCTCCATTGGAATCCTTACGGTCGTCAATAACAATATTACCCTCTGCATCCCTGGTATAACCTGTTCCATAGATTGTACCAGCCTGTTTACCCGGCAGCTGGGCAACATTAATCCCTGTAAATCCATTGAGCGTGATCTGCTGTACACCATCTGCCAGTGACAGCACTTTGCTCCTGGTCATGCTGTAGTTCAGGAAGGTTGTCCACTCAAAATCATTGGTCCTCACAGGTGTTCCCGTGATCTGTACTTCCAGTCCTTTGCTGCGGATAGAACCGGAGTTGAGCGTGATAAACTGATAACCGGTTGATCCGGCTATGGGCGACCGTACAATGAGGTCTTTACCTTTGCTGTAATAACCGGTAATATCAAACCCCAGGCGGTTTTTAAAGAATTGTAATTGCGTTCCCAGTTCATAGGCCGTAGTTTTTTCAGGTTTCAGGTTGGGATTGCCCAGCACGTTGTTCCGTGAAAAACTAGGAATGCCATTACTTGGGAAAGATATCCCATCCGTATAGCCATCCTTAAAAGTAGTGGGTATAAATGATGAATTGGTCAGAAATGCTGATGGATCTTTCCCCACCTGGGCTACTGAGGCCCGGATCTTACCAAAACTAAGCACATTGCTTCCTTTCAAACCTGCCATTTCAGAAAATACAAAACTTACATTTGCAGAAGGATAAAAGAAGGAGTTACTACCTTTCGGCAAGGTAGAAGTCCAGTCGTTCCTGCCGGTAGTTTCAAAAAATAACATATTGTCATACGACAGGTTCAGATCATAATACAGTCCTTCTTTTCTGTAGGGCACGATCAGATTTGCCGATTTGATACTCAGCGCATTATAGATATTATCAAAACCGGGCGAGGCAAGTCCATCACCCTGAACATACAACTGGTTCATCTTTCTGCTATACAGGTTACCACCAACTTTGCCATCAAACCGCAGTTTCTCTGTAAGCTGTTTGGTGTAACTCAGGATCAGGTCGTTGTTGATGCTCCTGTAAGTATAGCGGTCATCATAGATCTGGCCGGCCGGCGCAATGCCCGACTGGATTTCATAATACTGATGATGGTTATCCTGATAGGTATCCAAACCGGCCCTGTACATAGCGCTAAAGCCTTTGCCCAAATCATAATCCACCTGCAGATTGGCCAGTAAACGGCTTAAATACGTAGTGTAAGGGTTTTTATTGATCGTCCAGTAAGGATTATCATAAGTACCATTTCTGTAAGAGCGGACATTTCCATTGGATAAAAGGAATGCCGATGGGTCATCTGCAGATTTCGCTCCGTTAGCGTTATCAAAGGATATCGGTGTCCTAGTTAAGCCCAGCATGATACCAGATAAATTGCTTCCCTGCTGCGGCATATTGCCGTCACTGGTAATATAATTCACATTGCTCCCAATCTTCAGCTTTTCTGAAATCTTCAGGTCACCAGCAAAATTAACCGAGGTACGCTGAAAATGTTGTAACGGGACAATGGAATTAGAATAGTTGTTACTGATGGAGGTCCTGTAAGTGGCTTTGTCGTTCCCCCCGCTCAGCGCTACCGAATTGGTAAAAGTTGACCCTGTCCTGAAAAAATTATTCAGGTTATCATAGGGCACAAAAGGGATTTTTGCTTTGGGATCAGAATTAAGCACGATATCTCCGTGCGAATCATATTCATTTGGTACGCCAGTCCATGAAAGATCTTTCACATTTGGCCCCCACGACAGCCTGTTGCTTGATGAGAATGGTGCCAGGACACCATTCTCACCCTTTACCCATTGATTTTGCAGTTTAGGCATACGGTTGATCACGTCAAAAGATACTCCTGTGTTAAATTCTACCTGGGTTGATCCTGCCTGGCCTCTTTTCGTAGTGATAACAATCGCTCCGTTTGCAGCCTCAATACCATAGATTGCCGCGGCAGCAGGCCCTTTTAAAACCGTAATGCTTTCAATATTACTTGGATCAATATCAGATCCCCTGTTTGAATTGGTAGCACCTGTGAGCAGGTTATCTCTTGCTGATGCAGGGTCTCCGGAAGAATTTTGTGAGTTGTTAATGGGATTGCCATCGATCACAAACAGTGGCTGATTGTTTCCCGTCAATGAGTTTGCGCCCCTTAACTGGATATAACTGGCAGCGCCGGGTGTTCCTGAAGATGAAGTTACCTGCACCCCGGCGATGCGGCCCGAGAGCGATTTCAGCACATCTCCCTGATCAGCCTTGGTAAGGTCGCCGCCCTGTACCCCCTGAACGGAATAACCAAGTGCTTTAGTTTCGCGTTTGATGCCGAGCGCGGTGACCACCACTTCTCCAAGCTGCCTGGAATCATCCGCCAGCAGCACATTCACTACGCTTAATCCAGCAACGGCTACAGTCTGTGTAGTATATCCTATAGAGGTAAATACTAAACTTTTTGTATCATCGTTTATAGTTATAGTAAAAGCTCCCGTGCCATTGGTAGCTGCTCCGGCAGTGCTGCCGGTTGCTTTTACTGAAACCCCCGGTATTGGCTGCCCGTCAGCCCTTGATTTTACCGTACCAGAAATTGTTCTGGTCTGGCCTATTGCGTTTAGTGCAATACAAGCCCAAAATAAAATTAATAGTAGATTTTTTTTCATTTAAAATTCGATTATGTTGACAAACGGCAAACATATCGAAAGTTATTATCGTGATCTATCCCCATAAACGGTGAATAAACTAACCGCTATCGGGTATGGAAAAAATAACAGGATCAGCAGTACAAAAAAGACCGGCCCATGTAATGAGCCGGTCCTGGGTTTTGACACTTATAAATAGATTTAGTTTGCCGTAGTGGCCCACCAGACAGGCTGATCTAAACTGATAAATACAGCGTTTGGATTACTGTCACTTTCCGTCGTCGGCGTAGGCAATCTTCTGGGGATATAATCCAGCAGCGCACCTACAGTTTTCGGACGCGGTGTAAGCGCCGGAAGGCCTGTGCGCCTGAAATCATTGTACGCTTCGACGTGGCCGAACATGGCTTTCCATTTCTCTGTCATGATAGTGGTCAGTGTAGCTGTCGCAGCAGTATAGGTAGCCTGGGCAGCCCCATTGCTTGTTCCTCTGGTCACATAAGCTACAGAAGCCCTGATGCCGTCATTCAGTGCTGTTGATGCATCCTGTCCAAGCCTTGCTTTGGCTTCGGCTTCAAGAAACTTAGCCTCATGTAAAGTCACCAGGCCATAATTACGCTCTGTTGCAAAGTACGGGCCTATGATTGATGCATCCGGACTGATTTGCTCCTGAAAGATATCAGCCCCTGTAACAGGGGCATCTTCTGCATCAAAATAAAAAGGCAGACGCGGATCATTTGCCCCTAAGGCATCTACAAAAACTTTATTTGCCACAAAATAACCTCCCCTTGCATTTTCAAAATCCCCCCACTGGTTAGGGTAATCAGCATTATGGATATTCTCCATATTATCAGCAGCAGTAGAAATTCCCTTTGCAAGATAGGCCAGCACATTGGTTGCCGAGCCCTGCGGGTCTTTTAAACTCAAACGGTTTGCAAACCGCGCCTTTAATGTCCACGCTGCAGTTGTCCATTTCGCTACTTTGCCACCAAAGTGAATATCATCTGCAGCCGGCAAATCTACATTGGCCGAGGCAGGCTTTGCAAAATCAGCAATCGCATTATCCAGTAACGCCTGGATAGCAACATATACCTCCTGCTGCTTGTCATATTTAGGTTTGAAATTAGCTGCGCCATTGAAGGCTTCAGCGTAAGGCACATCGCCCCAGAAATCAGCTGCCAGGCTTAAATTTATCGCCATAAGAACTTTTGCCATACCTGCATAATAAGGATCGGATGCCCCGTATTTATCGATCATTAATTTGGCATTGAACATGGTATTGGCATACAGCCCCTGCCAGTGATTATTGTAATCGCCCGTTTGCAGCTGATAATTCTGCAAGGTCAGGTACTGTGCCGAAACTCCTGCCATTTGCTGCGTCAAAATAGACGAAACCCTCGCCAGGTCACCTTCAGTATTCAAAAAACTGTTCACCTCGATAGACGTTAAAGCTAATGCCGGCGGAACGGATTTAGGGTTGTTGGGATCATCATACAGATCATTCCCCGTTTTGCACGAACTGATAAAAACAGTTGCACACAATACTAATTTATATATCGTATTTTTCATATGAGATCAGATTAAAAACCAACTCTTAGGTTCAACATAAATGATTTAGTACCCGGATTATTGAAATAATCATATCCTGATAAATTCTGAGATCCGCTAACATCCGAACCAGAACCGGTTAAGCTGGTTTCAGGATCTACCCCCTTATACTTCGTGAACAGCAGCAGATTTCTTGCGTTTGCACCTACTTCAATATATTGCAGCGGTGATTTTGGTTTATTCTTCTGGATATCAAAACGGTAAGACAGGTCTACAGACCTCAGCCTTGCCCATGATCCGCTCTGGAAAGCCAGCTCATTTGTAGAGCCATTTCCGCCCAGGTAAGCGGAGTAATAAGTAAAGCCGCTGACAGCAGTAGTATTTGGCTGACCGGCATTAGGCCCGCTGGCAACTACACCAGGGATAACATAGGTCTGGTTACGCCCCAGAGACTCTTCAGACTTACCGCGGAAGTTTAAGTTAGCCCATGTACCATTCCATATTGTACCGCCCTTTCTGAAGTCCCAGAGGAACGAAAATGACCATGCCTTATACCTGAACGTATTGTTCACACCAGAAATCCAGTCAGGGGCAGGATTGCCTTCTTTTTGTAGTTCAGGGTCATTTACAGGCAGTCCATTGGTAGGATCAATTAATACCTGTCCGTTGTTGTCTCTCATGAATTTAGATCCGTAAAGTACACCAAACGGCTCGCCCACGATTGCATAGGATGAAGGATCAGCAAACCCTGTTCCTACCTGAAGCTTGGTAACACCCGGAGCAAGCTCCAGGACTTTACTTACGTTCTTAGACCAGTTCACATTCACGTTCCAGTTAAAATCACTCATTTTAACCACATCAGCACCAACAGTAAGTTCAATTCCGCGGTTGCGCAATGAACCAATATTCTGGTAGTAATAATTATAACCGGATGATGCGGCCACAGGCTGGCTAATCAGCAGGTCTTTTGATTTTTGCTGATACAACGTTCCGTCAAATGTAATCCTGCTGTCCAGAAAACGAAGTTCTACGCCGGCTTCATATCCGGTGTTTCTTTCGGGTTTAATCTTTTCAGCTGGTAATGTTGTCGAAATCGCATAACCCGGCAGACTACCCAGATAAGGGAAGTTTAAGCCATTGGTTAAACCATCAGCAATACTGGGAACATTATACACTAATCCGGTACTATATACTCCGGGAGAAATACCCACATTGGAATATGCAAACCTGACCTTTCCGTAACTCAGGATTTTTTTATCTTCGATCAGGCTGCTGAATACATAGGCAATATCTGCTTTGGGATAGAAAAACCCTTTGCTGTCTCTTCCAAAAGTAGTAGACCATTCATTCCTGCCTGTTAATGTCAGGAAGATGATGCTCTTATAATCTAAGGTAGCATCTGCGAAAACAGCTTTACTGTTTCTGTAAGACTCAGAATTGCTTACAAATAAATTAGAGGCCGAGGCGAAATTGTAGAAATTATCAATGGTTAATCCGCGCCCGCGCTCGAATGAAGACTGGTACTGTGTATAGTTATAATTCCCTCCGACTAAGCCACTCAAGGTAAATTCATTATTTGCGCCAAATGACTTATTAAACTTCAGTAAGAGGTCAGAATAGAGGTTACGGTAATCCACATGGGTTCTGTTTACCTGACCAGATCCGTCGGCCGCATCGTTACCCCTCGAGCTTCTGGCATATAACTTCCGTGCTCCTGTACCATACACATCACTTCCTACTTTCCAGGATACGGTAAACACATCACTGAGTTTGACATCTGCATAAGCATTACCTATGATCCTGTTGTTCTCTTCGTTATATGGGTTATACCTTGCAGAAAAGAATGGATTGTCATAAGATCCGAAATACGAGATCTGTGAATTGGTAACCGGATTAAAGTAATTACGACCGTCAAAACCAGCCGGCATCCTGAGCAGTCCCAGCATTATTCCGGATACATCAGAACCATTTGAAGGCGCCTGCGTTCTGGTATTTACAAAATTCAAGGTTCCCCCTACCGTGATGCTGTTCGTTAGTTTTGAGTCGCCGGTCATCCTTATAGAATAACGGTCCAGCTTAGATGACGGAATTACCCCTGTTTGATTTGTTGCACCGAATGACATACGGAATGATGAAATTTCATTGCCCCCGTACAATGACAGGTTATTGTTGAACGTATTGCCTGTCTCAAAGAAGTTGTCCATGTTACGGTAAGTCGGTTTACCAGCAGCAAGAAGGTCTTCGCCCCAGCTGTTACCTGTGTTTGTAGCAGGTACTCCACCTGTACCCTGCCCATACTGATATTGCAGCTTAGGCAACCGGCTCACTTTCACCATATCAGCAGAACTGCTGTACGTGATACCAATGCCTTTTCTTGCCTTGCCCCTTTTTGTGGTATATATGATGGCACCGTTACCGGCAGCCTGTCCGTATAAAGCTGCGGCAGCAGGGCCTTTCAGGATACTTACAGACTCAATATCATCAGGATTAATGTCCAGGGCCCTGTTTGGGGTCTGGGCACCACCTAATGTATTGTTATAAGGATTATCACCAGCATTCACCATATTCACAGAGTTATCCATCGGCACACCGTCTATGACGATCAGCGGCTGGTTATCACTTGAAAACGATGATGAGCCGCGAAGGATGATCTTTGTTGATGCTCCCGGAGTACCACTGGAACCGGTAACCACTACACCACTTGCTTTTGCTGCCAAACCCTGCAGCGCATTGGGCTCACCAGATTTTACCAGGTCACTGCCATTTACCGTAGAAACCGAATAACCGATAGACCGTGCAGATTTGGAAATACCAAGGGCAGTGACCACTACTTCGCCCAGAACTTTAGAATCCTGAACAAGCGAAACATTGATCACCGTACCGGAACCAATGACAACTTCCTGTTTTACATAACCGATAGATGAAAATTCCAGCGCTTCGGCATCTGCAGCTACACTGATTGAATAAGTACCGTCTGATTTTGTGGCAGCCCCGTTAGATGTGCCCTTCACTTTTACTGAGACACCGGGAATAGGCGATCCGTCGTCTTTACCCTTTACAGTACCAGTAATGATTCGCTCCTGTGCCATTGCAGCTCCGGCCGCAAACAGGAAAACGAATAAACTTAGTATAAGTTTTTTCATAGAAATTTTTTTTAAATGATTAAATTCTAATTAGAATAAATGAATAATTATGCAGACATAAATATTACCCATTATTGTGATGTTTTAATCCTACACGTAGCCGAAGGAAATGCTGCGAGGCAACAAAAACACCTGAATAGAAGATTTGAGCGTATAAAACTCTTGAACGCACAAATAATAGTTGTTGTTGAAACAATTATTGTCAGATTTGGAGATTTACAGGTGAACGATCAGTTAATAAGACGCTAATATATGACAATATGTTGCTCCAATAAAATATTTAAACTAAAATAATATAAATTATTTGCCGATAAGATGAATTTAGGGTCAATACGGCACAAAAACCGCCAATAACAACTTATAGATGTAGCGCTAAAGTATACATAAATGAGGCAATAGAAATACAAAAAGTTTGCTGCACAAAAAAGACCGGCTCTTTTGAAGCCGGTCTGTATATTGAATAGTAATGAGGGTCTGGACTTTATTTATCCCACCATACTGGCGTATAAATAAGTTGAGTACCTGGGTAATTAGCATTTGTAGTAATTTCACTGTTAGGATAAAGCATTCTTAATGCAACCCTTGTGTTGGCACCTAAGACCGAAGCAGCAGATCTAACCAGGAAGTCAGTATATCCTGTCCTTCTCCATTCAGTCCAAGCTTCAAAACCTTGAAATCCACACATAGAGAAATATTTTTGAGTAATGATCGTTTTGATCTGATCAGCAGGCGTAGTAGTTAACTGTGCAGCTGGAGCAGCTGCCAGATAAGCAGTAGCCTGAGCTGCGGTTAAACCTACCGAAGTAAAGCTGGAAGTTACACCTGATGTGAACAGAGCAGTCACAGAGCCTGAAGCCCATCCTCTTGCTACGGCTTCCGCCTGTAAGAAAGCACTTTCAGAAGTAGACATCAATTTCACAGGAGCAACAGCAGATGCGTCATCAACGGCAACACCACCAACTAAAACTGAGGGAGTAGAAACACGTTTTGTTGAGTTTGACGCATAGGTTCCCTGATTGATATACGCAATAGTATCTGTTGATCCACCGCTAACAAAATTATAGAATTTGAATGCTCTTGGATCGTTGTTAGCTTTGAAGGCTTTAACGGTAGTACCACTTGCAACCAGGTTTTGAGTTCTGTTCAAAGCAACCATCTCATTATAAAGCGGATTTTGGTTACCACCGGTAGTAGTGTATTTAATGGAAGCATCTTCTGTAAGGAAAGCTGGATTAGCAGCATAGATAGCTGCAATACCTGCCTGCGCTTTTGAAGCATTTACCTGTGATAATCTCAGGTATGCTTTTAGCTTGAGTGTGTTTGCAAAGGCTTTCCATTTGGTAGTATTACCCTGGAATATCATATCCTGAGCACCAATAGCCGGAGCAGTAGCTGTATTTAACAGGGCTATTCCTTTATCAATGTAGGTAAAAACACTATCGTATACGAGTTCCTGTGTTGCATATTTCGGACTTGTATATTCATTACCTTTCAAAGCTTCTCCCAGGGGAATATCTCCGAATGCATCCGTAGCTACCTGAAAAGTATACGCTTTTAAAACGTATGCCATACCTTTAGCATATGGGCTGTTCACCGGGTTATTAATGATGAGTTCAGCATTGATCAGTGCGCTTCTGTAGATCGTTAGCCAAGGCCTGTCATAGGTTGTATTCGTTGGGTTGTACTGATCAAGTGTCCTGTACTGGGAAGCAGTAGGAGACTGAGTCCAAAATTGTGCCCATATACCTCCATTAACCTGGAAACTGTTTCCTATCAGCTGACCAACCGATGCTTCCACTGTCGGAAGTAATAATGCCGGAGTCGCTGAATCCGGATTGTTTGGATTATCATTAACATCTAAGTACTTTTTACATCCTGCCAGGCTGATTGTGCCTGCAAGAAGAAGAAGCATAAGTTTCTTAGCGCTAAACATATTTTGATTTCTCATATGAGTTTAAGATTATTAAAATGAAACTTTAAGGTTGAGACCATAATTCCTAACTGATGGATTCGCAGAAAAGTCAAATCCCTGAGCATTTCCAGCACCAGCAGAGTTTACCTCAGGATCTGCATATGCATTTTCCTTAGGTGTCCATAAGAACAAGTTGTTACCGAACAGACCAATGGTTAATCCACCGATACGGCTGCTGTTCAATTGTTCTTTGCTGAAAGTGTAAGAAAGACCTGCGTTTCTTAATTTTACAAAAGAAGCATCAACAATGTTGTTACCATCTGCGTAAGAAGGATAGTAATCCTCTTTGCTATATGTAACGCTGGTATTTGGAACACTTACTCCGTTTACGATCGTAACTGAGTTCGGGAATACTGTACCAAATCTCTGGCCACCAGTTTCTGCTGATGTACCATTGAAGGCCATGATGTCTTTTGTCCTTGAGAAGAACACACCGCCGTGTTTGGTATCGAACAATACGTTCAATGTCCAGTTTTTGTAGTTGATGTTTGTTCCCAGTGAAGCCTGATATTTAGGATTGTAGCTACCCAGATATTGTGCAGTAGCAGTTTGCAATGGCAAACCAGTAGTTGCACTAACGATAGTACGTCCTTGTTCGTCAGTACGGTTGGTTACGCCATAGAACTCTCCATAAGTACGGCCTACAGCAGCTACTATGCTCATACCAGAGTATCCACCAACACTAACCTGCGAGATGCCTGGCAAAAGGGAAACAACTTTACTGTTGTTTTTGGTATAAGTACCATAAAGTTCCATCGAGAAATCTGTTGCTTTAAGTACTGTACCTCTTAAGCTCAGCTCCACACCTTTATTTTGAATTTCACCAGCATTTACAACACTAAATCCGTAACCAGTTGAATTTGGTGTAGGAATTGCCAGAATTTGGTTCTTAGAGCTGTTTGCATAGTAACTGAAATCTACATTCAGACGGCTTTTGAAGAAGCCTAACTCTGTACCTACTTCAAATGAATTGGTTTTTTCTGGTTTTAGATTCGCATTTCCGATCGTGCTGCCTGCCATCAGGGCTGCAACGTTTCCGAATGGGAAAGTCGTGCTACCGAAGCTACCAAGAATTTCACCTCTTGAGTAAGTGCTCAATAATTGGTAAGGATCAGTATCATTACCAACCTGTGCATAACTTGTTCTTATTTTACCGTAGCTCAACCAATTAGAGACAGACGATTCTTTCAATAATTCCGAGAACAGGAATGACATGCTTACACTTGGGTAAAAGAAAGAATTGTTTGCTGTAGGAAGGGTAGAAGACCAGTCATTACGTGCAGTGGCTTCTAAAAATAACATGTTTTTGTAAGACAAGTTTAAATCTGCATACAAACCTACTAATCTTCTTCTGCTAATGTTATCAGTAATTACGTTTACCGGACCGTTACTGTTAGCCAGGTTATACCATCCTGGTACAACTAAACCACCGCTGGCATTGGTAGCAGTATTTACTGTAGAAACGTAACGCTGACGAATGTTGTTACCAATCATTAATGATCCCTGGAAATCTTCATTGAATTTATGAGTTGCAGTAACCATTAAGTCGTGTACAAACTCATTCACGTTTAATTGATCAATCTCGTAAGATCCATTGCTGGTCTGAACGTTGTCTGCTGAATAATTTCCAGCTTCATCAGCAGGAAGGAAAGAGTACTTCGGTTTCTGTAGCCTTCTGCGCTCAGAATAACTGTCAATACCTACGCGCTCTTTAATATCTAACCAACTTGTAGGTTTGTAACCTATATTGAAGTTTCCTGTAATACGGCTAACGTCATCATAGTTATTATAGTTGTCAATGATATAATATGGATTCAATGTATAAGCACCATAATATCCATACTGATTACTTAAAACACCATCGGCTTTAGTAATGCCATATCCGTTGTATTTATTATTTAAATCTTTTAACCCTGTAATATCAATATCACGTGGCGTTTGCAACAAGTTGTCATATACTGATCCATCATCTTGTCCACCAGCGGGTAGGTTAGAGTTAACTTTAGAATAGTTTACTGATACTCCTGCATAAAAATTATTACTAAATTCAGTAGTTCCGTTAAAGCGAACACCGTATTTGTTGTAAACATCTTTGTTTCCAGGATTGATACTGTTAGAGTTTAATGAGTTGATACCCAAGAAAAATGTTGATTTGTCACCTCCGCCTGAAAGGGAAAGGTTATTCGTAGTAGCAAAACCTGTTTTAAAGAAATCACGCACGTTGTCTTTAACTGCTGAATATGGTTTTTCCTGTCTTACACCGTCGATCTGCTGACCCCATGGTTGTACCTGACCTGTGAAAGGCGCACCCCAGCTCCAGTTTTCCTTTGGATCATTCTCGTAAGAAACGACACCATTTTCATCAATATCAGTGTGATATCCCTGACCATACTCATTTTGAAATTCAGGTAATTTTAGAATTGAAGAGAAAGCATTATTGCTGCTGAATGTAATCGATGTTTTAGCACTTTTAGCGCCGGTTTTGGTTGTAATAATCAAGGCACCGTTTGATGCCCTTGCACCATAAAGTGCAGCTGCCGCAGGGCCTTTCAGTACAGTTACTGAAGCCACATCTTCAGGGTTTATATCATTACCCCTGTTACCGAAATCCACACTTGCCAAACTTGAAGCCCCACCAATCACACTTGAGTTATCAATTGGTACACCGTCCACAACGATCAGCGCCTGGTTGTTACCCGCAATAGATGAACCACCACGTAAAACGATCCTCGATGAACTACCAGGAGCATTCGAAGTGGTTGTAATGTTCACCCCTGCTATCTTACCAGCAAGTGAGTTGGTTACACTTGAATTTTGTCCTTGTGTCAGCTCCTTATCGTTCAAAGTTGGTGCAGAATATCCAAGTGTTCTTTTTTCTCTTTTAATTGAATTTGCAGTTACCACGATTTCTCCAAGCTCTGCAGCATCTGAAGCCAATGACAAATTAATTGTATTTGACGATCCTACAGGAACTTCTTTGCTTGCATAGCCAATGAATGTGAATACTAAAACAGGTTTGTTTCCAGAAATCTGAATAGAGTATTTTCCTGCAACATCAGACTGAGCACCAGCTTGCGATCCTTTTAATCTGATGCTAACCCCGGGTAAGGGCTGGCCATCATCCTGGCCAAGAACTGTACCAGTTACAGTCCTGTTCTGTGCATTTGCCGCAAACACGCAAAACATAAGGACGAACAAACTTAGTATAAGTTTTTTCATAAACGAATAAAATTTAGGTTAGTTAATAATTAGTAATTAATGATTGATTGCGTTATTTAAACAAAAAAATATCGGTCAATAGCTTTTCGAAATG
>Ga0163161_10002123_pt1 | contig 14329 bp, 23 predicted proteins | sample S45metaG_FD_129847 | JGI IMG/M metagenome (GOLD analysis project Ga0163161, IMG submission 129847) | Switchgrass rhizosphere microbial communities from Kellogg Biological Station, Michigan, USA - S4-5 metaG | ecosystem: Host-associated > Plants > Roots > Rhizosphere > Soil | place: USA... | reverse complement strand
GAACCGGCGGCTATGAGCCTCGTTTTACCTGCAACATGGCGCTGACCACCCAGCAAGACGCATGGAAGCTGGTCAATGATATGGCCTCCGTATTCCGGGCGATTTGTTTCTGGGCGGGCGGTACCCTGACGGCTGTGCAAGATGCGCCGCGCTCCAGTCGGTACTTGTTCAATAACGCGAATATCGTCGGGGGTGACTTCGGCTATCAATCCGTGGCGTCAGATCAGCGCTTCAACGTGGCAGCTGTCACCTGGAACGATCCTTTCCAGCAATACAAGCAGTCGGTCGAGATTGTCGAGCGGCCTGAGCTGATTGCCAAATGGGGTCGTATCCAGCAGACCGACGTTGTCGCCGTTGGCTGCAGGTCGCGCGGCCAGGCACGTCGACTGGGCCGCTGGATCCTTTTCGCAGAAAGCGAGGCGGTAACGTTCGCCGTCGGCGCTGACGGGGCAATCCCTTTGCCCGGCGATATAATCGACATCGCCGATGCCAACCGAGCCGGCGCTCGCAATGGCGGCCGGTTGCTGGCTGGCAGTACAACCACAGCCTTGCTCCTTGACGCCCCACTAGGGTTCGGCGGGGGCGGCGTGATCAGCGTCATTCTGGCCGACGGCAGCTATGCCAGCCGGAGCGTCTCTGTTTTGACGGGCGCCACTTCCGTGGTCGTCTCGCCTGCATTACCGTCTGCACCCCTGGCGTCGGCTCCCTGGGTCTTTGCCGGTGCTGCGCTGGACACACAGAAATTCCGCGTCATCGGTATTACCGAAGGTGACGATGGAACCTATGCCATCAGCGCTCTCGCCTACGATGCCGACAAGTTCAACGAGGTGGACTTCGGGATTCCTGATGTCGATGCCCCAACGAGCATTGTTAACTTGGCAGCACCGGATGCCGTCGGCCAACTGACCTTCCTTGAGTCGCTGTATGACACTGGGACAGGGCTTGCAGCTGCCAGGCTGTCGGTCAGTTGGACTCCTTCAGCAAGGGCTATGCGTTACCAGATCGAGGTGATGAAGCCAGGAGGCAACTGGGAGTACGTTAGCGAGGTGTCAACACCCAACATCGATTTTGATTCTGCATCTGCAGGTGAGTGGTCGGTGCGCATCACGCCGAAATCCGTGCTCGGGCTGTCTGGGCCTGCATCACTTCAGACCTACACCGCGCAGGCGCTGCTCGCTCCGCCGTCGGCGCTGCTCGGGCTGAGACTAGATGTAATCAACAGCGTTGCCACGTTGGCGTGGGACCCCGTGCCAGAGCTTGATGTGAAGCTCGGCGGCAGCATCAACATCCGCCAGTCGCGCAGCACCTCGGCCAACTGGGATTCTGCGCTTCCGCTGACCGAAGCTGCAGGGCGTTCGACGTCTGCTGTCGTCTCGCTTCTGCCAGGGAAATACCTAGCACGTGCTGTCGACTCTTCTGGCGTTGGCGGGCCGATCACTGAAGTCTGGTCAGACGCTCAAGTGCCTCTGCCGGACAACGTCGTTCTTACCGTTACCGAATCCCCCGCGTTCTCGGGGGTTTCGGTGAATGCGGCGGTTGCTGATGGCGTGCTGAAAATGGCCGCACTCGGGCTGTTCGATGATATTCCCGATCTCGATGCATGGCTCGGGGAGATCGATAAGTACGGCGGCTCTAACCTGTCGATGACCTACAGCTTCGCGGCGCCTTCCGATCTGGGTTACGTCTACGACTGTCGCCTGACGGCGAATGTTGAAGCCGTGCTGTACGACGACGGCAGCTATATCGACACGATTACTGACTTTGACTCGATGATCAGCATCGACGGAGATCCGCCGGTTGGTGCGTCGTTGTCGCTGTGGGTGCGCACGTCTGATGTGCTGCCCGCGGCCTGGTCGGCGTGGAAGCCGTTTGTTGTCGGCGACTACCGCGCTCGCGTCTTCGACTTCCAGCTTCGTGGGGAAGTCCTGCTGGCGACGAACTGGATCGACGTATCGACCCTGGAAGTCACGATCGATATGCCGGATCGAATCGAGAGCGGGAACGACATCGTGGTGCCTGTACTGGGCCTGCCAGTCGTGTACTCGCCACCGTTCAAAGCCAGCCCAGCCGTCAGCCTGACAGCGCAAGGCCTCTCGCCTGGCGACTACCTCGACGTCTCCGCCAAGACTGTCAGCGGCTTCATGGTGTTCATTCGCAATTCCAGTGGAGTAGCCCAGTCGGGCCGCTCGATTGACTACATCTCAAAGGGATACTGACTTATGTCGCAGCATGACTTTACTGTGGATAACGGGGCGGGCGTTGCTGTCCGCGCCGATATCAACCTGGCTCTCAAGGCGCTGGCCTCTCAGAGCAGCGGCGCTTCGGCTCCAAGCCCGACATTTCCGGCGCAAGTGTGGGCTGACACCGGGACCGGCAGGCTCAAGCAGCGAGATGCCGCGAACGCTAACTGGGTGGATAAGGGGCCGATTGATGGCGCGATGGCCCCGCTGGACTCGCCTGTGTTCACCGGCCAACCACAGGGTAATTTCCCATGTCTGGCCGGGGAGGCGCGCGCCGCGAAAATGGTTGTCACCACTGCCTCCACCAGCGCCACGCTATCTGCCGATGAAATTGTAGTGAAGGCGGCGTTGGGCGGCCTTGCGTACAGGATCCCCAGCTTTAGCAAGACCATCAACTTGGCAGCGGCAAACGGCGCGGGTGGCATGGACACTGGGTCCGCTCCAGTTAGCGGCTATGTGGCGCTTTACGCCATCTATAACCCGCTGACTACTGCCTCAGCACTCTTGGCGGTTAATGCGACATCGTCTGCAGCGCCACAGGTTTATGGTGGCGCAAACATGCCCACCGGATATACGGCTTCAGGCCTGGTCTCTGTTTGGCGAACCAATGCGAGCAGCCAGTTTTCTCGCGGTGCGATGCGAGATCGCAAAGTGTCGTTTGACATTGTCAGCGTATTGTCGACGAGCACGCAGGCAGCAGTGCTGACCAGCTTTACGTTATCGGCATTCATTCCTCTTAACGCCGTAAGAATTGGCGGGACGATGACTGCTCAGTCAACCGTGACGAGCGGGCTTGTCGTGTATATCGCCGCTGACAACCTGAACATCGGTATGGTCTTTGGTGGCGGTGTGGGGACAGGTACGGTCACACCATTCTGGATGGATCTGATCACTCCGCAAACAGCCTATTACATCTTCACGTCAACCGCCGGCAGCCCCGGTATGTCGTATTACGTGTCCTCGTATGAGTTCTAAGGAGTGCTATGTACGTTCAATTTGAGCATGCAGTTGACCCGGAATCTACCGACCCACTTGCACCTGTAGTGGTTTCCGTATTTGCAGGACCTCAGGACCCTGACGTCTGGCCGAATCAGGCCGAGATCCCCGAAGATGACCCGAGATACATCGAGTTCATCACCCGCATTCCCAACCGTGCCGACATGGTGAGATAAATGCCAATCACCGCGCAGCAACTGCTGCAGATCCTCCCGAAGGCTGGCAAGCAGGCTGGCGTCTTTGCGGCTGCGCTGAACTTGGCCATGGATCGCTTCCAGATCAACACCCGGCTGCGCATGGCGGCCTTCATTGCCCAAGTTGGGCATGAGTCGGGCCAGTTCCGTTATGTGCGCGAACTGGGTGGCGACCAGTACCTGAGCAAGTACGACACTGGAACGCTGGCCAAGCGGCTGGGTAACACGCCCGAGGCAGACGGCGACGGGCAGAAGTACCGCGGGCGCGGCCTGATCCAGATCACCGGGCACGACAATTATCTCGCGTGCAGCAAGGCGCTGTTCGGAGATGATCGCCTGCTGCGTACACCCGAACTGCTGGAACAGGCCGAGTGGGCGTGCAAGTCGGCGGCGTGGTTCTGGAACTCGCGCAACCTGAACGCGCCGGCCGATGCTGGCGACTTCGAACTGATCACCCGTCGCATCAATGGCGGGCTGAACGGACTGGCTGAGCGGCTGGACTTCTACAAAGCCGCGCTGAAGGTGCTGGCATGAGCATCTGGCTGCGAATCCTTCCTTATATAGCCGCACTGGCGTTGGTGGCCGGCGCGCTGTTCGGTGCCTACCACCATGGCGTGAGTGTCACAGACGCAACATGGAAGGCGGCATGGGACGCACGCGACACACGGGATGCTGAAGCCCGCGCTGCCAACGAGGCAACCGAGCGCGCCAAGGAACAGGCTTACCAACAGTCAATCAACAAGGCGGTGCAAGATGGCCAACGAATCATCGACCAAGCGACTGCTGATGCTGTCACTGCTCGCGCTTCTGCTGACAGCCTGCGCGGGGCAGCCGATGCCATTGCCGCTAGCCTCGCAGCCAGTGAAAGCAGCGGCAATTCCTGCACTGCCGCCGCAAGCAAGGCAGATGCCCGTTACGCCGCTATGCTCGCCGACGTGCTCAAGCGCGCTGACCAGCGAGCGGGCGACCTGGCTGAAGTTGCTGACCAAGCCAGAGCCCGCGGAGTGACCTGCGAGCAGGCATATGATGGCATCATCGCCCATCCGTGACGCTTTACAGCCCGCTGTTTATCAACTCAACACGCCCGTCTTCTTTCCTGATTGTCGCTTTCGAGTATTTCGGCAAATCAGGGAACGCAAAACTCCCTTCGATGTAAACAAGTTCGCATCCCTTCCTGCGCTGCAGGAGAACATCGGCATCTTGCGGCGTCATGTATTCGTAAACTCCATGATTGAACAGCAAGTTGGCATAACCACGCACGCCAATGCTCGAAACAAATACAGCGCATGTTGACGCTGCTGAAGCTTTAATTTTCTCGGCGAACGCGTGGTTGCTTTTATCTATGGCGGCCCATGCTGAGTAGTTGGCAAGGTCGGTCCGATACGACTTGTATCCCTGAATACTTGCAGCAATTAAGGCGGCAAGGATAAAAACTCTTCCTGCCAACTTCGATCTGGCGAAACAGAACGCGAAAATGAGCGCAGCAGGGAAGATGAATTTCAGCCGGTCGAAGGTGTACTCCGTGGCGTGCTGAAGCATCACTAGATTCTCAATCAGCGGGATGCAGGCTGCCAGGAAGACCAGCAGCACTCGGTCGCTCGGCTCGGTCGCAGCCTTCTTCGTGAACCCTGATACGGCGGCGATACCGACCACCAGCAGCAGAAACAGGCCGTAGGACAGGCCATAGCCCTGAACGAGCCCCGTTATGCTCCCGGCCCCGGTACTGCGCGCCAGAAAGCGGCCAAGGATGGCGTCGAGTGCTGGCGAGAACCCTACTGCTGCGCTGAAGTGAGCTACGGTTGCAAGGGCTGCCAGGGCCGTCGCGGCGAAGATCCACACCGCCAATCGCCGGCTTTCCTTGTTGCCGCGGCAGCCTATCCACAGTAGCAGCACCAGCCCGGCATTCAGCACATAGCCCGACCACTCGGTTAGTGCGCCAAAGAACGTGAGCACGACCAGTGCATAAAATGCGGCGCTTTTCTTGCGGGCTCCGAGGAACTTATATAAGTAAAGTAGCGTCATGCCTAAAATAACTTGATACAGGCTTTGCGCCCAATATGTAAGTCCTTGGGACAGGAGTGCTTCGCGGCTGAATATCGATACGGCGCAGGCCAGCAACGCGGCGAATGATGAAATACTCTCGCTATAACCACTTGCGCGCAGTAATGCATAGCACAGAATAAGAAGTGTCAGAGAGCTTATCGCACCTAATAGGATATTGAAGTAAGCAAGGTTGGTGATGCTCTGTTCAATACCGAACGACTTGAACCAGAGATACGGCGCAACGAAACCGGGGAAATTGAAGCTGGTGTAGATATAGTCGCCGGTCTTGGTCGGAACTGTCGCGCCCCACGGGATTTGTTTGTCCGCCTCATTGCCGAGGGAGACGCTGGGCAGGAACAGGTGATTGCGTGCCGGGCTTTCATCCAGCGCCTTGACAGTCAGCAGCACATGATAGGACGCCTCCAGATTCTGCGATCCGGCTACATCGGTGAAATCCGATTTCCGCAGGCCGAACGAAAGCGCAAGCATGGTCGCCAGGGCGATGAATGCATAGAGGATGGGGGTTCTCAGCATTGGGCTGGACTTCCTGTCATGAGTGATCGTTGAGGCGGCGAATGCTACAGACGCGGAGGGTAAAGGCATAGGGGGTTTGTGTCGGCAGAACGCCGGAGAGGGCGCCAGAAAGGCGTGCGTGAGTTTTGCGTGACTTACTCACGCACTTGTAAGCTCTTGTGGGCAGTCGGTTGCAGCGAGCGCCAATGATTACGGGCAAAACAAAGGGTCTTGCATGGGTCCTGCGTGCATGGGGTGCTAGGGGTTGTGGCGTAATTATTTCCTGATGTCTCGCTCAAGCTCACGAAGAAGCATTGCCTTGCCAATCTTCACCATCACCGACTCGCCCCATTCACGCATAGCGAGATTCACGGATAGGCAGACGATCCGGCAATTGTCCATGGTGTAGCCAATACTGGAATCCTTCCGGTCAAGGCTCATACCGAATGGCGGCGTCTTGCTTGGTCCGACTCGATCAAGGGAGAAGGGTATCGAGCTGATCTCGCATCGGCCATCACATCGGAGCATCAGTGCGCGCAACGCTGCTGCATTAAGATCGGGCCGGCCTTTGGACGCGACGACTGACGGCTTATTGATCCGGGCTAGAGTTCTGCTTGCCCAGCTTTGACGATCAGCAAATTGCGCATCAACGTGGTCTGTCCACTTCTGGCTGGCGAACGTTTCTTTATAGCCCTCACTCAGGCGGTCAAGCAGCTTTGTTGCTTCCGCCATGCTCTTGGTCTTCGTGCTGCGATTAATCCTCACGCCGTTGATGACCTTGTCGATGTGCCAAATTCCATTTCCTCTCTTCGTCAGCCCCATCGGCTTTACACTAACTCCCTCCGAAGCACTCATAAATCCCCCTGAGTTTTCTATTGAACATGTGGATTGCTCGGTTTTTCCGTGATTAGGTCGGCCCATTCCTGCATCATCTCCCGGCGCTGCTCCAGGTAGGCAGCGTGGTTGTATACGTCGCGGATGATGCTGCTGTCCGCATGAGCAAGCTGCCGCTCGATCCAGTCGCGGTTATATCCGCGCCCGTTCATCTCGGTGGAGAATAGATGTCGGAAGCCGTGCGGCGATTGCTTGCCGGTGAGCCCGCAAGAATCCATGACGTTGTTCGCGTAGTTGGTCCCGATCGGTGCCGTGGCGATGTTGCGGTTCATGAATACGTAGCGTTTTCCGCCAGTGATCGGCAGCATGTTTTTCAGCAGCTCGACAGCCTGGCGCGGCAGCGGGACCATGTGGTCCCGGCGCATCTTCATCTTGGCGGCCGGAGTGGTCCATGTTGCTGCCGCCAGATCGATCTCCGACCACTCGGCATGGCGCACTTCGCCAGGGCGCGAGGCGGTGTAGATCATCAACATCATCGCCGTCTTCATTTGTTGGCCTGACGCGCAGTCCCTGATCAGCGCCATGGTATTGGGCATCTCGCTGAACGGAAGGAACGGGTGCGGCTTGTGCTGGCCCATCTTTTCGGCGACGGCGTGCATCTCGGCAGTGGGGCTGGCCTCTATCACACCGGTCGCAATGGCGTAGCTGAACACCTGCCCCAGCCGCTGCCGGATCTTCACGGCCGTGCCGACCGATCCGCGTTTTTCAATGCGGCGAATCAAGCCGATGACGTCAGCCCGTTTGATTGAATCAATCTGTCGGTCACCAAAGACCGGCAACGCGTCCAGCTCCATGGCATTGCTGATGATCCTGTAGGTGCCAGCAGAAATACTTCCCTTCCTGAAAGCCAGCCATTCGTCATAGACACGACGGAAGGTCTGACTCCCGGCCTCAATCTGTTCGGCCTTCTTCTCCCTCCTTGAGTTGCGCGGGTCCACGCCTGCCGCAATGTCCTCTCGCGCCGCGTCTCTACGTGCGCGCGCCTCCTTTAGGCCGGTGTCCGGGTACGTCCCGAACGATATGCGCGCCTGCTTCCCCAGCCAAGTAAACCGGAAATGCCAGCTCTTGATGCCGCTGTTGGCGACATACAGCGAAAGCCCCAGGGAGTCGGAGAGGGTATAGGCCTTGTCCTTCGCTTTTGCCTGCTTGGCTGCGGTATCCGTGAGTGCCACTAGTACATCCTCGCGCTGGTCATTTTTCAATGTACTGGATGATGTACTAACTGTTTTGCATTGGGAAGGGATTGGTTGGTACGCGGCGATACTCGCGCATCGTTATTTTACGCGGGTTTGGTCTTGATTCAGGGGAGGGGTGGTTTACGGCGGGAGGCTACCGTGGAATCTTTGAAGATTTCCACGGATTGACCTGTAGGGCTTGATATTAGAGGGTTTTAAGCGAGGAATGGTTTCTGGTGTACTGATCAATGTACTGATTGATCGTTGCTGGGGGTCAGGTCGATCATCCATTGAGCGATTGCTGACTGGCGCCAAGCGACCGAGTTGGGACCTATTCTAACCTGTTTTGGGAAGGTGCCTTCCCTGATGCGACGATAAACCGTGTTTCGGCCCAGGCCGGTGGTGTGCAGCACCTCGTCGAGGCGCAGGAAACGATCGATGCTTTCTGTCGTTGACTTGTTCATCTCAACCCTCCTTGCTCATCTGCTTCACATTGAAGTCGGCAGCGGCCCATTCGCTCAGTGTGCCGGGCAACTCATGCGTCTCCTTGCTCATAGCTGCATCAATCAACTCGCCCGTCCTGTTCCTCGGCGCAGCGCCGAGTTCACGCCATACGGATCTGCGCTGCCGGTTGAGCCAGCGGTAGCGTTCGGCATCCTTTGCCATGCGACCGAGTTGCTCTGGCACGCTCACATCGCCTCCATCGGGCGGGTCCATGTAGAGCGAGCATGGCAGTACCGCTGCGCATGCCTCAAAGTCAGCCCTGTAGATTCTGGCGTCGATCTTGTGGTTTTCCGTCATGCACTCCAGGTGCTCGACTTTGTCACGCAGCGCGGTAGCCTCCTCCGTCCAGTCGAGCCATGCGTCGAGGTCGTAATCGCCTTTAATGCCGTGGCGAAGTGTTTCGTTCTCGGCAAACATCGCCAGTACAGCTTCCGGGCTACACAGTCGCAGATACCGGCCGATGCCAACGGCGCTCAGGTTCTGCGGTCCGCCGAGATGCTGGGCGATCTTGCAGAGTTCAATCAGTTCGTCTTTGTCGGTCATGGCTTAGCCTCTGGCTCTGGAGGGAATGACATCCAGTGCGTCGGGACCAGATCGCCGTCACAGCGATAGGCACCGTCCGGCCCGAACGAGAATGCGTCTTCTGAGTACAACGTCTGCTCGTCATAATCCGAGTCCTCGACCTCCTTTTCCGACATAAAAGTTTCGCAGTAGGTGAGCTGGCCGGTGAACACCCCAGCATCTTCGCGGTAGAACAGAACGTCCTTGTGCTTCGGGCAGGTCTCCATTGGCTGCCAGTGACTCGCCACCCCATCCCTGAACCCATCAGCCGCAGCGGTTGCCATGTCGACGGCGGTGAAGCCCGGTGTAGGACCGCCCCTCAAATGCTCGATCATCTGCGCCTGCTGGGCGATGGTGGCTTGGGCTGCGATCAGGTCGCCGTTGTCGCGCAGGGTTTTCTGGAGAGGGTGTAAGTGCTCGGTATGCCATGGGTTGTGTGGTGCAGCCTGCCCGTCAAATCCAGTTGCTGGGGCCCAGCAATTGATGCATCCGGGCTTGCCACATGGTTGGTGTTTTGTGCTCATGATCTTCTCCGCGCTTCACGCTCTGCCTTATTCCAGCCGTCGATCCAGCGCTGCTTTGAATAGGGCGCCGTGTCGTTTTCTGTATCGAACGGGTTCTGTTTGAGGGTTAGCCCCTTGAGGAATGCCGCGTATCCCTGTTCGAAGCAGTTGATTTTCTGGCCGTGCAATTCAGCAGTTGCCATGGCGTTCCACCTCGATACGTTTCTGGATGCCCGCCCGATAGCCTTCCGGCCTCATCGCGGCAGTGCGTTCAATGTTGGCGATGACCCGCTCGACGCCGCCGAATCGCTGGTCTACTTGGCGACCGTCCTTAATCAACTGATCAGCCAGGTTCCAGCCTTCTCGTTCTTGACTGCTCCAAACAACTGAAGTCATGAGGCTTCCCCCGTTAAACTTCGGCATGATTGGCTCCTTCTGCTAGCGTCTCCAGCCCGAGACGGGAAATGTTCCTGGCCGCGTTGATATCGCGATCGTGGGTGACACCGCACCCACTACAAGTCCAATGCCTTATTCCAAGTCCTGCGATACCTTTCGGCCTCGAATCCGGCAGCGAGCCACAATTCGAACAGGTCTGGGTGGTGTACGACTCGCTCACTTCGACGAACCTTCCGCCATGCCTAATGGCCTTGTACGAAAGCATCGTTTTGAAGCTGTACCAGCCAGCATCCATTACAGATTTAGCCATGCTGGTGCGCGATAGTTGACTACTTGAAACATCGCCAACCACGATTACGCTGTGGGATTTGGCAATTTTATTGCTTTCTTTATGCAGGTGATCTTTGCGGGAGTTTGCGATATAGGCGTGAATCCGTTTCACTTGACGCTTTTTCCCTGCGCGCTGAGCTGTTGCCAGGCGATCTTCCATTTTTCGGTAATGACGGATGTTCTTGATCTTTGTCCCGTCGCTCAGAGTTGCTAGATCTTTTAGCCCTAGATCAATTCCAACTGCGCCGCCTGAAGCAGTAGAAAGGCCGCCGACCTTAACGGGCAGGTTGATGTACCAATTTCCCTTGGAATCCTGATTGAAAGAGCCGGCACCAAATGTTTGGCCTTCTTCTAGTTGCCGAGACACCCAAGCCTTGTACTCGCGGCCGCGAAACCAAAAAGATCCATTTCGGTAAGCAACGGACCCATTGTTGAATGGTATCCAACCCAATGACTTGCGCCCGCGCCATTTCAGCCAGGGCTTCTTATTCGCGGATCTTGAGCGGTCATATTGCTGGCACACCTGCTGAATGGTGTGAGAGTGAATATTCAATTCCTTGCTACTGCCGGCTGTCAGCTTTTGAAGCTCGCCCCAAGATAGCCATTTGCGACCAGAGTTAACTGCCTTGCGCTGAGTCTCGTTGCAGTAATTGAATACGAACGAAACTGCGCGCGCCTGCCTACGAAGTTCACTATCAGCCGTGTCTCTGAGGCGGAATTTGTAGGTCAATTGCATGATCTGCCCTCGGCACGCTCTTCAATGCGAGACATAGGGATGCTCCGGCCGCGCGGGGCGGCAAGCAGGGGAGTTTGGATGCGGGGTTACTTGCGGCGGAGGAATTCAGTGCAGCGGACAATCACAGTCTGAGCGTCACGAGCGAGCGCCGGCATGGTACTGAAGGGGAGATGGCTGCAATTGCGGTGAGCGTGGACGCAGGTGCGACACATGCCGCCTTTCGGTTGATGCGTCATCGCGGCACCTTATGGCAGTACACGCAGTAGAACCAGGCGAGGGCGATCATTGATTCAGCTCCTTGACCTTGTCGAGGCAGGAGCGGATATCTGCTTCTAACGATTCAAAATCTGGCTGGGAGTCGAAAGTAAGCGCTCCGCTTGCAACCACTCGACGCAATAACTCAACGACCTTCGCCGATACCGGCGCTGGCGGGGAGCAAGATGCAGACACTCCGCTTCCTTTACAGACTGGGCAGCTATCCGAACCGCCTAATTTTTTCACACCACCTGTACCGTCACAGTTATCGCACTCTTCCTGAGCGAGAACGGCGCGGAGTTCGTCAGTCAATCCATACCATCCGTCATCGTCGAGACGGGCTATTACACGATCCAGAAGCTCCCGCGACATGGTTACGGTTTTATCTTTGGTCATGGCTTAAACCTCAGGACGGCATTTGAACGCCAGCCAAATGTAGTGGTTGCCCTTGGCGGTAACCTTGATGGTGTCTTTGTCACGATCCCACTTGATCAGCCCCAAGTGGTTCAGGATCGTGGTAAGCGTGTGGCCTTGGTGCCATCCGGCTAGCGCCTTGATACAGCCTTGGGCCAGAAGGCCGCGAAAGTTAGTGTGCCCGAAGTTGGTATGGGTGAATGCCATTTCCATATCGGCATCGCTTACCAAATCAGTGACAGCTCGCAACTTCGGGTCGCGCAGGAGTTTCTTCTTGCTCATTCGCTTGCTCCCGATTCGGCGGGCTTGAGGGCGGCGTCCATCAGCACGTCAAACTTGTACGAGTGGAAATACAGAACATCGCCTCCGTCAGTTACACATGCGTCCTGCATTTTCTTGAATCGGTACGGGGTCAACTTTTGTAGCCCTTCGTATCGACGCTCTACTACTGCTAGTGTCTCTGACATTCGCCTTACCTGTTCAGTTAGCGTTGGCGATCCGCCGTCTGGTAAATCCATAAATCTAACCCCCCGGAAGCGCTGCGGCAATCTCGCATTCAAGCTCAGAATTCCGCCGCTCGGCGTCCGCAAGGCGCTGCTGCATGTTCTCGCACTGAGTGTTGAGCTGGTCGTTGTACGCGCTGATATCAGCCAGCTCCTCCCGCAAAGCAGCGAGTTCAGCCTTCAGCACAGTATTTTCATTATCTAGTGTCTGTACTGATTCAAATTCTTTTGAGCATGCAGACTTAGCCTTGGACAGCTCTTCCCGCAACGCAGTCAACTCGGATTGGGCGGCGTCGTAATCCCGTGCAGTAACAACTTCAGGCCCGTGCGGCTTATAGCTGATCTTGTTGCCGTCCTCGCTCAGCATCGTTACAACTTTGTATCGGTGAACTTCACTCACGGTAATCTCCAATCTGCTGTGCCCGGTGGGGCGGTTATTGTTGGGCGCGCTGGGCTCTGAGCTGACTGTGGAATGTCGAGCGGTGGAAGCCGACGTGCTGCTCGACGTCGTACCAAGTTGAGCCATGGGCCCGCATGTCGAGGGCCAAGGCCATGTAATCCGGCGTGAGCTGCTTGGGTCTGCCCTTGTTGCCAAGCACAACCCCGGCCGAGTTGAGGTGGTGCACGACAGTTGAATAGGCGCAACCGACTGCCGTGGCGATGTCCTCGGCCTTCGAACCGCTGGCGTGCATGCTGAAAATCAGCCCGATCGAGTCAGGAGATAGTTTGGCTGTCATGCTCAGTTCTCCGTGCGTGTTCCCGCTGGCGGGCCTTTGAGCATTTGTCGCCGCGGCACTGGTTGCGTGGTCGGCCACAGATGCTGCAGCTGTAGTTCAGCTCCATGTAGCCCGCGGCGAGCTTTCCTGTGGATGACATAGGGCCTCCCGGAAGGGTGATGGGTTGGAGGGTGTCAGGTGGCGGGCGCAACCTTGAGACGGACGATGACGGGGCCTTCACGCAGGTTGCCGGTCACTTCGCCATCCAGAGCAGCGATTTCCTTTTTAGTCAGGTTCTTCCATTTAGCGATCAGGAAGTCACCCTTCAGTATGGGCATCGGGTGCATAACACAGCTTGAACCGTAGCTATAGCCGTTCTGGGCAAGCCATTTCTGGGCGGCATACAGCGCCTCGAAAGTGCCAACTTCCGCGAAGGTCTTGGTGTACATGATGATGCTCCAGGCAAGCGCCCGCCTCGCCGGCTGGCGTGATTTAGGTTTGTGGTCTATTGCTTGATGTCCCGGCATAGGGCCGGATCAAGGAGTGACGTATGAGCAATCAAGCGCAGATCGATGCTTTGGAGCACCTGCTGCTCTCAGTGATCAAGTCGAGCAAGGTGAGCATTGAGGCTTACGAGATTTTCGAGAATGCACAGTCTTCGATCATGGGTAGCAACGGGCCTGGTGGGCCGACTCAGAAGACGGCAGCCGTTGAATACCTGAAGCACCTGAGGATCTTGCTTGAGTGATTCGTCACGCCGCTGCGTCACGGAGTACAAATGTGCTCTTGCAGTAAATCGTCAGACATTCGATCCGCCGCCCAGATGAGCCGCGACACGACGTCTTGCTCTTCCGTGATGCAGAGTCGTGACATGAGGCTTTTCAGGCGGGCGTCATCGTTGTGGTACAGGTCCAGCGATATGCGGCGGGAGAGGAGACGGGCAAGGCGTTCGGTTTCGGACTGCTTGTCCCGGGCGCGCTTGTCCTGCTGCCGTTGCGCGGGTGACTTGGCCATATTCACTCCTGCTTCGGGAAGTAGTCCGGACGAGGACCTGCCTTGCGTTTCGGATAGTCGATGTCGAATTTATCGAGGATGCGCATGAAAACCGGGTAGGTGATGCCTGCCTTTTCCCTTGCCTGGTTGCGGGTCAGGCCAAGTTCCTTGAAGGCCTTGATGCGCTCGGCGATTTTGGCATCTTGAGCTTCGTCGACTACGTGAGGTTTGAGGTTCTGATAGCCGATTTGCGCGGCTGTCTGGAAGCTGAACCCGCCTTCCAGGGCTATGGCTGTCAAAACCTTGCGCGATTTCCCGGTGGCTTCCATGGCTTGCGCGTAGGTCATCGACTTGGCGAGCTTT
>Ga0163161_10002121_pt1 | contig 14346 bp, 18 predicted proteins | sample S45metaG_FD_129847 | JGI IMG/M metagenome (GOLD analysis project Ga0163161, IMG submission 129847) | Switchgrass rhizosphere microbial communities from Kellogg Biological Station, Michigan, USA - S4-5 metaG | ecosystem: Host-associated > Plants > Roots > Rhizosphere > Soil | place: USA... | reverse complement strand
TGATCGTCGGCAACTCGCTGATGCTGATTGCCGGTTACGGCACGCTCGCGGCGTCGCTGACGACGATTGCGATCGCGGTCACCGGTTACCTGGTGAGTCGCTCCATTCCCTCCGCGCCGGCCACGGCGCCTGGACTCAAATTCAACTGGAATCCGCTGAGCGAAACCTGGCGCGTGCTCAAGCTCACCCATGAGGACCGCGCCATCTTCAACGCGGTACTGGGTATCTCCTGGTTCTGGTTCTTCGGCACGGTGATGATCGCGCAGTTGCCGAACTACACCCGTCATGTGCTCGGCGGCGATGGCTCGGTGAATACGCTGGCGCTCACGCTGTTCTCGATCGGCACCGGTGTGGGCTCACTGCTTTGCGAGCGTCTCTCCGGCAAGCGCGTGGAAATCGGTCTCGTGCCGATCGGCGCCTTTGGCCTGACGGTATTCGCGGTCGACCTGTTCTTCGCGCACCCGGCTGTGACGGCGGGCACGACGCTAGGCTGGAGCGCTTTCCTGGCCGTGCCGGGGGCATGGCGCGTTGCCCTGGACCTCACGATGATCGGCGCGTTCGCCGGCTTCTATGTCGTGCCGCTGTTCGCCTTCGTGCAAAGTCGCGCGCCACGCGAGCGCCTGTCGCGCATCATCGCCGGCAACAACATCGTCAACGCGCTTTTGATCTGCATCGCATCGGGATTCGGCATCGGCCTGACGGCCTTTGGCCTCAGCGTCCCGACGATCTTCCTCATCACCGGGCTGATCAACATCGCCGTCGCGGTGTACATCTTCACGCTCGTGCCCGAATTCATGATGCGGTTCATCACCTGGATCCTCGTGCATTCGCTTTACCGCGTGCGCGTGGACGGGCTGAAGAACGTACCGGACGAAGGCGCCGCGCTGGTCGTCTGCAACCATGTGAGCTTCATGGATCCGCTGATCCTGATGGCCAGCGTGCGCCGGCCGATGCGCTTCGTCATGTACTACAAGATCTTCAACATCCCGGTGCTGAACTTTGTCTTCCGCACGGCCAAAGCGATCCCGATCGCCGGGCGCAACGAAGATCCCGCACAACTGGCCCGTGCCTTCGAGCTGATCGACGAAGCCCTGGCCGCGGGCGAAGTGGTATGCATCTTCCCCGAGGGGGGGCTCACCAAGGACGGTGGCATCGCGACGTTCCGTTCCGGCGTGGACCAGATCCTCGCTCGGCGTCCGGTGCCGGTCGTGCCGCTGGCGTTGCGTGGCATGTGGGGCAGCATTTTCAGCCGACGCGACAGCGCCATGCACCGGTCGCGCCTGCCGCGCCGGTTCTGGTCGAAGATCGAGCTGGTTGGTGGCTCGCCGCTGGCGGCGAGCGACGCGAATGCGGCGGTGCTGGAAGCGCGCGTAAGCGAACTGCGCGGCGACAAGGCCTGAGCCAGGTCGCCTGGATCGCCCGAATCAGGCGACCCAGGCGGCGAGGACGATGACCGCGACGACGGCAAGCCAGACAACGAGCACGCGACGGATCACCCGTCGCGCGTCCTCGAGTTCGGCCACCGGATCGCTGACGTCCTGGACATAGCCGTCGCCGGCTTCGACATCCGCATCGACGCCCGCGCGGGCGACCGCACCGAGGAAGTCCGGATCGAGGCGGGAACGCGGGCTGCCCGAGGTGTGGTGCCAGTGCTTCCAGGCGCCGATGACGGCGTCGAAGTCGGAGACCAGGGCCATGGCGAAGACCATGAGGTGGGCGGGAATCCAGTCCAGCGCATCCGCAACGCGTTGCGCCGCGATGCGGGTGGCGCTGTCCAGTGCCAGTGAGGCCTCACGGCCGAGGATCTGTGCCAGGCGATACCCGAGGCCTCCGGCAGGGCCCAGCAGCAGGAACCACAGCAGCACGCCGAAGCGACGACGCAGCGCGCCGTAGAACGCGGCTTCGACCAGCGCCGGCGCGAACCAGGTCAGCGCTTCCTCGTTGTGACGAAGGCCGACCATCGCCTCGTCACGGCGGAGCGTGTCGGGTGCGCGCAGGATGGCGTCGATGTCGGTTTCGATCTCGCGTGGACCGAGGGCGTAGACCAGCACGGCAATCGAGAAGATCAGCCAGGCCAGATCGAAAAAGGGGAGGGAGGCCAGCAAGGTGGCGAAGATCGCCGTGGCCAACACCGGAACGAGCAGGATGACGGCGACGCGCCCGGGGCCCGAAGTATCGCCCAATCGGTTTACCCAGCCGCGAAACCAGCGGTCGTCACGCCACCGCGCGAGCTGTGGCACGCTCCAGACGATGGCGAGGGCGATGAGAACGGCGAGGAGACGTAGAGCCATGGCGAGCGCGATCCGCTGGTCGATGCGCCGATTGTAGGGGATCAGCCGCGGGGCGGCGCACTCGCGATGAGTTCGTCGAGGCTGACGCCGCGCAAGCCCAGCCAGTGCTCGATCAGTCGATACGACACCGAAAGCGGCGGCGGCACGCCAAGCTCGCCACTGGCCATGCCGTTGACGATATCCTCCACCGTGAACCAGCGCGCATCTTCGAGCTCATCGTCGCGCAGGTGGATCTCGCGCGTCTTCGCGGTCGCGGTGAAGCCGACCATCAGCGAGGCCGGCAGCGGCCAGGGCTGGGACGAGTGATAGGTCGCGTGGAGCACTTCGATGCCGGACTCTTCGCGTACTTCGCGACGCACGGCATCTTCGAGCGATTCGCCCGGCTCGATGAATCCGGCGAGCGTGGAGTAGCGGCCGGCAGGCCACCCTCGCTGGCGACCGAGCAAGCAGCGGTCACCGTCCTCCACGATCACGATGATCGCGGCGTCCGTGCGCGGGAAATGCATGTGCGCGCCGTCCGGGTTGGTGCATTGCACGCGATGGCCTGCGGCGACCACGAGTGTCGGCGCGCCGCACTGGCTGCAGAACCGGGTCTGGCGCTGCCAATGCGTGATGCCTTTGGCAAAGGCGAACAGTCCGGCGTCGAACGCGGTGAAGACCAGGCCCGCTTCGCGCAGCGACACACGGCGTGAGCCGGTCAGCGCGGTGAAAATATCGGCCTGAGCTTCGTCCACGACCAGCGTGAACCAGGCAGTGTCCGCGGCGAGACCGAGGAAGGTGGCGGGAATGTCACCGAAGCGCTCGTTACGCATCGTGGGCGACATCCACTCCGGCGCGTCGTCGTCGCTCCGCGCGAACGCCTGGCCGTCACTGTCGAGTACCAGGAAGCGACTGCTTGCAGCGCGCTCCATGTCTTCGACCCAAAGCCGGTCGTCGCGGCGCTCGGCCATGCGATCGATGTCGATGCCTGCGAAAACATTCTCACGGGCGCGCACAGCGACGGCCCGGTCGCGCTCCTGGTCGATCGTCACGCCGCGCGGCCGCTCATGCGCTGAACGACGAGCCGCAGCCGCAGGTCGTCTTCGCGTTCGGATTGCGGATGACGAACTGGGAGCCACTGAACGATTCGGCGTAATCGATCTCGGCCCCGGTGAGGTACTGCAGCGAGAGCGGATCGACGACCAGGGTGACACCTTCGCGCGAGACCGCGAGGTCGTCCTCGGCCTGGTCCTCGTCGAACGTGAAGCCGTACTGGAAGCCCGAGCAACCGCCGCCGCTGATGTAGACGCGCAGCTTCAGGCCGGGGTTGCCTTCTTCCTCGATCAACTGGTGCACCTTGCGGGCGGCAGCTTCGGTGAAGATCAGCGGCGCACCAGCGGAACGGTAATCCGGGGACGGCGCCATGGGAAAGGGGTTGTTCATGCCACCCATAATGGCGCCGTTCGGCGACAGGTCAAGCCTCCGCCGGCACCGGGGCAGCTTCGATGGCGGCCTGGGCGAGCTGGCGGACAGTAGCCGGGGCGCGGTGGATCATCTTGCCGTTGACCTGGGCGCCGGCTGCCATTTCCAGCACCTGATACTGGACATCGCCCTCGATGCGGGCCAGTGGAGCCAGTTCCAGCCGCTCCGACACCTCGATATCGCCGGTGACGCCACCGTTGATCACCGCGTGCGGCACGTCGATGCGACCGATAACCCGGCCGGTCTCACTGATCGTGAGTACGCCATCGCTTCCCGGATCCGCCTGAACCGATCCCTCCACGACGCCGTCCAGATGCAGGGTGCCGCTGAACTGCACGTCACCGCGGATGGTGACGCCGCGGGCGATCAGGCTGGTGGCGGCGGCGCCGACGGAGGGGGCCTGGTTCTTCCGGTTACTGCTGAACATCGTTGACCTCGTCGTTTCGAGTGGCGTCTTCCCAGGGAATCGTACGGGTGACGGGCTCATCGCCGTCAGGGTTGGCAGCGACGCGCAGGCGCGTCGGCTTGAACCCGGCGGGGAGGGTGAAGCTTCCCTGGATCTGCTGGAAATATTTGAACGCGAAGGCGGGCCCTTGCGCCGCCGCAGGCTGGCCAAGCGCCGGCCCCTCGAGCGTCGTCACCTTGCTGCCCTGGATACCCTCGACAGCCAGGGTGAGGTTGCCCTTCAGCACCTCGCCGCGCCGCGCGTTCTGGGTCAGCGTGATCACGACGTTCCAGGCGTTGGGCGATCCCTTGACCGGCTCGGTGCGGGCGCCCTGGACTTTCAACCCATCGCGCTGGCCACTGCCGCCGACAAGGCGCGAGTAGAACGCGAGGTCGGTGCGCAGGCCGCTGATTTCCTCGTCGCGCTCAGCCAGGTTTCGCTTGAGTTCTTTTGCGGCGATGCCAGCGACCTGATCGGCGCGCTGGAGGTTGGCCACCTGCTGGCGCAAGTCCTCGTTTTCCTCGTTGAGCGCGCGAGCACTCGTCCGCGACGAGACAGCGGCCGGCCCATGACCGACCAGCATCCAGACAAGAAGCCCGACGACGACCAGGCTGGCCGCCCACAGGCCAAACAACAGCGACCGCTTGCGGCCCTCGCGAACCGTGTCGGCGAGGGTGCGCACGACGAATCGTGGCGGGTGCCGGGAAGCCATGAGCGATTCCGTGGAGGAGGCGTGAAGGCCGGATGGTATAGCCCGCCCCTCCCTCCAGGGTCAACCGACAGTCGCCCAAACTGGAACGAGCCGCACTCTGTGCGAGCCGATTCATCGGCGAAAGAATCTCGCGACCGCCTCAAAAAAAAGCCGCCTCGCGGCGGCTTTTTCTTCAGTCGACAAAGGCGAACCTCAATCCGACAGCTTCCCCACCTTGCTCAGCATGTAGCGCTCCGGACCGATATCCGAGATCAGGCTGAACTGCGTTTCGAGCCAGTCGATGTGCTCTTCTTCCTGGCCAAGGATGAACTTGAACAGGTCGCGGCTGACAAAATCGTGGATGCCTTCGCTGTAGGCGATGGCCTCACGCAGGTCCTTGGTCGCGATCATCTCGAGGTCGAGGTCGCCCTGCAGGGCTTCGACCACGTTCTCACCGATGCGCAGCTTGCCCAGGTGCTGAAGGTTCGGAAGGCCGTCGAGGAAAAGAATGCGCTCGATGAGCTTGTCCGCGTGCTTCATTTCCTCGATCGACTCTTCGTACTCGTGCTTTGCGAGTTCGTTGTAGCCCCAGTCCTTGAACATCCTGTAATGCAGGAAGTACTGGTTGATCGCGGCGAGCTCGTTGTAGAGCACCTTGTTGAGGAATTCGATGACCTTTGCGTCGCCCTTCATGAGGGGTCTCCCTGACTGTTCAGGGCACGACTATACGTCGCCGCGAAAGGGCATGACGAAACGAGAATGAAGACGGTTCGCGTCCGCGAAAACGCTACGAAGGCGCTCAGGCGGGTGTCGGCAGGAAGGTCAGGACCGACCGGGTCTGCTCGACGGCGTCACGCAGGCATTGGCGGGCTTCCGGTTCACAGGCGCCGCAGCAATCCGAGCAACCCGTGCGGGCCTGGAGCTGGGCGAACGAATCCACACCTTCGGCCGCGGCGCGGCGGATGGCGTGGTCGGTGACGGCATTGCACATGCAGATGTACATGGGTGCGCATTCGAATACGAATGCGAACGATTGTCAACTACACAAACGTGAAGGCGGCCTGCGCCAGGGCCGGCTACTCGCCGCCCTGGGCCAGGCGCAGGGCTTCGGCCTGCTGGGGGCAGGTGCCCACGGTGACCGAACAGGTGACCTCGACGGTCGGCGCGAACTGGCGCAGGGCCCGCTCGTAGACCTGGCGCTTGAAGTTCACCACGTGGTTGGCCGGGTACCAGAAATCCACCCAGCGCCAAGAGTCGAACTCGGGTTTTTCGCAGGCGTCGAGCTTCAGGGCGTCCTCGCTGCCGGTCAGCCGGAGCAGGAACCAGACCTGCTTCTGGCCGATGCAGGTGGGGCGCTGGTGGTGCCGTACGAAGCGGCTGGGCAAGCGGTAGCGCAGCCAGCCGCGGGTCTCGGCCAGCACTTCGACGTGGTGGGCGTGCAGGCCGGTCTCTTCCTCCAGCTCGCGATACATCGCCTCCAGCGGGGTCTCGTCGCTGCGCATGCCTCCCTGAGGAAACTGCCAGCCGTCACGGTTCACCCGACGCGCCCAGAACAGGCGGCCGTCCCCATTGAGGAGAACGATCCCCACATTCGGTCGATAGCCATCAGCGTCGATCATCCGCCCTCCGCGAACGTGCCGCGATACGCCCGATTCAACCACACCGCGAGAAGCGTGTACAAGGCGCTACTTGAACGGAAGCTCCGCCCCGATTAAACTGCCCGGCCTTCGTGAGCCCGTCTCGCGAACGACCAGGTTCCACGGCTAGGTAGCTCAGCTGGTCAGAGCGCGGCACTCATAATGCTGAGGTCGGCGGTTCGAGCCCGCCTCTAGCCACCAGAAAAAAAGAAAGCCGCGCCCCATGGGCGCGGCTTTTTTCTTGCTCGCTTTCCGGGAATCAGATCGCCCGCAAGGACTCGGGCTCGGCCACATCGTCGACCCGGGGTGGGTTGTCCAGCACGGCGCGCGCCAGCTCGATCACGTTATGAACCCGTAGCTTGGCCATCAGGTTGGCCCGGTGCAGTTCGACGGTCTTCGGGCTGATGTTGAGCTCGCCGGCGATGACTTTGTTGAGCTTCCCGTTCATGATTCCGTCGAGCACCTGGGACTCACGCCGCGTCAGTCCGACATCGGGACGCAGCGAGGCCAGCGGGCTTGCCGCCGGCTCATCGGCGGTCGGCTCGTCGTCGGGCAGGGGCATCAGGAAGACGGCTTCGAAGGCGCCGGACTTCGTGTCGATGGCCTGTCGCGTCATGCGAAAGCGCCGCGCCGGGGCCTGCCTGTCGCGGAAAATGACATCGCCGGTGTCACCGACCGGCTCGAGGTGGTTGTCGATCCAGGCCGGGCCGGCACGGCCTCGGCCGATGCCGAACTCGCTCAGGAAGGCGCCGTTGATCATCACCACGCGCCCACTGTCGCGCTGCCACACCGCGCAGGGCCAGGGCAGGGCAGCAAGCACTTCCTCGGCCAGTCCGCACAGGGGCGCACTGTCGGGCAAACCACGTCCAAGGCCCATGAAGCCTCCCGGTTAATGTGGCTTGCGGAGCCCCCCGGCTCCGCGAATGTTGTTTCGAACGTAACGGTTATCCCATGAAAGCGGCCCGGATCGTCCGTGTCATCCGTAAAAGTGCGAACCCGGTCGTGAAGGCCGCCGAACCGAAATCGTTTACACGGCTGTACGTTAGAATGCGCAGTCATTTCTCTCGACCCGAACCGATGCGCATCTTCAAGACGTTCCATATCGAGGCGGCCCATCGGCTGCCGAATGTGCCCGAAGGGCACAAATGTTCGCGTCTGCACGGGCATTCGTTCCGCGTGGAGTTGCACGTCGAGGGTCCCATCGATCCCGTGTTTGGCTGGGTCATGGACTTCGGTGACCTCAAGGCGCGCTTCCAGCCGCTTTACGATCGCCTCGACCACCATTACCTCAACGACATCGACGGCCTGGACAATCCCACCAGCGAAAACCTGGCGCGCTGGATCTTCGAGCGTCTTCGTGTCGACGTACCTGGCCTCGCCCGCGTTGTGGTGCATGAAACCTGCACCTCGGGTGCCGAGTTCTCCGCCGACATGGTCTAAAGCTGCCTACGCAGGAATTCGCGGTTGCCGCGTTGCAGCAGACGGGTCTACACTCCGGCACCTCCCCGTTCCCCAACGGTCGTATCGATGTCACACGCAAGCGGTTATGCCGATTTCGCCCGTTTCGTCGAACAGGCTGCCGCCGCGCAGGCGCTTGCCTGGCGCGGCATGGAGCGCTTCGCTGACCTGCACCTCCAGGCACTCGAGGGCCACGCGCGCGCCGCGAGCGGCCTGATGGCGGACGCCCTGTCCGCCACGGACGAGGCTTCGGTACGGGTGCTGATGGCGCGTGGCGGGGATTTGCAGCGTGAGGGCGTGCAACGCGCGGCCTCCGCGGCCGGCGACATGTTCGATGTGGCCGTGGAGACGGCGACGTCCCTCGGCGCACTGGCAGGTCAGCCCGCCCGGGCCTGACCTACCGCGGCTCCCTCGCCAACGACGCGACGGATGTCGCGCCGGCGGGTGGTTATGGCCTTTCTTCGCTTGTCCCGTTGTTTACGGCACTGGTATACTTTTCCAGATTAAACCGTGGCCCGTTGAACCATCTGGTGCCGCCTTCGAGCGAAACCACGGGAGCCTCGCGTTGCTCAACAGTCTTGCAGCCGGTCGTCATCTCGCCATGCGCGTCGTTATCGCGCAGCTGATGGTGGCCGTCATCGCCGGACTGGCATTTCTCCTGCAGGGGCGTCCGGCCGGTCTGGCTGCCTTCGCGGGTGCCCTGATCGTCGCTATCGCCACCGCGCTGCTCGCTGCGCGGGCGTTCAGTGCGCTGGGAGGTGCGGGGGCAACGTTCGTTCGCTTTCTCGTGGGCATGATCCTTCGCTGGATCGTCCTCATCGGCGGACTGGCTCTCATTCTGGTTCAGTGGAAGCTGCCACCCTTGCCCGCACTGGCGGGCCTGGTAGCAGCCTTCGCGGTCAATGTATTTGCATTCAGATTCAAGGGTTAAGGCATGGCGAGCGAACCGCAAGGCGGTCTGACCGAATACATCCAGCACCACCTGAACCACATGACGGTGAATTTCAGCACCGACCATGGGACGTTCTGGAACCTGCGCGTCGACTCCCTCGCGGTGTCGTTCGTGCTCGGTGCTGCGTTCTGCCTGTGGTTCTGGCTTTTCGCCCGCAAGGCGACCTCGGGCGTTCCGTCCAAGGGTCAGGCACTGGTCGAACTGGCGATCGAATTCGTCGACACCCAGGTGAAGGACACCTTCCACGGCGACCGTCGCACGGTCACGCCGCTGGCGCTGTCCATCTTCATGTGGGTGTTCTTCATGAACGCGATGGACCTGCTCCCGGTGGATCTCGCCGGTTGGCTGGTGCACACGTTCGCCGGTGCGGAGACTGCGCACCACACGTACTTCCGCATGGTGCCGACCGCCGACATCAACACCACGATCGGTCTGTCGCTGGCGGTGATCCTCATCGTGATCGGCCACGGCATCAAGGCGAAGGGTGGCTTCGGCTACGGCAAGGAAATGCTGACGGCGCCGTTCCATGCCGAAAGCATGCCGGCCAAGATCATCCTGCTGATTCCGAACCTGCTTCTCAACGTCGTCGAAACACTGTCGAAACCCGTGTCGCTCGCGATGCGACTGTTCGGCAACATGTACGGTGGCGAATTGGTGTTCATGCTGATCGCCGGCCTGATGGTGAGCTGGATCGGCTTCGTGCCTGGTGTCGTGTTCAACACGGCCTGGGCGATCTTCCACATCCTGATCATCGCCCTCCAGGCGTTCATCTTCATGATGCTGACGATCGTCTACATCGCCACGGCACGTGAACACCACTAACTCACCGCACCGACGTTAAACCCAGTCCATTCTGTTTCGTTTCACACCACCCTTTCGACTTCAAAGAAATCCCAGGAGAACACCATGGAACTCACCGCACTCTTCGCACACGTGCAGGGCATGACCGCCATCGCCATCGGCGTCATCATCGGCCTCGGCGCGCTCGGTGCGTGTCTCGGTATCGCCATCATGGGCTCGAAGTTCCTCGAGTCGGCCGCCCGTCAGCCGGAACTGGTTCCGCTGCTCCAGGGTCGTATGTTCCTGCTCGCCGGCCTGATCGACGCGGCGTTCATCATCGGCCTGGCGATCGCCCTGCTGCTCGCTTTCTCGAACCCGCTGATCGGCGTTCTGCGCACCGCCGCCGGCGGCTAAGCGAGTGTTCGTCTTGTCGCCGTGGCGTAACCCGCCACGGCGACCGTCAGTACCCCAGCGTTCGGAGTCTTTGGAGAGATCATGGAAATTAACATGACCTTCCTGGGCCAGATGATCTCTTTTGCGATCCTGGTCTGGTTCACCACCAAGTTCATCTGGCCCCAGCTCAACGGTGCCATCGAAGAACGCCAGAAGAAGGTGGCCGAAGGGCTCGCCGCGGCCGAGCGTGCTCGTGCCGAGCTGAAGGATGCCGACGCCAAGGTCGCTGTCGAGATCAAGCAGGCTCGCCTCCAGGCGACCGAGATCATCGACAAGGCCCAGCAGCAGGCCAACCAGCTTCTTGAGAAAGCCCGCGCCGAAGCCACCGGTGAGATCAACCGTCTGAAGGCCCAGGCCCAGGACGAGATCGCCTCGATGGCCCAGCGTGCCCGTGAACAGCTTCGCGAACAGGTCGGCGCCCTCGCCGTGCGTGGCGCGGAGAAGATCGTGCAGCGTGAAATCGATCCGGCGGCCCACAAGGCGCTGCTCGACCAACTCGCCGCCGAGATCTGATCATGGCCCAGGCGCTCACCCTCGCTCGTCCCTACGCACGCGCCGCTTTCGAAGTGGCGCATGCGTCGGGTTCGCTCGCCGACTGGTCCCGTGCGCTGAACTTCGCGGCCGTGGTCGCGGCGGATTCGCGTGTTGCCGGCCTGACCAACGATCCGCGTGTGCTGCCGGCCCAGCTGGTTGCATTGCATCTGCCGCAGGGCATGGCCACCGATACGCCGTTCGCGAGCTTCCTCGCGGAGCTGGCCGACAACGGTCGCCTGGTCCTTCTGCCGGAAGTCGCGGCGCTCTACGACGACTACAAGCGTGAGTCGGAGCAGACGCTCAAGGTCAAGGTCACGAGCGCACTGGATCTCGATACGGCACAGGCGGACCTGCTGCGCGCCTCGCTGAAGCGCCGCTTCAAGCGCGAGATCGAACTGGATACGCATGTCGATGCGTCCTTGCTTGGTGGTGTCGTGATCGACACCGGCGAACAGGTCATCGACGGTTCCGCGCGCGGCCGCCTCCAGCGGCTCGCCAGCGCGCTGACGCACTGATACGAGATAAGGAACAGACCATGTCCAGCACCACACTGAATCCGTCCGAGATCAGCGAGCTGATCAAGACCCGCATCGAGCAGTTCAAGCTCGGCGCCGAGGCACGCAACGAAGGCACGATCATCAGCGTGTCCGACGGCATCGTGCGCATCCACGGCCTGGCCGATGTGATGCAGGGCGAAATGATCGAACTGCCGAACAACACGTTCGCCCTCGCGCTGAACCTCGAGCGCGACTCGGTCGGCGCCGTGGTCCTCGGTGAATACCAGCACCTGCGCGAAGGCGATGCCGCCAAGACCACCGGCCGCATCCTCGAAGTGCCGGTCGGCCCGGGCCTGCTCGGTCGCGTCGTCGACGCGCTGGGTAACCCGATCGACGGCAAGGGTCCGATCGACGCCGTGGGCACCAGCCCGGTCGAGAAGGTCGCGCCGGGCGTCATCTGGCGCCAGTCGGTCGACCAGCCGATGCAGACGGGCTACAAGTCCATCGATTCGATGATCCCGATCGGCCGCGGCCAGCGCGAGCTGATCATCGGCGACCGCCAGACGGGCAAGACCGCCGTTGCGATCGACGCGATCATCAACCAGAAGCACTCGGGCATTAAGTGCATCTACGTCGCCATCGGCCAGAAGCGCAGCTCGATCGCCAACGTCGTGCGTAAGCTCGAAGAGAACGGCGCGCTGGCCAACACCATCGTCGTCGTCGCTTCGGCCTCCGAAGCCGCCGCCCTGCAGTACGTCGCGCCGTATTCCGGCTGCGCCATGGGCGAGTACTTCCGTGACATCGGCGAAGACGCGCTCATCGTGTACGACGATCTCTCCAAGCAGGCCGTCGCTTACCGCCAGATCTCGCTGCTGCTCAAGCGTCCGCCGGGCCGCGAAGCCTATCCGGGCGACGTCTTCTATCTCCACTCGCGTCTGCTCGAGCGCGCCTCGCGCGTCAGCGCCGAATACGTCGAGAAGATGACCGACGGCAAGGTGAAGGGCAAGACGGGTTCGCTCACCGCCCTGCCGATCATCGAGACCCAGGCCGGCGACGTTTCCGCGTTCGTTCCGACCAACGTGATCTCGATCACCGATGGCCAGATCTTCCTCGAGACCGATCTGTTCAACGCCGGTATCCGTCCGCCCGTCAACGCCGGTATCTCGGTGTCGCGCGTCGGTGGTGCCGCCCAGACCAAGATCATCAAGAAGCTCTCCGGCGGCGTGAAGCTCGCCCTCGCGCAGTACCGCGAGCTGGCTGCGTTCGCGCAGTTCGCTTCGGACCTGGATGCCGCCACGCGCGCGCAGCTGGACCGCGGCCAGCGCGTGACGGAACTGATGAAGCAGCCGCAGTACTCGCCGCTGTCGATCGCCGAGCTGGGCGTGTCGGTGTTCGCCGCTGAAAAGGGCTACCTCGACGACCTGCCGATCACCAAAGTGCTGCCGTTCGAGAAGGGCCTGCATGCGTTCTTCCGCCAGAACCACGCCGATCTGATGACCAAGATCGACGCCACCGGCGACTGGGACAAGGACATCGAGGCGACCTTCAAGTCGGCCACCGACGAGTTCAAGAAGACCGGTAGCTGGTAAGAGCGAGACACGCGGGGCGGGCGACATCGCCCGCCTCGTGGAACACCTGGCGTCACCCTTTACAGACGAGTAAGCCATGGCAAGCGGCCGCGAAATCAAAACCAAGATCAAGAGCACGCAGAACATGCGCAAGGTGACGCGTGCGCTCGAAATGGTCTCGGCATCGAAGATCCGCAAGGCGCAGGACCTGATGAAGGCGTCGCGTCCCTACGCGCGCCTCATGCGCAAGGTGATCGCTCACGTTGCCCAGGCCAGCACGGACTTCGTGCACCCGTTCCTCACCGAGCGCGAGAATGTCGCGCGCGTCGGCTTCATCGTGGTGTCGACGGATCGCGGCCTCGCCGGCGGCCTCAACTCCAACCTGTTCCGTCGCACGCTCACGTCCATTCGCGAGTGGCAGGGCAAGGGCGCCGAGATCGATGTGGTTGCCGTCGGCCAGAAGGCCGTCAGCTTCTTCCGTCGCATCAAGGGCGTGAACCTGATCGGCACGGCGACTCACCTGGGTGAGAAGCCGAAGCTCGAAGACCTCATCGGCGTGATCAAGGTCGTCCTCGACGCGTACTCCGATAACAAGCTCGACCGCGTGTTCCTGGTCTACAACGACTTCGTGAACACCATCGTGCAGAAGCCGACCATCGAGGCGCTGCTGCCGGTGTCGCTGGTCGCGCAGGAACTCGAGAACGCCGAAGGCAAGGCCTCCGAAGGCGTGAAGGTCGAGCAGACCCACGACTGGGATTACATCTACGAACCCGATGCGCGCACGGTGCTCGAGCACCTGATGACGCGCTACATCGAGTCCGTGGTGTACCAGGCCGCGCTGGAGAACCTGGCCAGCGAACACGCTGCGCGCATGGTCGCCATGAAGGCCGCATCGGACAACGCGAACAAGGTCATCGGCGAGCTGACGCTGGTCTACAACAAGGCACGTCAGGCGGCGATTACCCAGGAAATCTCGGAAATCGTCGGCGGCGCCGCCGCGGTCTGACCGAAACCCCAAAGCGATGGCGACGCATCATGCGGCGCCGAAACAGAACCTTACGAAGATTCATCCGGAGCATTCCATGAGCCAGGGCAAAGTTGTTCAGATCATCGGCGCGGTCGTCGACGTCGAATTCGCGCGCGACCAGGTGCCGGAGATTTACGACGCACTGAAGGTCGACGGCACCGAGATCACCCTCGAAGTGCAGCAGCAGCTCGGTGACGGCATCGTGCGCTGCATCGCGCTCGGTTCGACCGACGGCCTGCGCCGCAACCTGATCGCCCGCAACACCGGCGAAGGCATCAAGGTGCCGGTCGGCAAGGCCACCCTCGGTCGCATCATGGACGTGCTCGGTCGCCCGATCGACGAAGCCGGCCCGATCGGCGAGAACGAGCAGTGGGTCATCCACCGCGAAGCCCCGGCCTACGACGAGCAGGCTGCCGGCAACGAACTGCTGGAGACCGGCATCAAGGTCATCGACCTGATGTGCCCGTTCGCCAAGGGCGGCAAGGTCGGCCTGTTCGGCGGCGCCGGCGTCGGCAAGACGGTCAACATGATGGAGCTCATCAACAACATCGC
>Ga0163161_10002118_pt1 | contig 14361 bp, 13 predicted proteins | sample S45metaG_FD_129847 | JGI IMG/M metagenome (GOLD analysis project Ga0163161, IMG submission 129847) | Switchgrass rhizosphere microbial communities from Kellogg Biological Station, Michigan, USA - S4-5 metaG | ecosystem: Host-associated > Plants > Roots > Rhizosphere > Soil | place: USA... | reverse complement strand
TGCCCCGGCTTTACCAATCCCCGTGTTACACCGAATTTGACCCCGGCATCTTCGTGTGGCCGGATATAGACACGATAGATGCTGGGAAAGTCTGTTCGCAATATCTGCTCGATCTCCCTGATGATACGCTCGACATCTCCCGCCGAAATCCGATTATCGAAATCGACATTTACAGTGGCAATGATTTCGGTCGGTCCGTTGTGGACGGTGACGATCTCGCCGATACCCATCACGCCTTCCCGGGTCGCGGCGCGGCGAATGCCGGCGATAAGTTCAGGATCGGCCGCTTCACCGATAAGTAGACCTTTCGCTTCCCTGGCCAAAAAGATAGCCACGGCCCCGAGCAGGAGGCCGATCAGGATCGACGCAACACCGTCAAACCGTGGTTCACCGGTCGCCTGGGAAAGGCCAAGCCCAATCGCGGCGATAACAACACCGACCATTGCTGCACCATTTTCCAACAAAATGATGACGGTCGCCGCATCCTTGGTAGAAGTAAGCGCCTGCCACCAACGCTTGTCGCCCCGAGCCGCGTCGAACCGGCGAAACGCTGCTGCGGTCGAGGCTCCTGCCAGAAAAAAGGCTATTGCCAAAACTGTGTAAGCTATCAGCGGTGAGACAGCTGGTTCGGGGGCCAGTAGGTGAACGATTCCTTCATAGATCGCCACACCCGCGCCGAGCGCAAAGACAAGGAGCGCCACGACAAAGCTCCAGAAATAAAATTCGCGGCCGTAGCCTCCAGGATGAGCAGCGTCCGGAGGCTTGGCTGCCTGCTTCTGGCCATAGATCAATAATAACTCATTGCCCGAATCGACGAGGCTATGCACACCCTCGGTCAACATCGCGGACGATCCCGTAATCGCCGCCGCTGTGAACTTGGCGATTGAGATTCCTCCGTTCGCAACGAGTGCGATTACGAGAATCTTTGTTTCTGAATTCATCCCACCTGCCATAGCGGTCATTCTCAGAATATTGCTCATTCTTGTTACCATATACGGCCTTGCATGTCGTGATTCTCAGCGCGTGTACCTTCAGACCAGTACCTGCCTCAAAGAGAGAACAGGCGTGAAGGCAGACCCGGCGTTGGCAAATTGTATAACCGGCCTGCGCACAAGCGAACGGCAAATTCTTGCGGCCTAGTTCCGTAACCGTCATTCCGAAATGTCCGACAAAGCGGACATGATGACCGGCCCGAACGCAGCAATGAGATGTCCGCTGCCGGTGAGCGAATTTTGGCCGCTGAGCGGCAAGGAAGGGTCGCCTGCCGCCGGATAGGCGGGGAGAGGGCACGCTCACGTTCTCCCTTAGCATGAGGCGCCCATTCCATCCAAGAGGCCACAGCCTCACTCCTCCGGCACGCATCCTCGCGACGGCAGAAATCGGCGCCCCACGACCGCCATTATGAGGATGCCGACCCAAGCTCACACGGTGCTGACCGTACCGCCATCTATGACAAATTCAGAGCCGTGGATCGCCCCTGCACGATCCGAAGCCAAATAGGCGATAAGGTCGGCGACTTCGGAAGGCTCCGCCCCGCGGCCGATTGGAATGCCGCCGAGAGCCTCAAGGACTGACTGCCTCGCATCCTCGATTGTGCCGCCATTCTTGTCCTGCAGGCGCTCCAAGAAGCGGCCCGTCGACTCAGTCATGATCCAGCCAGGGGAGACCACGTTGACCCGCACACCCTTGGGACCAAGCTCCTTGGAGAGCGATTTGCTGTAGGTCCTGAGCGCGGCCTTGGCGGCGGCATAAGCTGTCGTCGATTCCGGCAATGGCAGTACGGACTGGATGGACGTGACATGCACCACGGCGCCGGCGCCCTGTTCGATCATCTTGGGCACCAGCAGGCGATCGAGGCGGACGGTCGCCAGAAGGTTGAGGCTCAATTCCGCAAGCCAGTGTTCATCGGTCAAGGCAACGAAGCCGCCGCCCGGCGTGGACGAACCGCCGATGACATGCGCGAGAATGTCAATGCCGCCCAAGCGTTCGAGAGCAGCATCCGCCAGCGCCTTGCTGCCTTCCGGGGTCGCGAGGTCGGCCTGGACGAACTCCACTCCGTCGATGGGCTCCGGCGTTCCGCGCGCGGCGGTGATAACGCGCGCGCCTCCGGCCAGAAACCGGTCTACCGTGGCGCGGCCCGCACCTTTGGTGCCGCCGCTGACGAGTACGCGCTTTCCTGCGAACTCGGTCCGATCAGCCTTGATCGTCATGCCGTGACCTCCACTGCCTTGATCGCATCGGCTTCGATCGCGAAGCAGTAGGTGAAGCGGATGGGACTACCGGGAAAGTCGCCATGGGCGGGGCCTTCGACGACGACCAGACCGTCTTCGCGGCGGATAGCATCCGGCGTGAAGATGGCTTTCACGGCGATGACCTCTTCCTCGAATAGGGTCCGGATCTGGTCGTGGCCCTCAAAGCGCTTCCCATTATCCAGGAAAGCCGCGTCAGCAGCAAACGGCTTGAGCATGGCGTCTGCATCGAGCCGTGCGTTGGCCGCGACATAGTCGGCGATGGGTTTAGGTAGTTCGATCGGCATTGCTACGCTCCTTGCGGTGACGAGGAGAATTTAGCGCCACACAATGATTGTGATAATCGGGCTAAACCGGCATGTGGCGTTGCGAAAGGCGGGACAATGTCGAAACACGGTTTGATCGGATTTGACGCTGTGCTCGCGATAGCGCGGCGGGCATCGTTCCGCGCGGCAGCGCTGGAACTGGGGCTTTCCACCACTGCGCTAAGCAATGCCGTCGGCAAGTTGGAAGGGCAGCTTGGCGTCCGACTGTTCAATCGCACGACTCGCAGCGTGTCCCTCACCGATGCTGGACGAAATTTCGTCGAGCAGGTTGGGCCCGCTGTGAGCACCCTCCACGAAGCGATGGGAGCCGCTCGGTCACAGCAGGAAACACCCTCCGGAACTCTGCGGATCAATGCTTTCGCCACAGGCGCACGGGAGATACTCGGCCCACTTTTGCTGAAGTTCCTGCGACGTTATCCCAAGGTTCACATCGATCTCGTCACCGAGGGCCGGATTGTCGACATCGTCGCTGAGGGGTTTGACCTCGGATTACGAACCGCAAACCTGGTGCCGACCGACATGATCGCCATTCCAGTCGGACCTCCGCGCAGTTTTGCCGTCGTGGCGTCGCCTGCATATTTCAAGGCCAACGACAAACCACGCACACCCCCGGACCTGCTTCACCACTCCTGCTTGCGCATCCGGTTGCCAAACGGCGCGCTGCATCGCTGGCACTTCGAGAAGAACGGCCAGCCTGTTTTAATCGATGTTTCCGGCCCCATAACCCTGGACGAGGCGAGCCTGTCGCGCATCGCCGTGCTCGATCATGTCGGCATCGGTTATTTCATGGAAGCCGACGTCCGGGACGACATCCAGGCGGGACGCCTGGTCCGTGTCTTGGAAGACTGGACGCCGCCGCTCGCACCCTTGTGCCTCTATTATCCTAGCCGGCGAAATGCTTCAGCTGCTTTCAGGGCCCTGATCGAGATGGCGCGACAATCACCCGGGTGACCGACTTGCCGGGACTGCTTTTGCCATCAACTGCCATTCTCCGTGCTAGGCTGAATGGCGGTATCGGGTCGCGACCTGCTGGAATACCGGACGGACCGCAACTGGGCATCGGAGTATAGCGTCCGAACGGCAACAAGGGGTCGTGCGCGGCTGTCCTGGCGCCGGCCTCGGCCATTCTACTACAGGAACCACAATCCCCAAAGCTGCTATCGATCATGTCATTGGTCAGGCTGACTTTGGAAATAAATGCCGTTCACAGGGCAGATCGCGCGCAAACCGCATTCATCGATAGCCCCCTTGATGACGGCTCTAACCGCAGGCGGAGCGGGAAATGTGATGGAAGCCGCTGGAAACAGGTATGATTACGTTTCTGCAATCGTCTATGTAATTCGGTAAAAACGGCCTATTTTGTTTCTGATCGGCGAGTGGGAGAGACCCGCCGATCGGAGTACCGGCTATGCTCATTACAATCTTCGCCCCAAGCAACGTGCACCTGCTTGAAGTTGCCGGCGTGCAGGACGCGCTTTTCGAAGCGAATTGCAAGATGGCACCGGGGAATCGCTACCGCATTAAGTTGGTAACCGAACGGGGAGGAGCGGCGGAAAGCGCTTCGGGCATAACTTATGTGCCCGACGCGGGCATTCATGACGTTACCGAGCCCTGCGACACATTGATTGTAGCAGGACCATATGGCGTCCCGGTTCCACCGAGCGACGCCGCCGCGCAATGGTTGCGGCAGCAAGCACAGCAGTCGCGGCGTTACGGTTCGACTTGCACGGGCGCCTTTATATTGGCGCATGCCGGGTTGCTGGCGGGCCGCCGCGCCACGACCCATTGGCAATATGCAGAACGGCTCGCCGCCGATTTTCCCGATGTCCTGGTCGAGCCCGACCGTATTTTCGTGCGCGACGGACCGGTGTTCAGCTCTGCCGGTGTGACGGCGGCAATCGACCTAGCCTTTTCGCTTATCGAGGAAGATCACGGACGCGCGCTGGCGCTTTGGGTGGCTCGTCGCCTGGTCGTTTTCCTGAAACGGCCCGGTGGTCAATCGCAGTTCAGTGCAGCATTGACCGCGCAAGCTGCCGTCACCAGCCCGATCGACAGGATAAGGCTACATATCCTTGAAAGCCCGCGCGCGAAGCTGGGCCTTGCAGCGCTTGCGGAAGTGGCGGGTATGAGTCCGCGGCATCTCTCCCGGCTGTTCCGCGCCGAACTGGGCATCAACCCTCTTGCCTATGTCGAACTGACGCGGATCGATATCGCACGGAGACTGCTGGAGGATAGTGCGGCTCCGATCAAGGCGATTGCCCATGCCGCAGGCTTCGGATCGACGACGACGTTGAGACGGGCATTTTTGCGGAAGCTCGGCGTCACCCCGCTCCAGTATCGCCTTCGTTTTCAAACAACTGGATCACGAAACGCCAACGAAGACGAAAATGGCGCCACTTTGTCCTGAAGCGCCGTTCGCGCGACGTTGAAGCGCTGAAGCCGGGGGCGCATCCTCGCACCCGGAGATCATGATATGCGAATGGAAGTGGCCGAACGCGGCATAACGAAGCTTGATGACCGCGCCACTGCGGCGTTTGCATCAGGCGCATGGTTGCGCAATGTCGCTTGAAAAAGGCAGTGCCGTTTCAGAATCTCAATCCTCCGCTTTCACGCCTGCGCGGTGGCACCGGCTGATCAAGCGACCGAGCGAGCCGGCGGTTCCCGCTCCTGCGGGCTCCCTGGCGCTCGATCATGTCAGCGATGGCCTGCTCGTCGCAGACATGCGGTTGCGAGGGCACCCGATCGTCCAGGTGAACCCGGCTTTCGAGGCGATCACCGGTTATACGGCCGCAGAGGCGATCGGCAAGAATTGCCGCTACCTCCAGGGAAGCGATCGGCTGCAACCTGAGATCGCCGAAATCCGCGCCGCGCTTGACGAAGGGCGCGCCTGTTCGGTGACGCTACGCAATTACCGTCGAGACGGGGCGATGTTCCGCAATGCTCTGCGTCTGGAACCGCTCCGGGACGATGCCGGGAACCTTACGCATTTTGTCGGCCTGATCCGTGATGTCACGCATGCGGCAGGTATCGATCGCCTGACCGGCTTGCTCGAGCGTTACGGTCTGCTCGACCGGCTGTCGCAGATGAATATGCCAGCTGGCTCCCTTCTGCTGGTAATCAAGCTGGACATCTTGCGGTTCCACGACGTCAATAACGGGTTCGGCTACGATGTTGGCGATGCATTGCTTCGTTCGGTGGCCGCGCGTCTGGTAACGCTGCCGGCGGCGGCCATATCCCGGGTGGACAGCAACAATTTCGCACTCGCCTTTGAACTCGATGATGTCAGCCGCGCCGACGGAATAGTCGATGACGTCCTCCACCTGTTGAAACCGCGCTTTGTCCTACCGGGCACGTCGCTCGCGGTGCAATTCGCCGCCGGCTTCACGATCGGGGCCGCCGGCACCGACCCGCTTCAACTCGTGCGGCAAGCAGGCGCGGCGTTACAACGGTCCAAGGCGACGCCCGACCACCTGCCGCATCCGTTCGCGGCGGTGGATGAGCGTGACGCCCGCAACCGCATTCGGCTGGCAAACGAATTGCAATCCGCTGTTTCGAACGAGGAACTGTTATTCCATTATCAGCCCCAGGTCGATCTCGGCTCGGGGGACCTGGTCGGCGCCGAAGCGCTGCTGCGGTGGAACCACGGGGTGTTTGGCCTCCAGTCACCGGCTCGGTTCATCGGTGTCGCTGAAGAAACTGGCACGATGATGGAAATCGGCGCTTGGGGCCTGCGCACGCTCGCGGCCTATGCTGCGCGCATCAATCGGGAGCGTCCCACGGCCCTTCGCTTTGCCTTCAACGTTTCGGTGATCGAATTCACCCGGCGCAACATGGTCGCCTTCGTCGAACGGGTGCTCGACGAAATGGGCTGTGAGGCTGAATGGCTTACGCTGGAGCTCACCGAGAACCTGATGGTGCCCGAGCCGGACGATATCCGCCGGTCGTTCGAGCATCTACGGCGCCTGGGCGTTAGCATTTCGATCGACGATTTCGGCACTGGCTATTCCAATCTTCGCTATCTGGAGCGCTTTCCGCTCAGCGAGATCAAGATCGACCGCAGTTTTGTTCGCGACGTGGCGAACAGCGCTGCCAAGCGCGTTATCGTGGAGAGCGTGGTGAAGCTTGGCGTCGCGCTGGACATTCGTGTCGTAGCCGAAGGGATCGAGACAGAGGCCGAGCGCGCTATCATGCGGGCGCTGGGTTGCTCGGTGGGCCAAGGTTACCTGTTTGCCGCTCCTATGGCCGAGTGCCAGTTCGAGCGGGAGCTTAACGAGGGGAGGCACAACGGCGTCTGACGCTGCCCGACGGCGGTTAGGGCGCCGGGCGATTGTGATCAGCGCGGGTCGCCTGATAAAGAGCCGCTGCATCTCGAACGGCTGACGCTGGGCCATCGTTAGCCGACCGGTACCGGGTCTTTTCCACCAACGGGATCAAACGTTCGCCGACATATGGTCTTAGACAGAGAGCTGTCGGCGCATAGTGACATGCTCGTGCGGCAAATATCGGCCAAGATCGGTCAGGAAGCATAGGAAAGCGGCTGTTCCGCATGTGTGACGGCGAAATCAGCGGCTGAATGTCGTATAAGGGTCGTTCATCTTAGCCGTTCACCACCGACCATTCCAAATCGAACCGTGCCAGATATTTTCGCAGGCGATCCGCATCATTCGAGCTGCTGCGGCGCGCGCGTGAGGCGTTGAAGAGGGTTCGCCCAGCTTCCGAGAGCGACCGGCTGACGCGGCATATCCTGATCGTCTCGGCGAGTTGGACGCGATCGAACAGGTCGAGTTCGACAATCTGCTCGTCAGCCAGTATCTCGGACAGAATATCGGCGCCCTTGTCAGCGTGACCTGACCATAGCCGCCGCAGCCGTTCGATTTCCTTGTCGACGCAGCCCACATCGATCCGGCCCTTCGGGCTGAGTGTCGCCATGCGCGTCACACTAGCGGCCAGATCACGGAAATTGCCCGGCCAGCTTGCCTCTCCGGAGGTCGCGAAAGTCAGATAGCGCTGGCGCGCTTCCTTGTTGAAACTGGCCTGATCGCCTTCGCGCTCGGCGAACCGATCGAGCTCATAGTCTAGATTGGGTTCGATATCCTCGCGTCGGTCAGCGAGGCCGGGTAGGCGGAAGGTCCAAAGGTTCAGGCGCGCGTAAAGATCGTCGCGGAACACACCCGATGCCACTGCTTCGCCCAGATCGCGATTGGTGCCGGCGATCAACTGGAAGTCCGACGCGACCTCCTTGTCCGCGCCGACGGGGAGGAAGCGCTTGTCCTCGATCGCACGCAGGATCATTGCCTGCTCGTCGAGGCCCAGTTCACCGATTTCGTCGAGGAACAGCATGCCCTTGTCGGCGGAACGGAGCAGACCCGCCCGGTCGGCGACTGCGCCGGTAAAGGCGCCCTTGCGGTGACCGAACAGGGCCGACATGGCGCTATCGCCCTTCAATGTTGCGCAGTTCACTTCGACGAAAGAGCCTGCGATCTGGTGCTTGGCCTTCTTGAGTTCATAGATCCGGCGCGCGAGCTGGCTTTTGCCTGCGCCAGTCGGCCCCATTAGGAGCACTGGCGCGCGGGACCGCAACGCGACCTGCTCGATCTCATCGATCATGCGGTTAAAGGCGGCGTTGCGCGTGTCGATCCCGGATTTGAGGAAAGACGTGCTCTCCGCGCTCGCGACGGCGAAACGGGTGGCGATGCTGTCATAGCGCGACAGGTCTAGGTCGATGATGCTCCAACGGCCGGGCGCTCCGCCATCTTCGGCGCGCTTGGCCGGCTGGGTCTGGAGCAGGCGTCCAGGCAAATAGCGGGCCTCGGTCAGCAGGAAGAGGCAGATCTGCGCAACGTGCGTGCCGGTGGTGATATGAAGGAGGTAATCCTGCTCATCCGGATCGAACGGCTCGGCCCGGACGAAATCGAGCAGCTTTCCATAAACTTCCTCGAAGTCCCACGGGTCGCGGAAGTCGAGCACGCGCATGTCGACCTGGGTTTCTGGTGAAACCGACGCGATATCCTCCGCGACATATTCAGCAAGACGCCGGTGAGCGGTGCCGTGGAGCAGTATCAGCCGATCGACCCGCAAATCTTCATGCATCGTGAGTGCGACCGTCGGCCGCCACTTGTTCCAGCGCGAAGGCCCGAATTTGCTCGCATCGAGCGTGGAGCCCAGGAATCCGATCACGGTCAACGGTTTCATTCTTATATCATAGGATAAAAGCATATCCTTTGCGATAAAGAAATTGATCTCCGCCAAGCGACGTGAATCGCGATATCTAAAAATAAATCGCTATATATCAATAACATATTATTTTCCTTCGTCCCAATCTGCGGATTGGCATACATGCTGCAGACTGGATTTGAGTTGGCCGGGGCGGATTACTCGGCCGGCAGGCGGAACTGGGGCGGCCGGAATGGGCTGGCCGCCCCTAGGACTAGAAATTCACAGGGCGTAGCTCAGTCTGCGCAGAGCGCCTGCCTTGGGAGCAGGAGGCCGCAGGTTCAAATCCTGCCGCCCTGACCAGATGTGGCTGAGGTGGAAGCCGGACGCCGAGAGCGAATGAGGAGGTCGTAATGACCCAGTTGAGTAATTTCGATGTTCAGCATGTCGAGGGCGGCAAGCCGATCAAGCTGTGGACGCGCGGCGTGCCGGTCGACGAGAAGGCACATGAGCAGCTGCGCAAGGCGGCGCAGATGCCCTTCGTCTTCAAGCATGTGGCGGCCATGCCCGACGTGCATGTCGGCATCGGCGCGACCGTCGGTTCAGTGATCCCGACCAAGGGCGCGGTGATCCCGGCTGCTGTGGGCGTGGACATCGGCTGCGGCATGATGGCGGCGCGCACTTCGCTGATGGCGAGCGATCTGCCGGACAATCTGGAGGGCATCCGATCGGCCATCGAGCAGACGGTGCCGCATGGCCGTTCGGTCGGTCGCGGCCAGCGCGATCATGGCTCATGGGGTGCCCCGCCGGTCGAGATCGTGGACGCCTGGGCGACGCTCGTCGAGCGGTTCGACCGGATCACGGCGAAATATCCGCGGTTCAAGAACACCAACCAGCTGACCCATCTGGGAACTCTGGGGACGGGCAACCACTTCATCGAGCTTTGCCTCGATACCGAGCAGCGCGTGTGGATCATGCTCCACTCGGGTTCACGCGGCGTGGGGAATGCGATCGGCACCTTCTTCATCGAACTGGCCAAGCAGGACATGCGCAAGTGGTTCATCAACCTGCCCGACGAGGATCTGGCCTACTTCCCGGAAGGGACCGATCATTTCGACGATTATGTCGAGGCGGTCGAGTGGGCGCAGGACTTCGCGGCGCTGAACCGCCGGATGATGATGACCAATGTGATCCGGGCGCTGCGCGGCCAGATCGCCAAACCTTTCGACGCCGAGCTGGAAGCGGTGAACTGCCATCACAACTATGTGACGCGGGAGAATCATTTCGGCCAGAATGTGCTCGTGACCCGCAAGGGCGCGGTGCGCGCGGCGAAGGGCACGATGGGCATCATCCCGGGTTCGATGGGCGCGAAATCCTTCATCGTGCGTGGTCTCGGCAACGCAGAATCGTTCGAGAGTTGCAGTCATGGCGCGGGCCGCGTGATGTCCCGCACCCAGGCCAAGAAGCTGGTCTCGCTCGACGAGCATATCGCCGACACGGCGGGCGTCGAATGCCGCAAGGACGAGAGCGTCATCGACGAGACGCCCAAGGCCTACAAGCCGATCGAAGCCGTGATGGCCGCCCAGGCCGATCTGGTGGAGATCGTCCATACACTGAAACAGGTGGTGTGCGTCAAAGGCTGAGCCAGCGGCGCGCACTTCCAAAGGAATGTGTCATGTCCAATGACGTCAATGACTGGCACCAGGAGGGGCAGCTCTTCGTCTGGCGCTATCCTAATGCCAGAAGAGGTTGGGCAGGTTGGCACTTCACGGGAGATCCGGCAGGCTGTCGATCAATCAGAAATCTGCTTGATCGGATGCATGGCGGCGATACCTGCCACCGGACCATCAAACTCTCGCCAGTGACCGAGGCGATCCTGTCTGTGCCCAATTATCAGTTCAGGACAGAGGGACGTTTCGAAAAGCTGAGGCTCGAGTACAGCCCAGACTTTCCGGACCTCCTCCTGGAACCGGCTGACGGGGCTTTGGTGATGACCGTCGGCATGCATCGGCTCAGGGCGTTAACTGCTGCCTTTGCGGAAGTTGAGATTGGGCTTGGTGACTTTGGTATCCCCACCTCCAGCAGCCACAAAGTTCCAGCGTGGACGTTCTGGTGGATGCCCAGCATCAACTATAACCATGGAAGAAGATTGTGATCATCATTGATGGATCGGAAGGCGAAGGTGGTGGGCAGGTCGTGCGCAATGCGTGCGCGCTTTCGCTCGTCACCGGCAGGGCCGTCCGGATCGAGAATGTCCGCGCCAAGCGGTCCAAACCAGGGCTCATGCGTCAGCATGTCACCGCGGTGGAAGCCGCGCGCGTCATCGGCAATGCCGAATGCGAGGGCCTCCATGTGGGTTCGTCTGCGCTCAGCTTCACGCCGGGACGCGTCGTGCCGGGCGAGTATCGCTTCGCCGTCGGCACGGCCGGATCGACAGGGCTTGTCCTGCAGACGGTACTGATGCCGTTGCTGCTCGCCGATGCGCCATCAAGATTGGTGCTGGATGGCGGTACGCACAACATGCTGGCGCCGCCTTTCGACTTCATCGCGAAATGCTTCCTGCCGATCATCAATCGCATGGGGCCGAAAGTTGAGGCTCGACTTGTACGACACGGCTTCTACCCGCGCGGGGGAGGGCGGATCGAGGTCGACATCAGCCCGGCGCCGTTGCGGCCGATCGATTGCCTGGAGCGGGGATCGCTCATGGGCGTCAGCGGTCAGGCGCTGTTTGCCGGCCTGCCGTTCGAGATTGCGGAGCGCGAGATCTATGTCGTGCGCCGGGATCTGGGCTGGTCGGAGCGAGAAGCCTGCGTGCGCGAACTGCCGGAGGATCAGGGGCCGGGCAACATCCTGTTGCTGGAAGCGCAGTTCGAGCATGGAACCGAGATCGTCAGTGGCTTCGGCCAACTGGGCGTAACAGCCGAGCGTGTGTCCAAGAAGGCTGTTGGGCGGATGTTGGGGTTCCTGGAGTCCAATGCCTTTGCCGGTCCCTATCTGGCGGATCAGTTGCTGCTTCCCTTCGCACTTGCCGGCGGAGGCAGCTTCACGACCGTCAAGCCGAGCCAGCACAGCCTGACGGCAATCGATGTGATAGGGTGTTTCCTAGACCGGCGGCTTAGTTTTACCCAGCAGCCAGGGGGAATGCATCTGCTGACCGTCCGATGAAGATGCAGCCATGCTCCGTACCGCGCGGAGTATGGTTGGCCGCCCATATTGTCGCGTTGCCAAGTCACGGTGAATCGATTAAAGGGCTGACAGCCAATCCCGGCCGGTCCTGAATGCGGAAAGGAGAAAGACATGCGAGCAGCATTTGCACGCCAGCCAGATATTCTTCTTATCCAGAACATTCAGGATGACATTGCATGGGCAATTTTCCTGCAGGTGACTTCGCTCACCTGACGCATATCGCTGGCCTGCATTGCGCGGGTCAGGTCAACTTCAATAATTTCGACGTTAGCGACACAACTGCCTTCTCCAACGTGAAGGAGGCCGTTCATGCGCGCTGACATGTTCAAGGTCATCGTGGAACGGCCGCGCTGGGGCGCGAGCCATGCCCGTTCCGCAAAGCTGAAAGCAAAAGCCAGCCAGGGGATCAAGCAAATCGGCCTCAAGCGCCATGCCAAGATTGCGGCTCCCTATACCAAGATGCTCAACGAGAACCTCGCCCCGCTCGTTCGTTTCCTGCGCAGCAGGCGCGGCGAGCATTGGGACACGGTATTCAGCGAGATCTGTGCGGGCCTCGATACCGGTAGCACGGTGAAGATGCATGTTCGCCAGCATCTCGAGGATTATGTCCTCACCCGCATCTCCATTGGCCGTCATGGCGAATGGATGTTCGAGGGGGAGGTGCTCGAACGGGAAGGCCGTTGGTTCCGGCGTCGCCAGTTTTTCGTGGACCCCGAAGATGGGATTTTGAAGGACTATGCCCAGCTCCGGGACAGGCTGCCGTCTGCCAATCGGTCGAGGGAGGGAGGTGCATGATGCAACAGTCCTGCATTACCCTCATCGCGAACGATCCTGCTCGCGTCGATCCTCTCGCGATTGATCAACTTCACGCCACGGCACGGTTGGACGGCATCAGTCGCGTGGTCGGTCTGCCCGACCTCCATGCCGGCAATGGCATTGCGGTCGGCGCAGCCTTCTGGTCGGAAAACCTTATCTACCCGCATCTGGTCGGTAGCGACATTGGATGCGGCATGGCCTTATGGGAAACCGACCTGACTCTGCGCAAATTCAAGCTGGGAGCGGCAGAACGGAAGCTGCATGATCTCGACACGCCTTGGCAAGGCGACAGCCAAGGCGCGCTCATTGCGGCCGATTTGCCTGCGGCCATGGCCGATCCATCGCTGGGCACCATTGGTGGCGGCAATCACTTTGTCGAGTTGCAAAGGGTCGAGGAAGTCGCCGATAGCGAACGGTTTGACGAACTGGAACTTGACCGGGACCGACTGTGGATGATGGTTCACAGCGGATCTCGTGGGCTGGGCCATGCGATCCTGACCACGCATGCGGCCAAGCATGGCAGTGCCGGATTGAAAGCCGATCAGCCGGACGGTCTCGCCTATCTCGCCCGGCATGATCAGGCCCTGAACTGGGCCATGCTCAACCGGCGGATCATCGCCGGGCGTTTCGCGGAAAAGCTCGGATTCGAGGGGCGTTGCGTCCTCGATATCTGTCACAACAGCGTCACGCCCCATCAGGGTGGATGGCTGCATCGCAAGGGTGCCGCACCGGCTGATCGGGGCCTCGTCGCGATCCCCGGTTCGCGGGGGGATTTCAGCTATCTGGTCGAGCCATTGGCTGATCGCGCCGATGTTGCGCTCCATTCCCTTGCACATGGTGCGGGGCGCAAATGGAGCCGCAAGGATGCCCATGCCCGCCTGTCCCGTCGCTATCGGCCGGCTGAACTGGAGCGGACGGAGCTTGGCAGTCGGGTGATCTGCGAAGATCGGCGACTTATCTTCGAGGAGGCCCCCCAGGCTTACAAGGATATCGGCGGCGTGATTGGCGATCTGCACGATGCTGGCCTGATCCGGGTGATCGCGCTTCTGCGTCCCTTGCTCAGTTACAAGACGAGGCGCGTATGAGCGAAATTATTCTGCATCTGACTTCCGGCAGTGGGCCGGAGGAGTGCCGCTGGGTCGTTGCCCAGCTGGCCATGACTTTCGCGCGGGAAGCGAAGGAGGCTGGTGTTGCCTGCGAACTGGTCGAAAGCCATGATGGCCTGCCGTCTTCGCTCCTGCTTCGAATATCTGGTGAGGGCGCGGCGACCTTTGTATCCGGGCGTGTGGGTACGATCTTGTGGAAGGGCGAAAGCCGATTCCGACCTCATCACAAGCGTCGCAACTGGTTCGTCGGCGTAAGCATCGCACCAGAAGCCGATGCGATTGCCGATTTGCGAGAGGAGGATATCGACTATCAAGCGATGCGGGCCAGTGGCCCGGGTGGCCAGCATGTGAATAAGACCGACAGCGCTGTGCGTGCAACGCATTGCCCCACGGGCCTCGTCGCCACCGCCCAGGAACAACGATCCCAACACGCCAACCGGAAACTGGCGAAACTGAAGCTGGCGATGTTGATCGAGGATCAACGGGCCCATTCGCAAGCCAAAGGGCGACAGGCAGAATGGACTT
>Ga0163161_10002116_pt1 | contig 14371 bp, 8 predicted proteins | sample S45metaG_FD_129847 | JGI IMG/M metagenome (GOLD analysis project Ga0163161, IMG submission 129847) | Switchgrass rhizosphere microbial communities from Kellogg Biological Station, Michigan, USA - S4-5 metaG | ecosystem: Host-associated > Plants > Roots > Rhizosphere > Soil | place: USA: Michigan... | reverse complement strand
TACACTCCAGTGTTGGCCAAAGTCAAATGAGTAATCTATATGAAAAACTATCCTTTGCAAAACAAGCTTTTATTGGTATGCAAAAAGATTTTGAGGGGAAAGAAAAGGTAGTTACAATTTCGGCAGTTTCCAGAAAATGCGGTATAGATAGAAAATATTTTTATGGCGTGATTAATACTCCTGATGAAAAACTCAAGCAAGCGTGGGCAGATTTTGGTCGAGAGATAAAAAGCTTTAAACTCTCGACGCGCGAAGCGATTGAGGTCAATGTTTCATTAAGTTTAAAGGGTAAGCTAAAAGCATCACTGGTTGAGAACTATGATTTAGTTGAAAGTAATCTAAAGTTGACGAAGGAAAAATTTCGGTTAGAAAAAATATTAACTGATGCAAGGTTGGCAAATGAAAAAATGCTTTTTCAAATACGCCAATTGGAGTCTATTAAAAAACTTGATGGGCATTCAGTTCGCCAGTTTAGTATCAAGCCAGTTGTTATCAGCCCTGATGCGTTGCAGAAAGGGTCAGACCCACTCTCTCGCAAACAATCATGGGTGATGGCAGTGAATCGATTGAGGGAGTTTCTTGCCAGGCCGTTAGAGAAGGATTTATTCATTACGGTAGGGGTACCTGGTTGTGGGAAAAGCACGTGGAGTTCAAATTTTGCAGGGAGCGGTAGACCAGCCGTGATTTTTGACGCATGCAATTTAACCCGTGCTGATCGATATGAGTTGTTAGCTTTGGCTCATTCTGAAAGTAATGTTAGAACGATTGCTGTCGTATTTCACGGTTCCTTAAGTACTGTTATTGCAAGAAACTCATCCAGATCGCGATCCAAGCAAGTTTCTAATGACTTGGTCAAAGTTATGTACGAGTCGTTGGAATGCCCAGCCTTTTCTGATGACGTTGAGGTCTTTGATGAGATTTGGAATCTGCGTTGTTGAGTCTTGAGGTGGAATTGTGTATTTAGAGTTTGTGACGCATACAGATGGTACGCCAATCCCTCATGTTGGCGGCAGAATTCATTACCCTTTAGCCCGGTTTCTGATTTACTTACGGAATACATATAAGAAAAAGGGAGGTTGCCGAGAGCCGCAGACAATAATTAACATATATAATCATATGAAAATTTTATTTGATTATTGTGCCGACGTACAGCTCAGGTTTGATGAGTTGACTTTCGATCCCTATGTTACGCTTCTTAAAAAAGCACTTCTTCAGCGCGAGGTAAAACCTCAATCATTAAATTTGTATTATCGTACTTGGCGCTCTTTCTACGAGTGGTGTGACTTAGAGGGGGTGCCACATATAATGGTATTTCCGACTAAAATCCTAAAGAATGTTCCTGCAGGGTCGTCAGCTTCATTTTGGAAGAGCTCTAACTTGATAGCAGCGGACCCCGGGCTCGAGTCTGTGGAGATTGTTGTTGACTATAAAGATTGCATATTGAATGCCGTTGATTATAGCGCGCTAGCTTCAGAACTTAGGAAGATTGATCCTGTGTTTGAGATGATTGCCTTTGTGATGCTCACAACAGGTTTACGTATCGGCGGAGTTCTTCAGATGCCGCTCGGGCCCGACGCAAAGAATAAAAATTGGCTGAGGTATCCAGAACTCCTGCATCGGAAGGCAGTTTTTCAGAAAATGAATTATATTCCTAAAGGCGGGAAGCGCTTGTTAAGCTGTATAGTGTTAACAGAAGCGCTAAAAGTTGTGTATGAGCAATATATTCGTAGTTTTCACAAAGGTCGTGGGGAGATTTATTTAAAGAAAAATGAGAGCAAAGATATTGCTCCTCTTTGGCTTAACGCAAAAGGCAAAGTGATTTTTTCACATGATATTTGGCTAGCATTTAGAAAGGCTTCTGAAGTTCTAGGTAGACGTATTGTTCCCCATTTTTTGCGACATACCTATGCTACATATATAATTTATAATTATTTTAAAGCCCACAGTCTGAAGCCTAACTTGGCATACGCTCATGATATTCATGAGCAGCTTAGGCAGCAGCTAGGGCACTCGGATTTGGAGGTTACTAAAAAATACATAAAAACAATTATGCGAGTTGAAATGGAGGCTTGGTTGCCGGTGCTAACGCCAGGGGTCGATCAATTGATAAATCTTTCTACCCCTGTAGAAGTCATGAGAAATGTAAAAGATTTTTTTGAGTCAGCAAATAGCTGACAGCAATTGGACACTGACGCACTGTTTGCGGCGTCACCCGGATGAATAAACATGACTGCGCGTGTGACGATTTCGTACTGAGCTACGCCTACGTTATTACAGATGTAAAACGTGGTGATTTGCCGCTGGAAGTCAGCGGTTTAACAGGTTTGAGAATGCAAGTTTCTCAAACCTGATCCACGTTTGCGGACTGAAATGCGTGATGTGCGGTACGCCAAAGGAAAAGCGGGGCGATTTGCAGTCTTTTAACGCTAGCGATTGAAGCGTAGCCAATGATCCGCGCGCTGCGTGGCAGGGCAGAAAGCAGACGTTCATTTTCTCTATAATGTCTAGTATTATTGACGTAAAGTGCGTTTTTTCTAATTTATGTCTAGGAAAATAGACGCTATGCGATTTCGTATTCAAACGGATCAAGTTCTTGCCAGCACCGTCGGGGAACGCCTGCAAACGCTGCGGTTGAAGAAGAACATCAGCCTTGAATCGGTGGCCGAGAATGCGGCGATCAGCCGTCAGACGTTGCACCTCTTGCTCAATCAGGGCAAAGGCACCTTGATTAACCTGATTGCGGTTTTGCGCGCACTCGGCGAGTTGGAGCGCCTGAGTTCGCTGATGGAAGACGTCAGGCCCAGTCCGATACAAATCATACGTATGGAAGGCAAGAAGCGTCGGCGCGCATCAGGTAGTCGAAGTGGGGAAGGTAAGTCCAAGGATGCTCTCTCGAGCGCAGGCAAAAACAGTGATTGGTGATTGCCTCATTTCTTAAGACCAATGAGGCCGGTTCAGCACCATTCAGGGGGCAACATTCGTAACCCACCTTGAGCACCGTGATGAAAGGTAAGAAAGTCAAAACGACCAAGTGGCAACTCGCTGAGCAGTTCAAGGCCGAGGCTCAGCATCTGTTGAGGGCGCGCTCGGCTGGTTGAAGTGCTGCACGAAGCGGCTTCCAGCTGGAAACGAGGCTTCGGATCCCCCCGTGACGCTTCTGAGCAGGACATCCACGAGTTCATCACGGCGGGCTTCTCCGACACGAGTGTCGAGACACGCTGCAACCTGGGTGCGCCCAGCCACCAGATCATTTCACTTACTATCCTGCCACTCAGTTGACTCGCGGTTAGCGTCTGAGTGTGATCGTTTGTTCCGTCATGTGCACATCATCGCCTTGGGACATGCTTGCTCAAAGGAGAAGCCCACGACTTTTCGGTGTATCTGCGACAGCTGCCGATTCAGTTTTACAGTCAGCAGCAAATCAGTGAGTTAACCGGTGTGCATGGCGGCGGCAGCCTGCTAACGATGATCGATGAGGCTTGCTCGGCGCAACTGCAAGGGCTCAGAGTCAAGAGGACACGTTGCGCGCAGAGATTCAGCATTGAGTCGACTATGGACAGCTGTCGGCATTGCACCCGATAAGATGAACGCAAACTCCCTGGTCTTTCGGATAGCTTGCGCTGCTGAGCGCATGCAAATTGGATTGGTCGAGAGCATTTCCTGGGCTGCGTTCAGCCTAGGAAAGTATTTGAAGACACAAACTAGAATGCCATTGCCAACCCGTTCTTAATCCTGGTCAACGTCGAAATAACATTTCTCAATGTGGAAACGGTCGAAAACCTTGTGTCGGGTCGAGTCCGTAAATTGGGAAAAAATCCATGCTTCCATGGCGTAAAGCAAAAATCCTCCCAGCGTGATTCCATTTGTTGGGCTGCGAGCTGGGATTGCTCGAGTTGACCTGAGCGAGTTGCGTGATCTCGTTGGCCGTGACCCCGTCGTTACTTTTAAGGAGGGCTCGGGTTTTGCCTGAAGGCAGCGGCTCAGGGCAATTTTACTCGATAACTTAGCGTCCTTAAATGAAGCCCTTTGTAAACGACGGCACGGGACTACAGAAGAATCCGGACATAATTTCTAGAAAACACCGCACAAGCTGACCCCAAGGCAGAAACTGAGTACGGGAATGATGACGGATAGGAGGGCTGAGCACGTGCGCTGTTGACTTTCAATCAAGTGTGCTCTCGTCGCAACCAGAACCTTCGCAATAACTGGGTTTTTTACTCGAGCTTTACACAGAACCGATGGTAGGATTGAGGCAGCCGACACCTAATAAGCTAGTGGTCAATGATATGCTGACTGATCGACATCGATGTACAAATGAAATATCTTTTGCCTTTGCAAGTTATACCGCTCAGGTTCAACTGTTGGCAAAAGAGACTTACACCGATAGCGCAAAGGCGGCTGAAGATGCGTTGATTGAAATTGTAAATATCGCCTATTGTTGCAATTTTGAAAATTTAAACGCGGTCAAAAAAAATCACCCAGGAATTGATTGGCGAGAGCCTCGCTATGGCACTGGGTTGCAGGTGAGTGTTACAGATACCGCATCTAAGAGAAAGGAGAGCGTTAATGCGGTGATACGTAACAAAATAAAAACCTCCAAAGCTATTTGGTTTTTAACGCTAACAACAGATAGATATGGTAACTCTGGGGAGCATGCGGGGTATAGTATGCAAGTAATAACGATGAATGACCTTCTGCGGCAGGTTTGCTCATTGCCAGACGAACTTTTTTTCAAGGCCGTTAAAAAGATAAAAGAAAAGCTCGGGCCTTGGTTTTCGGGTAAAAAAGATGATGTTCTAATTCCAAGCTACAAACTGTCGCCTGCTCCTCATCACGATTTCATTAACTATCATGGTCTTTGGGAACATTTAGAGTCCAAAGAAGAAGTGCCGTCCGCCGTACATGAGCAGCTTAAAGGTTTTTTGGAGAGCCTTTGTAATCTCCCAGGCCCAGTCAGGTCTGTTATAGCGAAAATCGTATTGTACTCTCCACCCCCCAATGGCATTCTTAAGCCATTGGAAATTGATAAAATTGAGTTTTATTTGCACCTTGATGAAAGTGAGCAGGAGTTGCTAGAAGGGGTGTTGAATGTAATTGAACGTAAAGGTCATGGCTGTGTAGTGGAGAAAAATCACGAATTAGCTGATGATGGACTAACTATTAGCTATGACTTGAATATAAGTCTCAATTGGCGCGTCTTTGAGCCAGATATGAATATTTATTCCGCTCTTAAAATTTATTACCTGGATGTCTTTACAAAGCTAGAGCTGTACACCGCTTTCGAGCAGGCCGACTTTAGTCAACTGAAATAAGATCATTATGAGCGCGCACCCGCTGAATCGATCTTTTCAAGTCAATTCTGGCTGTAATACCTACCAGAGGTCCCTGCGCTGATATCCCATATGGGTCAATTCATCACGACGCAGTACGGCCGTTTTTCGTAAGATGCTTTCGTTTGTTCAAGTGTCGGTGCGTTTATCACTAAGACAGCTGTCGATTGAACCGGCGTTCTTTCTGTCTTGCCTATGGGAATACATCGTTGCAATCCACTTGACTACCTGTTTGCAGGCGACGTGACCAGCATTTGCATTCGAGATGACCGTCGATTGTATGGAATATGACCAACACGTTTCGTAGTCGTTGGCCATAGCAGGGTACTGCGCTGATAAACGCCAGAGCTGTACAGAAATTCAGGCTGCGACGGGCTTTGGCGGGATTCAAAGGTTTTCATCCTGAGCATGCTACCGCTAGTTCAAGAACGTACACTCCGCTGCTCGTTCTTCAACGGTTGGGAGCCCTAGCGGTGACGTCTTGCGTGCTCTCAACGCCCTCCAAGCGTTGGAAAGTCTCTGAAGGAGACCGGGGCGTTCTATAGGGGTAAGTAGTGCTTCCCGAACAGCGCGCCATGTCTCTCGTTTCATACGAATTCCACCGTTGATGCTCCAGGAGCCGTTGGGGTTGGTGCGCGGATCGGCAAAGAGTGGTCGCAGGTATTGCAGCAAAAATCCTGGAACCCAAGGGAAATCGCGCGCTCCGCCGTGAAGGTAGAAGTTGCTCCAACGATAAATTTTCCACACATCGTGCAAGTTAACGTTAAATTCAATATTCTTTTGATGGGTCTGTACGGCCTCAAATAGCTTGCTTAGGTCGATCGGAATGAGCTCATCAGGCTTTTCGGGGTTAACGTAGCTAGACACGCAGAATGCACCGCGTAAACGAAGCTCAATGGCGGTGCGTAGTACAGCGACAGGTGTATACGGCGCACGATCCACGTGGGTCATTCCAGAATATGTTCCATAGATAATCTGCTCCGTCCCCTTGTAAACCTCGAAAGGAGTTTCGCGCTTGCGCCGCCAAGCTGCAAAGTACCCTTCAACCTCCGTTACGTTGTGCGCGGCATCCTCCAATAGAATCAACGCATATCCCATCATTTCATGCAGTGCGCGGTGTAAGGTGTGTACTACGGCATCTGTCGCAAATACTGACGGTGCCTGTGAGAAGGCATCAATGCTGTCGCCATAGCGGGTCGCCTCCTTGTCAAGCATGGTGAGCTGCGCTCTGTAGTAAGAGGGTTCAATTAATTTATTTACTCTGTCTGCGACTGAAACCATCAACCCTTGACGCACTGCATCGGCATCAGTCATAGGAGTAAGTTTTGGTCGTGGAGGCGCAACCGGTGCATTGGGATGGTGTTTTCGGGTCAGAATTGCACCGCCGAGTTCATTCCAAAGCCATGGAAGGGCATCGTTTCGAACCCAATCCCTTAAACTAATCAAGTTGGTGGAGTTGCAGGGTTCGAGCTGATGCAGTTTCTGAGAATAATCGTTGTGATTCATCAAGTAGCCCTGTAATTCTTCTACATATTAGGTTCCGGCGTGCCGTCGTCGAACTCGCGGGGAACGTATTCTAGTTTTGCCGCTTCAACGGCCGTTTCTAAGGCGACGAAGAAAGGTGCGCGCGGTGATGATTCCAAGATGCAGTCGAAATGTACTGTGATCTTCATCCGAGAGGCCGGGATGCGATCCATCTGTATGCAGCATCTTGAACAAACCGTTCAAATAGTTCTTTCCATCACCAGTCCATTCGTTCCTGCTGATCGACAGGAATCCACGCTCCGTGAGCCAGGCGCGACGGTTTTCGCTGGTAGGCAGCTCGGCAGTTTTTTGTGGATCAATATGCGATGCAATGTCGCTGAGCAAGCCCTCTAAGAAGGTGCGAATTTGACTGTTCGCGGCGGCCCAGTCGCCGCGTGCGTGCGCGTCGATTGCTTGGTCTAGATGTCCCAACGGCACGAGAAATCCGAACTGCTTCAGCAGTTGGTGAACCTCGTCGTCGGCCGCAGGAAGATCTACTTCTCCAGGCAACGCAGCACGCAGTAATGGCTTTCGGGTGTCATCGCTCCAGGAAACAACGTAGCCGTCAAGCGCTAAACCTCGCAGCAATCGTTCCTGCCCGGGATTCGCATACTGCGGCAGTATCACTCCAACCGCCTCGCGTACCGCCGCTTCGGCCAAAGTCACAGCCCCGTCCAAGGTGCTGACGATCTGCGTTGCGCGTTGATTGACGGCCCGCGCCAGCAGCGCACACTTGGCGGCAACGCTCTTTGTCGGTCCTTGGGGAATTTCGTCGTCAAGCCCCAGCCGCACCGCGAGTTGATCGAACTTTGCCTGCGTCAACATTTCCCCGAGGAATTCGATCGCTGCGACAATGGTAGGGCGGGTAAATGGATGGAGCTTCATTTCTGTCTGCTTCCTTTTTTGTTTTGGTTTCTCTGAGGCGACCAGCGAAACGCGCAGGAGTCATCTCGTGTGTCGCTGACGTCAGCACCGCAGCTCTGAGGCAGGCCGCTGCAGGCGCGCCGTGTGAGCCTTTGAGTGGGTCGAGCGGCGGTAGCGTGCCGGTTTTGCTCAGCTTCAAGGTACGTGGGGACCAATAGCTTGCACAGCTGGGTGGATGCATTTTGCTATCATTTCTGGGATGCTGTGGAGCCGCGTTGGCAATTTCTCGTAATCATGGACGGTGTTGGCTGTTATGAGCAAAACTCGTGAGTCGGCTGGTGAAAATTACTCTCGTGATCGCAAACTGGAGGTGAGTTGCCTGAATTTGGTGCTCCACCCTCATTCGCAGGAGCTTTACATCGCCCTGTTGAAGACAATTCACGCGAACAAGCTAGACATTAAAGTTCGTGGAGATGATGCGGTCATGTTGGGGTCAGTGTTCAAGGGCGAGGAAGGCGATGTCTATGTCGGGGAGATCTTCAAGTTTCTGAAACTCAATGCGGCGGAGGACTGGTTCAACACCCTGAGCATGGAAGTGGCTTCTCGGAATGACGTGAGTGGGATTGTCATTCCAGAGAATTTGAAGCCGCATTTCAAAAGGTTTCAATATGCGTTCTTTCCCAGCAAGCACAGGCTCTTTTATGTGTCGCGCAGCGGCTCGGATGCGTTGTCTCCCGGATTGCTCAAAAAATTCTTCGAGGGCACCGCAGAGTCAGCGGCGCTTGCCGAATTTGGTTCGTTAACCGTGACCGTCGAGCCACGGATAGACTCTACCGAGCAAATTTTCTCGATTCCTCGCATTTCTCGGTTGGAGATGGAAATTAATAAGCCAAATCCTGATGACTTGGCCGGCTTGGACGTGGAAATGCAAGAGCGTTTGCGCAGGCTGAATGCAAAAAAGGAAATTGTCATCCTGGTCGAGGCTAATACTGAAGGCTTGCAACCTGATGATGAGCTCAAAGCCTTGGCGGATGTTGCCGCGTCCAATGGCAAGGTTTACGCCAAGGGCCGAGATGTAGAAGGCTCCGTCATAAAACTATCGACAGAAAGCATGCCGATGGCAGTGCCGGTGACCTTCAATCCTGACCTTCAAGCTGAGCGGGATGCTCTGGTTCAGGCCGCACGGGAGCTAATGCCGAGGTGAGGATATGTTTGAAGAAATAAAGCAGTCTTATGCCAACACTTTTACCCTGTGGGGGCGCTACTGGAAATATTACGGTGGCATCAAGGCGGTTGTGAATTCACTCTATTTTGGCCTATCTGTGCTGGTGGCGCTGGCCTGCTTTAATGTGTGGCGGGCGCCGGCGTGGTGGGATACGGTTATCGCATCGGTGCCCACCATGCTCGGTTTCACTTTGGCAGGCCTTGCCGTGTTGCTTGGCATGGACTCTAAATTCAGCAAATTTATTTCCGGCCCAGGGAGCAATGGTGGGCCGTCGCCATTTGTCCGGATGATCTCCACGTTCGTCCATTTCGTCGTGCTTCAAGTGTTGTCTTTGATCTACGCCATAGTGTGCAAGTCCTTGTACTTCGAGTTGCCGGGTATGCCTGATTGGTTTTATTGGGTAATGGCGTGGGCTACCCCGGTAGCTTGGTTCATCGGTTTTCTAATCTTTATCTATGCGATTTTTTCCATGTTGGCTGCGACGTTCTCGATCTTGTGGACCAGTGAGTGGCTGGATAAGTTTGTTAGCTTGGAAAAGGACGATTGAAGCGATTATCTCGCCCGGCGATGCGTCGGGATGTTGCGCAGGGGAATCCGAAATTGAAGCCGGAGCGCGGCGAGGTTGCCGAGCTGAGCAAGGCGCAGGCAAGACTGATGTTAGGAGCCGATGCCCCGCGACCGGCCACGGATCAGCTATAGACAGATAGTCAACTTACTCAGCGATTGCGGCTGTCGGATCGGGGCAGAGCGTACGCAGGTCAAGGCCTGAGTTTCTGTGGCTGGCCAATAGTGCGGGGAGAGAGGGGAAGATATTCTGAAGCTAACCGTGACCCTTCGCGACCTTCAGGATAAAATCGACGGTTATTGTTGGACAGCGAGCGGCATGCGGGACAGGTGACGCCCTATCCAGCAGTTGTATTGGCTAGTCTTGGTTGCCTCATTTTTAAAGCGAGAATTATTAGTGCGTGATGTAAGCACTCAAGACGCAGCATTTGCTTCGCCCCAGCCCGCCCCAAAACGCCTTTCCATACCCTCTTTAACGCTTGCTGAAGCGGACGAGATTCCGGTCGAGACGCTAGTGCGCTTCGCGCTGCGTGACGGCCGCCGGCCAAGACCGATTTACACGGCCCACAAATGGTTTGCCCGTCGTCTGCCGTCCGTCTTCCGCAGTTTGCTTATTGGTGTGACGAGCGCACCCGGTGCAGATTTCGAGTCACTGTACTACGGTGATGCTGACCTACGAGGTCTCACCGTGCTCGACCCTTTTGTGGGGGGAGGAACCTCGGTGTTCGAAGCCTCACGCCTCGGCGCAAGCGTGCATGGTTGCGATGTCGATCCAGTAGCGTGTGCGGTCAGCCAGCTTGAGCTAGATGCTTCCGAAATGCCGGATCTGCAGCCGGTGTTCGAGGCGCTCAAGGAGCGGGTGGGGCTTCAGATAGGTGAATACCATCGTTCAGGTGATGAGCTCGTTCTGCATCATTTTTGGGTTCAGCATGTCAATTGCAGTCACTGCGCAACAAATTTCGATGCTCACCCCAATTACGTACTGGCCGACGATGGTAAGGTGCGCTATGCGTTTTGCGCCCATTGTGATGAGGTTGTAGCCCTGCCTGCGGGAACCCTCGAATTTGACTGCAGCTGTTGTGGTGGGCATACCATCTGTGGGGCCGGCTTGGGCAAAGGGGGGCGGTCGGCTTGTCCATCTTGTGGACATAGCGAGTCGCTGATCGAGCGGGGACGCCGCGAGGGCGTGCCTGAGTGGCGGTTGTTCGCTGTTGAGACCATCGCGAAGACCGATGATCGGCGGGTGGTTCCCATTTGCCATCGGGTGTTTCGTCGCGCTACCGATGAAGACCGCCAGCAGTTCAAGGCCGCGTCCGTAGCGCTGGCCAAGGGGTTAGCCGACGGCACTTTAGCCTTACCGCAGGATCCGATTGAGGCCGACGGTTGGTCAGATAACCGTTTGGTCGCCTATGGCTATCGCCGTTGGATAGAGTTGTTCAACGATCGGCAGCTCCTTCACCTTGCCTTGCTGATGAAGGAAGTAAGTGCGCTCGAAGAACCGGTGCGTACCTCCATCGCGATGGCTTTCAGTGACCACCTCACGACTAACTGCATGATGGCGTCCTATGCCCATGGGTGGCGCAGGTTAACCCCCTTGTTTTCCGTGAGGGCGTTCCGCCATATCCAGCGGCCTGTGGAGCTCAACCCTTGGGTCGAGCGAACGGGGCGGGGCAGTTTTCCCAACACTGTTCGAAAACTTGGCCAGGCCGCGGCATATGCGCGTGCACCTAAGGAGCCTACAGTTGACGGTGAATTCGTGCCGGTGGCTCTACGGGTACCCAAGCAACATGGAACTATTCATCTAGGCAGTGCACGGTCCCTTAAGTTTCTTGCTAATGCCTCCGTCGATGTGGTGATGACGGACCCACCGTATTTCGACAACATCGCATATTCGGAGTTGGCACAGTTCTTCACACCCTGGTTGAGCGCACTCGGGGTGATAAACAGTTTACCTCGCGACCAGGTGACGACCGAGAGTCTGGTAGCGCGCAAGCATCAGCCGCAGAGCGTCCAGCACTACATCTCTGGTTTGGGTGAAGCGTTCGCTGAGATCGAGCGTGTGCTGCGACCTAAAGGCATTGTTGCTTTTAGCTATCGTCACACCGAAGCGCCTGCATGGTTAGCGTTAGCCGAGGCCATTGTGGCAACAGGCCTACACATCACTCGGGTCTTACCCATGCCCGGCGAAGTGGGGATGGGCCTGCATGGCCAAGGTGAACGGGGGCTTTGGGACGCCATCTTCATGCTGCGGCGTGGACGGCGAGCGACGGACCCAGAACTGTACGTTTCGGAGCAGGACATCACGGCGGCTGAGGCGGCGGTGGCAGGATGGCGGGAGCGGTATGGAACGCTGTCGATACCGTTCAATGCAATTGACGCGGTTGCACTAAAACGGGCGTTTTTGGTTGGTCAGGCACTTGCAAAAGGGAAAAAAGGCGGCGTAAAAAATCGCATAACTCTCAAGCAGGCATTGCGCTAATACAGCAAATTCACACTTGGAAGGGAATGCCATTGCCGTACCTCAATAAGCGAGTTATCAGTAACTATTTTCGTACCGACTGTCCCCGTCAGCTGGTTTTGCTGCTGTACCCACACAATAAGCGATACGAGCCAGAGCGTAGCGCGCTGGGAATGCCGCCGAAGGCAGTAGGGCGCACGGGAATGAATGCTCTTACCGAGGAGGGCGGGCGCTGGGAGCAAGCAAAGCTTCAAGACCTTGAGCAAACCTTCGGTAGCGACGCTGTGCTGGGCGCCAAGACGGGCAACGACTTTCAAGATCAGAAGCTCGTCGATGTTATCGAGCGTGCGGCGCCAGGTGTGTTTCTCGTGCGACCTGCCTACGAGGTGGGAGAGACGTTCAAGCGAGCAATGACCATCGACGCGATGAGTGCGCAGTACGATCTAGCCTTTGCCAAACTAATTCCCGATTTAATCCAAGTGATAGACCCGATAGCCGTTGGCCGCATTGTCGAGGCCGATGGTACGGTGCATGAGCCTGATGGGCGTATTGGTCTGCGCGTCATCGACGTAAAAATGACTGCCGAGCCCAGTGCATCCTATTTTGCAGAAATCACCTACTACTCGCTGGCATTGGCGGGATGGCTGCATGATCAGAAGTTGGCTGATAAGTATGCGGTGGTTGCTGAAGCTGCTATCTGGCCCGGCTCTCATGAAGCGGCAGCAATCGTCAAGCTGCAGGCGGAAAAGCGTAAGACAGCGTGCCAGGCAACTGTTGAAGAGCTGCGTGGAGCGCTCGACATCGATATTGAAACACTGGAAATCGACGTGTTCGCCCCGCGCCTGCGTTATTTTTTCAACGTTGAGCTTCGTGATGCGTTGAAGGGGCCTTGGCGTGACCAGGATTACCATGTCAGCACCGCGTGTAGCGGCTGTGAATATTTGGGTTATAGCTGGAATCCGAGCGTGGAGCCGCATGCGGAGCATTGTATGCCGCGGGCAGCTGCCGATGGACACCTGAGTTCAATCGCCTTTCTGCCCCGAGGGGCTCGGCGCGCATTGGGTGACCGCAACTTGATCCAAGCAGACGCTCTCGCTAACTTGGCACCGAATGACCAGGCGTTTGATTGTCACCCGAAACTGCGCGCGACGAGAACTGTAGTAGCCGGGCGAGCACAGTCGCTCGCCAATAGAACCAGTAGCATCCCCCCTGGTTCGGGAACCTCTGCCGTACTCCCGAGTTGGTCGGACCTCAGCCTGTATCTCTCCGCGGACTTTGATGTCGGCAGTGGTCTTACGCTGGCTTTCGGTATCGGTGGTTTCTCCAAGATCAACGATCAAATGGAGCGGGTGGATGCCCAAGTGTTTGTCAACGATACCCGCAGTCCAGAAAGTGAGCGGCGTGAACTACTGAATTTTTTGACTTATTTGCAAAAGGCGTTGAGTAATGCTCAGAAGGTAGACCCTGACGCGACCGTTCAAATCTACCTGTGGGACAGTGTTACCTATGAACACCTGATCAGAGTTATCGGGCGCAACTTGCAGCACATCATGGCTGATAGCAATCTTAAAAAGCTTGCCTGGCTCTTCCCCGCGGAGGAGTTGATCGAGAATGCCAAGCTTCGATCCGCCAATGCTCCGATCACCATCGTTCGAAACGCAGTTCAAGCGTTGGTGGCTGCGCCGATTCCTCACTATTACTCGTTGCTGGCTTTGGCGCGTGAATTCAGACTCCCAAGTAAGCCGGGAACGGTTCCGTTCGAGTTTCGCGTCCCAGCCATCTTCGAAGATCCTTTGTCGGATCAGGTGCCGTCGGAGCGCGCTCATGAAATTTGGACGAGAATGGGTGAGCCGCGGCCCTGGAGTCAGCAGGTCAGCCAGCTTCGATCAACGGTCACCACCAAGCTCAGGGCGACGGCATCGATCGTCAGTCGACTGCGGATGGACTTGAAGGGCGCGTTACGCAGCCGGTCTCCGAAAATTTCCGAGATCAAGCCGCCATCCACACTGAACGGGGTGAGCGCTGATGGGCAAATCTGGTATGCATACGCCAGGCTGAACGCTCAGGTCGTGGCTCTTGAACACACAATTTCCATGGCGACCCCGGTCCACGAGCGTGAAGCACGCTATCTGGCTGCGCGGTTGGACGTTGAGATTACAGGCACGGCAGCAGATCAGGCGGCCGTCTCGTTGAAACTCTCTAGAGGGCCTGGAGTGCGGATCTATCGGCTGGGGCTGAATTCGCGCGAAGCCAAATTCGAGCCGGGGGATTTCCTGTGTGCTCTCTCGCCTGCCTCTATGGCCGACTTCCATACGAGGAGGATTCAAGATGTAACGAGCGGAGTTCAGTTGCCTTACGATTTCCCAAAATGGATCAAGCCATTCGGCTACGCCACTTCGCTCACGG
>Ga0163161_10002115_pt1 | contig 14372 bp, 10 predicted proteins | sample S45metaG_FD_129847 | JGI IMG/M metagenome (GOLD analysis project Ga0163161, IMG submission 129847) | Switchgrass rhizosphere microbial communities from Kellogg Biological Station, Michigan, USA - S4-5 metaG | ecosystem: Host-associated > Plants > Roots > Rhizosphere > Soil | place: USA... | reverse complement strand
AGTACGGAGATCTTGTGTGCGAGTTCCTCGGCGCTCGAAGCGGTGCTGTTCCACACGTCCGCGTACTGGGCGACAAGGCGCAGCGTCTTCTTCTCGCCGTCACCGCCGATCAGGATCGGCGGCCGCCGAATCGGTTGTGGCTGGCATATGGTTTCGGCCAACCGATAGTGCTTGCCGGCGTACGGCCCGTCGTCGTCGCTCCACATCTGCTGGCAGATCTGCAGTGTCTCCTCGAGCATCTCGAACCGTTCGCGCACGGCGGGGTATGGGATGCCGAGGGCGACGTGCTCGCGCTCGTACCAGGCGGCGCCGACCCCGAACATCGATCTGCCACCTACAGTACGTCGAGGGTGGTGACGGTCTTCGCCAGCACACCGGGATAGCGATAGGTGACGCCAGTGACCAAGAGCGTCAGGTTGATCGACTGAGTCTTGGCGGCCAGGAAACCCAGCGTCGTGTAGCCCTCCAGGAATGGGTCTTCTGCTCGACCCAGTTGCTCCATTTGGAAGAAGTGGTCGGCGAGCGTGAACATCGTTGCGCCGGCTTCTTCCGCTGACGTGGCCACCGCCGCCAACGTAGGGGCAAGTCGGTCAGGCGCGCTCGGCAGGAAGTCGATGAAGTGCAGTCCTAATTCCATTGTCGATTACCGCCTTTCAATCAGTAATACGTTCGAGCAACGACAGCGCCTCGTTGATCACTAGCCGCTCACGCTCCGTGTAGTTGTCCTGCATGGCCCTTATCAGCCATTCCTCCCGGACCTTGCGGCCGCTTTCCGCGCGCTTGCGGCCCTGCGGCGTCAACGTGATGAGCTGACGGCGTCCGTCGTCGGGGTCGGGCTTTCTGGTGATCAGGCCGTGTCGGTCCAGTCCGGCCAATGTCGTCGCCATCGATTGCGGACGCACCCGTTCTGCGCCCGCAAGCTCGCTGGTCGAGGCTGGGCCGTTCTTGGCGATGCGGATCAGCACCGCTGTCTGTGACGGTGTCAGGTCGTCCTCCGTGGCCAATTCTGTGAGCTTGCGGCGCAACCTGCTGAACATCACACGGAGTTCTCTCGCGCCCACCACGGCAGATTCACTGATCTGATCCATAGATGAACAGTCTAGACTGTGTAGTTGCATCTGAACAGTTAGGACTGCCTACATCTTGTGACTGCTATCCGCTGTACTCGGCCTCGGGCAGGCCGGGGCAAACCTTGATGTAGTCGATCTCAGGCGAGACCATGTTCTTCCACTGTTCGGCAGTCATGTTGTGGGTAAGTTTGGCGCACAGCGTGTCTCGGGCGGCGTCCGCTGAGCGTGCCGGTACCGGCCATAGTCTTAGAGTGTGATCGTCGCTCGCCGACAGCAGCTTCGTTCCGTCCGGGCTGAACTCCAGGCTGGTGATCATCAACGGGTGGCCCCTTAGCACGGAGCCCAATTTGGATTGATTCCCCACGTCCCAGAGCTGAATGGAGCCATCGTCACTACCCGATGCGACCGTGTTGCCATCCGGGCTGAATGCCGCAACGTTCGCGATGGAGTCCAGAGCCATCGGTTCGCCGACAGACTCGTAGGTGCTGGTGTCCCATAGCTGCAGGGACGAGCACGAACAGCCAACTGCGAGGAGGCGGCCGTCCTTGCTGAAAGCGATGCTCCGGACAGCCCCGTTTCCGCTCATCGGCTGTCCAATCGGCGCGCCGGTGTTGGAGTCCCACAGGCGGACAGTCCCGTCGTTGCCGCCGGTGGCCACTATCCGGCCGTCGCGGCTGAACGCGATAGCCGCGACAGGCTCCTCCGGCCGGAGGATCGGGTCCCCAACCGGCTGCATGGTGAGAGTGTCATATACCTGCACCACGCCGGGTTTGAGCTCGACCGCCATCCGGCTCGCTGTGTCGTCGGTGACGATGTACCGGTTCGGATCGGGCGGGAGACGCAGCGGTTCGCCGATGGGTTTGCCTGCGCGGTCCCACAGCTGCGCAGTGTCGACTGTGCCAAACGACAGCAAGCGGTTCCCGTCGGCGGGGAACAGACCCTTTACATCGTCATTGTCCACTCGCAGCGGTTGCCCGATGGGCCGCTCGGTGGCCGCATCCCACCACCGCACTGTCTTGTCCTTTTGCCAGCTGCCAGAGCCTATGCGACGCCCGTTGTCGAAGAACCCGGCCCACACCGTGTCGGTATGGCCGAGCATGGGTTGCCAACTGCTGGCATCCCATAGCCGGACGGTCCCGTCGTTGCCGCCAGACGAGACGAGATGCAGGCTGTCCGGGCTGAATTCAACTGCCGTCACCGGAGCCTCGTGTCCGGCAAGGACGCCGACCAACTGCCTCGTGCCGGCATCCCACAAGCGGATTGTCCTGTCGTAGTCGCCGGCCGCGATTCGGGTGCCGTCGGGGCTGAACGCGACGCTCAAAACCGAGTCGTCGTGGCGTAGCGGTTCCCCGATGGGTTGGCCGTTCATGTCCCACAACCGGACGGTCTTGTCCGCGCTCGCGCTGGCTAGTGTGCCGTTGCGGCTGAAGGCCACCGCGTTCACCAAGTCGTCGTGCTCCATCGGTCCTCCGACCGGTTGCCCGGTGGCGACGTTCCAGAACCGGACGGTCTTGCCGGAGCCGGTGGCGATCCGGCTCCCATCGGGACTGAATGCAACGCTGATCACCGAGTCGTCGTGGCGCAGGGGTTGTCCGATCGGCTGCCCGGTGGCGGCATCCCACAAGCGGACCGTCTTGTCGACGCCGCCGGACGCGACTCGTGTGCCATCGGGGCTGAACGCCACGGTCAATACCGTGTCGTCGTGGCGTAGCGGTTGCCCGATGGGTTTTCCGTCGGTGTCCCATAACCGGACGGTGTTGTCCGCACTCGCGGTGGCGATTCGGTTGCCATCGGGGCTGAATGCAACGCTGGTCACCCAGTCGTCGTGGCGTAGCGGTTGCCCGATGGGTTTCCCGTCGGTGCTCCACAACCGGACGGTGTTGTCGGCGCTGCCGGAGGCGATGCGATTGCCGTCGGGACTGAACGCCACACTCGTCACCACTGCCGGCAGGTCGATGACTTTGAGCAGGTCACGCTCCTGGCTCACCGCCGTGAGTAGCTCATAGTTCCTGTCTTTGTGCTCCGAAGGGATAGCGTGCGCGGCCAGCAGCATCTGCATCCCGGTTACCTCGTCACTTCCGAGGGAAGACAACCCGGTGAGCATGGGTAGCGAATTGGCGTACAACCGTTCCACGTTCGCTTCCCGGGCCTCCTGCAACCGGGCGTCCGCGGCATTCTGGGCTCGGACCGCCGCATGCTGGGCATTGAACGCTTTGGCGAACGCGAGCGCGGCCACCAACGCGACGATCACCACTAAGGCCAACAGCCCGTAGAGGATCCGCGTGCGCTTGAGCAGGACCTCCGCCTGATGCTGGGCCTCGTGCTCGCGTTCGCGTGCCTGCTCCGCGGCTTCGGCGAGTTCCGCCTTCTCTTCTTCTGCTCGGCGTCGGTCACGGTGTTCGCGCACCGCGCCGGTGAGTACATCGTGAGTCAGTTCGATGCGTGGTGCGCCGTAGCGGTCCTCGAGCCGGACCAGCCGAGAGCTGATCAAACGGTCGAGTTCCTCTTCGGTGATATGCGCGGGGACCGCGTCCTCGCAGATATAGCTATCGCGGAACCCCTTCTCGGTGATCAGCTCGGTCTCGATGAATCGCGCAACTTCGGGGCGCAGATCGCGGACGCATGACGCGTAGTAGTTCGACAGCGTGTCGCGTTTGGCGTCTTCGACCAGTCCGTCGTCGAATTGCGTGAGTCCGCGCCTCTTGCGTTCCTCATTGAGCTCACGACAGAACAAGCTGAGCAACGCGGGTTCCACTTCCGTCGCCTCATCGTGGTCGTCGGGAACGACCGCGTCCGCCGATGTGGGATTGTGGCGGGGATGGAGGTTCTCGCCGGCGACGATGCCTACTATTTGTTGCGCCAACTCGCGCGTCATCATCTCCGCAGCGGGTTCGTGCACCGCGTCGACCGCCTCGCTGGTGCGCAGGCGAAGAAGTCGCACCCGCGAGCGTCCCAGGGTGGGAATGAGCCGACACCATCCTTCGAGATCCGGAAGGAAATCTTCGCGCAGGCTGATCAACAACTTGTAGTTGCGCGATCGCAAGTCGAATCGCCTTGCCAAATCTTCATTTTCGCCGATACGTGTGGCCAGATCGGCGGGAATTCGGTTCTCGGCCAGGTCGCCGAGCGCGTTTCGTAAGTCGTTCACCAGATCCGGAACCCGTTCGCCCAGGGTGAATAGCTCTTCGAACTGGTCGAGGACAATCACTGGCGTGAGGAGATGGTTCTGTGAGCACCACAACTCAAAGTCGGCGCGATGCAGGTACTCCCACAACGACTCCTCGTCAGACGGCAGCATGGGGTTGTCCGCATTCGCTTGTATCACCTCGCGGACCGCGTGGTGGAGCTGCTGAATAAGCGGCGCCGCACCGGGCTTCAGCTCGAAGCGGACCGCGATCGGAAGAAAGTGGCGCTTACCTTGCAAAGGCTTGCGCAGCAAGGGAAACAATCCCGCGCGTAACAGTGACGTCTTGCCGAGGCCCGAGCGACCGTAGAGGACCGTGACCGGGCTGTCGAGCACGTGGTCGCGCAATAGCTTGATCTCATGGTCGCGGCCGAAGAAGAAGGCTTGCGAATCTTCTTCGAACGATTCCAATCCCGGCCACGGGTTGTCCTTGTCCAGCTGCATGGCTGTTTCGCTCCGCGTCGGTCAGGCCGCGTTGACGCGCCGCCGCATGGCCCGGATTTCTTCGGTCAGCATCGCGATCAATCCGTCATCCGGATTGCCTCCTGGGGCGCGACCAAACTGCAAGCGGCTGAACTCATCTGGAATTCTTCGGTACCGGCTCGCGTCACCGGCATAGTCTTCGTCGATCACCACGGGCACGATGAAGCTCCGCCCCATGATCGATTGGGCTCGATTCACCGCCTCCCGCCATTCCCTGAACACGTAGCCTTCTTCCGCAGCCTCTGTATTCGAAGAGATGACCGGAACGAAGAGTCGAATGGTTCGACGAATGCAGCTGAGAACTTCCGGCTCCCACTCAGTGCCCGGCTGTATCCGTCGCTCGTCAAACCACACGTCTCCGCCATGGTTGGTGACCGCGTCACACAGCCGCCGGGCGGCGTCGGCGTCCTCACGCATGTAGCTGATGAAGATCGTCGGAGCCTCCGCATCAGAAGGATTCACCAAGCCGGCCCCGGCGGCGGCGCCCACGACGCCGACCGGAGCGTCTGACCTGGGTCCGGCCTGTTCCATCCAGCGTTTACACAGTTCCGTGGTGAATGCAGCCGGTTCCATGTCCAGCTGTTGGACGAGCGTTTTGCGGCAATAGGTCGAGAAGAACTTCGACAGCGTCGGGTCGCGCGAGATCGAGCTTCCCACGATGAAAAACTGCTGATCACGTTCCAGCGACAGTCGATTGGTACTCGACATCCGCAGTAGAAACCGCCCGAGCCAGTCGGGTATATCGCAACCGACGAACAGCATCGGATGATGCTTCAGCGGGCTGACCAGCCATTCGGGCAGAGTCGCCCAGTCGCTCAGCAATGCGTGCAGCCATTCCAGTTGGTCCTCGTCGTGGATTGCGTATTGGGGAGTCGGGGCGGCTTGGCCAAACAGGTTGAGGACGACGGTGTCGGAATTCTCACCCGGTTCTGCATTTCGTTGCTGTTCGACGGTGGATTGATTTGGGGAAAACGCAAGCTCACGCGTCGCTGGCCGACCCTGGAAACGCACCTCGTTGATCGCCTTCGCGAGCAGCCGATCGGGCGTCGTACTGACAAACAGCCGCAAGTCTTCGACTGCGGCGAGGTTACGGAGCGCATCGCTGGGTGCGGGATCCAACTCCGCGATGATGTTGTTGATGACGCGATACAGCCGGTCGACTTCATCCTGACCATGCTTGCGCAGGCATTCTGCGACTGCTTCGCCAATCGTCAACGTCTCGGGCGACACAGTCAGGTCATAGCGCTCGGCCAAGCGTTGGCCAATCAGCGACGTAAAGGTCTTCTCGGTGTCGTCGACTTCGACCATGTTCAAGTCGGGCCCGACAACCGGCACCAACTCCCGCTGCCGGATGTGAGTTAGGAGATCTTCCCAGAAAACCTCGTCATCGGTTTCGCTCATGGGTTCGCTCCTGATTGGGCGGGACAACCATCAGCGTCGCGCACGTGGCAATGCACCAGCGCTTGCACAGCGCGGCGACTGGAATGGCTTTGGCACACTCGCGGCACGCACTTATGGTGCTCCCTGACGCGATCCGAAGTTAGAGTAATGAACTACGTGTTTTATGCCGCAGTCGATCGAGCGGGTCCTGTATACACCGCACCGCTCGGCCGCGGGCTTTTTAGCGGCATGCGTCGACGGGCGGTTGCTTTGCATGTCGCTGTATTGCCGGGGTGGCGCAACCGTTTGCTCGATGTTCGATCCGCCCGCCGATGTATTTGCGGAGAGGGCAGATCACAGCCGCCGCGCGCGGTCCCGGCCGTGCCCGTCGGCCCCCTTAGGACCGGTAGGCCATGGGTGTGCGAATCCCGCTCAACAGCTAACGGTGGAACATCTGGGAGCACGAGTGAATTGTGCAAATTCGCGGCGAGGATGCAGCGGTGGTCATTCGTCGGTGCAGCACATCGATCTTGTGTTCGAGTTCCTCCGCGCTCGACGAGGCGCTGTCGCACACGTCCACATACTGGGCGACAAGGCGCAGCGTCTTCGTCTCGCCGCCACCGCCGATCAGGATCGGTTGGCGCCGAATCGGAACTTGTGTGTTCCGAACCTCTGACTGGACTGCCGAATGCGCAGTCGGTCCACGCTATCTGATGTAGCGGTACTCCCGGATTATCCAGCGTAGTCGGCCTCTGGCAGGCCGGGGCAGGCTTCGATGTAGTCGACCTCACCCGAGACCCAGCTCTTCCACTGCTCACGGCTCATGTTGTGGGTGAGTTTGGCGCACAACGTATCCCGCGCGGCGTCTGGGGAACGCGGTGGCGCGGGCCACAGCCGAAGCGTGTGATCGTCACTCGCCGAGAGTAGCTTCGTCCCGTCTGGGCTGAAGTTTAGGCTGGTGATCGCGTTTGTATGCCCGGTGAGGGGGACGCCTATAGCGGATTGGTCGCCGACATCCCACAGCTGGATCTTGCCATCCATAGTGCCCGATGCCAGCGTGTGGCCATCATGGCTGAAGGCCGCGTAACTCACAGGGGAGCCCAAAGATATGGGCTCGCCGACAGGCTTCGACGTCCCGGTGTCCCACAGACGCAGCGAGGAGCACGAACACCCGACTGCAATAAAGCGTTTGTCATAACTGAATGCGATGCTGGTCACCAACTCGGGTCCCTTCATTGGTTCGCCAATCGGCCCTCCGGTAGCTGAATCCCAGAGCCGTACCGTGCCATCGGCGCTGCCGGTCGCCACAACGTGGCCATCCTTGCTGAACTCGATGGCTGAAATCCACTGATCCTGGCGAGTCGTCTCGCCGACCGGTTGCAGGTCGGAGTTCCACAGTCGTACGACGCCCGTTTCTACCTGAGCCGCGACTCGGGGGTTGGTTGTGTCGTCAGTGACGACCGGTTCGGTGTCTGGTGGGAGACGGAGTGGCTCACCAATGGGTTTTCCGTTGCGGTCCCACAGCTTGACGGTGTCGATCGATCCGAAGGACAGGAGGCGGTCTTCCCCGACCGGGAACAGGTCGGTGACATCGTTGTCGTCGACGCGCAGCGGAGCCCCGATTGGCTGCCTTGTGGCGGTATCCCACCACCGCACTGTCTTATCCGAGCCCCCCGAGCCGATGCGGCGGCCGTCGTCAGAGAACGCGGCCCAGGCCGTCCCGTCGTGTCCGAGCATGGGCTGCCAACTGCGTGTATCCCACAGTCTGACCGTACCGTCGCCGCCGCCCGCCGACACTAGACGCTGGCTGTCGCGGCTGAACGCCACTTCCGTCACCGCTGATTCGTGTCCGCGCAACACGCCCACCTCCCGAAGAGTGAGCGCGTCCCACAGCCGGATGGTCTTGTCGAAGCTGGCGGCGGCGATGCGGGTGCCATCGGGGCTGAATGCCACGCTCAGCACGCTGTCATCGTGACGCAGTGGCGGCCCAAAGGGTTGTCCAGTGCGGGCATCCCATAGCTTGACGGTTTTGTCGTCGCTGCCGGTGGCGAGGCGGGTGCCGTCGGGGCTGAACGCGACGCTATTGACCGCGTCGTCGTGGTGCATTGGTTGGCCGATGGGTTGCCTGCTGTCGGTGTTCCATAACTGGGCATTGTTGTTCCACATGTTCCAGTTGCCAGAGGCGAGGCGGGTGCCATCGGGGCTGAACGCCACGCTTAACACCGCACCGTCGCCCCGCAGTGGTTCCCCGATGGGTTGCCCGGTGCGGGTGTCCCATAGCCGGACGGTCGTGTCGACGCTCCCGGAGGCGATGCGCGTGCCGTCCGGGCTGAACGCCACACTGAATACCCTTGCCGGAAGGTCGATGATCTTGAGCAAGTCACGCTCCTGAGTTAGCGCCGTGAACAACTCGTACGTCCTGTCTTGGTATTTCGACGGGATCGCGTGTGCGGCGAGCAACCGTTGAATCAGGGCGACGTCCTTGCTGCCGAGGGGAGACAATTCGGCAAGCATGAGCTGGGAGTCTCCATACAGCCTCACTGCCGTCGCCTCTTGCAACCGGTCATGTGCATCCCGTTGTTTCTTGAGCCCCCAGCCGAGCGCGAAAACCGCCGCCACCGCGACAACTACGACCAAAGCCAGCAGCGTGTACAGGATCCGCGTGCGCTTGCGCAGGACGTGCGCCTGCCTCTGGGCCTCGAGCTTGGCGCGTTCCTGGTCCGCGGCCTGGGCCCGGGCGGCTTGCTCGCGTTCATGTGCTTGTTTCGCGGCTTTCGCCAGCGCTGCCTTCTCTTTTGCTGCCTTCTCTTCTGCGCGGCGTCGGTCGCGGTGTTCGCGTACCGCGTCGGTCAGCACATCGTGAGTCAGTTCGATCTGTGGTGCGCCGTACCGATCTTCGATCCGTACCAGTCGCGAGTCGATCAGCCGGTCGAGCTCTTCCTCGCTGAGGTGTGCAGGCACGGCTTCCTCGCGGATGTAGCTGTTGCGATACCCCTTCTCCGTGATCAATTTGGTTTCGATGAAGCGCGCAACGCGCGGGTCCAGATTGCGCACGCACGTTGAGTAGTAATTCGACAGGATGTCGCGTTTGGCATCTTCAATCAGTTGCCTGTCGAATTGTGACTGTCCGCGCCGCTTCCGCTCCTCGTTGAGCTCACGGCAAAACAAGCTGAGCAGCGCGGGTTCCACATCCGAATCCCTGTCATCGACAGAACGATCGTCCTCGGCTATTGCGGTATCGCGGCGGCGCCGGAGATCCTGGCCGGCGACAAAGTCGACTAGCTGGCGAGCCAGCTCGATTGAGATGAGGTGTTCCGCTGGTTTGTGCACCGCCGCGAGTGCATCGCTAGCCTGCAAGTGAAGCAGCCGCACGCGGGAACGTCCCAACGCCGGAACGAGATTGCGCCATCCTTCTAGATCAGGAAGATAGTCTTCGCGCAAGCTGATCAACAGCTTGTACTTGCGCGATCGCAATTGAAATCGTGTAGCGACGGTCGCGTCGTCTTCGATTCGTGCGGCTAGCTCTGCCGGAATTCTGTTCTCGGCCAAGTCACCAAGGTCGTCTCGGAACGCCCGGACAAGCTCGGGGACCCGCTCGCCGATAGTGAAGAGCTCCTCGAACTGGTCAAGCACAATCAGCGGTGTGAGCAGATAGTTTCGCGCGCTCCACAACTCGAAGTCGTTGCGGTGCAGGTACTCCCAGAGTGATTCGGTATCCGAAGGCAGCATCGGATCGGGCACGTCGGCGTGGATCGAGTTGCGGACCGCATGATGGAGCTGAAGTGTGAGTGGTGCCGCGCCCGGCTTCAGCTCAAACCGAACGTAGATTGGAAGAAAGTGTTGCTCACGCAGCGCCGGAAACAGTCCCGCTTGTAGCAGCGATGTCTTACCAAGGCCTGAGCACCCGTACAAGACCGTGACTGGGCTGTCAAGGACGTTGTCTTGCAGCAGTTTTATTTCACGCTCGCGCCCGAAGAAGAACGCGTGCGCGTCCTCTTCGAACGACGCTAATCCCGGCCACGGGTTGTCTTTGTCGAGCTGCATGGCTGTCGCTCCATCGATCAGGCCGCGTCGGTGCGCCGCATGGCACGAATTTCGCCAGTCAACATGTCGATCAAGCCCTCGTCCGGCGCACCCGCCGGCGCGCGCCCAAAATGCAAGCCGCCGAATTCTTCTGGAATGTTTTGGTATCGACTCGCGTCACCGTCATAGCCGGCATCCACGACCACCGGCACAACGAAGCGCTGGCCCATAATGCCGCGCAATCGATTCACCGCCTCGTTCCACTCTCTGAAGACGTAGCCCTCTCTTGCGGCCTCGGTGTTCGCAGAGATGACCGGAATGAAGAGGCGAACAGTTCGACGGATACTTCTTAGGACCTCCGGTTCCCACGCATCGCCGGGCCTTATCCGAGGCTCGTCCATCCACACGTCTCCGCCAAGTTTGGTGATGGCGGCGTAGAGCCGCCTGGCAGCGTCGGCGTCTTCACGCATGTAGCTGATGAAGATGGTCTCAGCGTCCGGAGCGGAACCGCTTTCAAGGCCGAGCCCCGCGGACGAACCTATGGTGCCAGGCGCAGGGCGCAACTTAGTCTGTTGCTCCCAGCGCTCACGCAACTCACCTACAAACTTGGCTGGTTTCATGTCCAGATGCTGGACGAGTGTCTTGCGGCAGTAGGTTGCGAAGAACTTCGACAACGACGGTTCGTATGACGGCAGTTCACCAACGAAGAAGAACTGCTGCTCGCGTTCTAGCGAAAGCCGGAGGTTACTGGACATTCGCAGCATGAACCGCCCCAGCCAGTCGGGTATCTCGCAACCGATGAAGAGCATTGGGTGTCGCTTCAACAAATTGGACAGCCAGTCGGGAAGGCTGGCACCTTCGCTCAACAATGCGTGTAGCCACTCCAGCTGGTCCTCCTCGTGGATCGCGTATTGCGGCGTCGAGGCGGCCTGACCAAACAGATTGAGAACGACAGTTTCGGATCCCTCCGCCGGTTGCAGGTTTCGTGATTGTTCACTTGTGCACTGATTCGGGGAGAAGGACAGCTCACGCGGCCCGGACGCATTGTTGAAGCGGACCTCACTCAGCGCCTGCGCCAGAAGTCGGTCAGGCGTCGTACTCACAAAGAGGCGCAGGTCGTCGATCGCGGCGAGGTCACGGAGTGCCTCGCAAGGCGCCGGATCCAGTTCTGTGATGGTGTCGTAAATGATCCGATACAGCCGTTCGAGCTCATCTCGGCCGCGCTTCTGCAGGACCGCCGCGACCGCTTCATCCATGGTCAAGTTCCCAGGCGACACTTTGAGTTGAAACCGCTCGGCCAAGCGTTGACCGATGAGCGTCGTCAATGTCTGTTCAGTGTCGCCGACGCTGACAACGCTGAGTTCTGGCCCGACGACCGGTACCAAAGCCTTATGTCGAATGTGAGAGAGGAGATCCTCCCAGAAATCTTCGTTATCGCTCATTGCTCGCCCCCGATTGAGCCTGACAATCGCAGCGCCGCGAGCTTCGGCGCACTCGAGGCATTCATTTATGGTGATCCCCGACCCGGACCCAAGTTCGAGTATTGGGCTACTCGTTTTAGGTCGGAGTGGCTAGGTCAGACCACAGCCGCCGGCCGCGTCTGTCGGCCCCCTGAGGTCCGGCAGGCCATGGGTGAGCCAATCCCGCTCATCAGTCAACGGTGAAACAACTGGGCGCACCAGTGCATTGTGCAAGCTGGCGGAGAGGGTGCACGCGCGATCATTCGTCGTCGGGTTATCGGTACGAATTAAGAAGAGCGCTGCAGACAGGGTGACCGCGGCTGCGGTCGTTACAAAGATCCTCGCTAACGCCCTTATGTAGCGTTGCGAGCCTTCTGCTGTTCCCGGCTTGACCGAAGACAACCGTCGGAACGGCGCCCCGGCGATGGTCGCGTCGAAGGTGTAGGCGGTACTCATCAGTGCTCCTCAGCGGCGGCCGACTCTCCATGCCGGCCGATACACCCAGTCTTTTCCGAATGACAGCCCGTGTAGCGAGTAGCCGAGTACCTGTTTTATGCGGTCCGGCGGCGAATCCAGTACGCGGCGGCGCCGATCGCCACGACGGCAGCACCCACCAAAACCGACGAGACTGGAAGCAGGAACGCCAGCAGTAGACATCCCGCGAGGCCGATGGCGGGAATCACCCTGCGCCCCAACGTCCATGCCGAGGCGTTGGCAATCGCGTAGTACAGCAGCACCGCGAACGACGAAAAGCCGATCGCGCCACGCACGTCCACGACCGCGGCGACCGCGGCGACCACAACTCCAACTGCCACCTCGGCTCGGTGCGGGCTCTTGAATCGCGGATGCACAGCGGCCAGCGCGTGCGGCAGATGCCCGTCGCGCGCCATCGCCAATGTCGTACGAGAAACGCCCAGCATCAACGCCAGCAGTGACCCGAGCGCTGCGACCGCAGCCCCGACCCGCACCACCGGCTCCATCGCAGGGAAGCCAGCGGCGCGTACCGCGTCGGCAAGTGGGGCGCTCGCCGAAGCAAGTGCGGCGCTGCCCAATTCGCTCAGCACGGCGATCGCGACCACCGCGTACACCACCAGCGTGATCCCGAGCGCGATCGGGATGGCACGCGGAATGGTGCGGGCAGGGTCACGCACCTCTTCGCCCAGCGTCGCGATACGGGCGTAGCCCGCGAACGCGAAGAACAGCAACCCTGCGGCCTGCAGCACGCCACGGACGCCTGCTTCGTCGCCGAACGCCAGCCGCGAACCGTCCACATCACCGAAGCCGAGGACGACGCCCACGACCGCCGCGAGCACCGCCAGCACGAGCGCGACGATGACGCGAGTCAGCATCGCGGACTTCTGGATACCGGCGTAGTTCGCCGCCGTCAGCGCGACGACCGCGGCAACCGCCACCGCGTGCGCAGAGTCCGGCCACACGTAATAGCCGACCGTCAGCGCCATCGCCGCGCAAGACGCCGTCTTGCCGACGACAAAGCTCCAGCCTGCGGTGTAGCCCCAGAACTCACCGAGACGTTCGCGCCCGTAGACGTAGGTGCCGCCGGATTGCGGATACAGCGCGGCAAGCCGGGCCGACGACGTTGCGTTGCAATAGGCGACCACCGCGGCGACGGCCAGCCCGACGAGCAGTCCCGAGCCCGCGGCTGCCGCCGCCGGGGCCAGCGCTACGAAGATGCCCGCGCCCACCATCGAGCCGAGCCCGATGATCACCGCGTCGAACGTGCCGAGCCGCCGCTGCAGCGCAGGCCCGTCCGGCGTGCTCACGGCACGTGATGCTACGTCAGGAGACGGGGTCTTTCCCGAATGCCGATTCACGACCCCAAACGGTGGCCGCCACTGCAACGGTAACGATGAGCACAATCGCCCCGATCACCACCAGCGGAATGGTCCACATCCGGCGCACGAGAAGCGCAGTCTCGCATTGGTCGACGTAGGTGTGCTGGCCGGCCGCCGCCGCCTGGCTCAGATCGGTGGCGTATCCCGTCCCACATTTGATCTGGAACCCGTATTGGTCAAACGCGTCGAGGAAGACCGCAAAATTCAGTGCCAGCAGTCCGACGGCGATGAGGCCGACACACACGACCCCGATGTAGAACGCACGATGGTGATAGTGATGCAAGGTGTCCCCGTTCATGTCATGCAGACGTCGGCGAAGAGCAGCACCGGCCAGGACACAATCGAACCCAGGTAGGACACCACAAGATCTGCGCCCCTCATATGCTGCAGATGCTCGGTGTGCGTGCTCGACCAGACGGCACCGACGATCAGATATGGAGTGCCGACAACCACCGCTGCGACGATCAGTTCACCTATCGTCACCTGGAACCCCAACAGCCGTCGCAGCGCGTCGAGCACCTCCGGTATGTTAATGGCGGTTCTCGCGTACACGAGCACTTTCTCGTGATCTTCCAACTGAAGTGGGCCGCTATGTATGGACCCCGTCCGTTATGGTGTTTGCCATGGCGCGCACCAGGCCCACCAGCGCCGTGGGTGTCCGGCGCCGGCCGAAGGATCGCAAGGCACAGATCGCCCGCGCGTCGGCCGAGGCGTTCAGCGCGCTCGGCTACTACGGCGTCAGCATGGAGACCATCGCGAAGCGGGTGGGAATCTCCGCCGCCGCGCTGTATCGCCACTACTCGAGCAAGTACGAACTCTTTCGTGACGCGGTGCTCAACCTGGGCCAGCAATTGGTCGACTGCACCGCATTCGTCGACGAGGCAGCCGGCGATCCCGAGCTGGCCATGCGTCGGATCGT
>Ga0163161_10002113_pt1 | contig 14380 bp, 11 predicted proteins | sample S45metaG_FD_129847 | JGI IMG/M metagenome (GOLD analysis project Ga0163161, IMG submission 129847) | Switchgrass rhizosphere microbial communities from Kellogg Biological Station, Michigan, USA - S4-5 metaG | ecosystem: Host-associated > Plants > Roots > Rhizosphere > Soil | place: USA... | reverse complement strand
CCAAGTTTGATTTTCATTTTCGATATTACTTAACAACTTATGTTTAGTTAATTCACTCGGATGCGTAGGTGTACCATACTGATTAAGATAGTTGGGGCTAGCAACCAACACTGACTGTGTATATCCCAGATGTCTCATAACCAAATTATGGTCACTATCTAAATTCTGTCGAATACGTATACCTATATCAACAGACTCTTTAAGGATATCGACTCTTTTATTAGTCACAATAAATTTGATTTCTACTTTGGGTGCATATTCTCTTTTAATTGACCACTTATTCTCTTACAGACCTGACCAGCTAAAATCTTTTTAATCTGACCAGACATCAAAAATAGATAGAACATACCAAAGTGAGGCTGCTTAAAAGTAAAGCTCATTCACCTTATGATATGTCCTCCCATGATCCAGCACTCTTATTACAGTTATACCTAATTTAAAACATCTTCCATGAATTTGATGTTGGAATTGATACTTCTAATGTCATTTTCCAATTTCTGCTGATGCGCAATGAAGTATTTTTCTAGTGTTTTATCATCTGCCAAAAGAGTCTGAATAAAATTTATATTGCTTTCTTTATCTTTAATTTGACCTAAAAATTCTGTCTTTTTTGTTAAAAATACTTTTTCAAGTTTTTGTTTTTTATATTTTTCTCTTAGATTATCTAATCGATATGTCTCTTTATAGCTAAATGCTCTTCTTGTAGATTGAGATACATCAACTTCTAAATAATGGCATTTTACTAGAATTCTTAACCCTCCATACATGAGTCGTCGATGTTGTTCAGCCTTGGAACTTTTACCCATTCCCATTTTTTCCCAGAAATGCTTGGCTTGCCAATTCTGAATTTCATGATTTGCAAAAATATCCATAAACTCATCGTATAAAGGTAAATTTACGGTTTTTCTCATGACGGGCTGTCCTTTATGTAAAAGAGGATTATAGTCCGTGGATATATAGTCCTCAATTGGTGATATTTCTGTTTTTTGAGCAGTTAGTTTCAAATGTCAGAATTATCCAACGTAATTGGTCAATTAATTCGCAATAGAAGAACACAAAGAAGCATCACGCAAGAAGCACTTGCATTACAGTGTGGTATTGATCGTAGTTATATGGGGCGTATTGAACGTGGAGAAGTCAACCTCACTGTTGAAAAACTATATGAAATTGCGTCTGCACTAGAAATCAATGCCAAAGAATTATTACCTTAAACGAGCAAAAATATGGTTCTGAGATAGACTTAACTGCACTATTCATGTAAAAGATAAATATTTGATATTAATTATTTTAGAAGCAATTTTAAGCTAAAACTTTAGGATTGATATGAGTAGAAATCTTAAACCAGCGCATGCTGGTTATCGATATCAAGATATCATTACAGCATATTTTTTTGTTTTGGGTATTATAGAAAAATTTGATTCAGTCACAGTAGATAAAAAGCAATTAGATGATGACAGATTTGATGATTTACAAATTATAAAAAAGGATGGCTTTAAGACTAGAATTCAAATTAAGCATAGTTCAGTAATAGACAAAAAGCTTACACTTTCTGAATTCACGAATAAAACTAGTACAAATCTAACAATTGATAGATTACTTTTAACAAATAAATTAGCTACTCAGTCCGTAGATGAATTCAGGTTATGTGCTACTTGGCTTCCTCCATCCACGACAGATAGCCTTAATAATTATTTAATAGAAACTCAGGAACAGCCTATTTTTAATACTATTAAATCAAAAATATTTAAATTAGATTATGAAAAAATTTGGCCTCAAAATGATATACCTCACTGGAAACCTTTAAAAAATAGAAGTGATTTTACAAGAGAAGACTTTATTGAGTTTTGTCAAAAATTCTTAATAGAGTTAGATTTACCACATGCATCTACCGATTTGCTTTCACCAAGTAGAGTAGAGACTGAACTTCTAACACTATTGCATGAGAAAATAGGTATTGGGCAATATCCTAATAGTGATCGTAAAGTAGAGGATGTCGCAGCTTTGGCAATAGCACTTGCAACTTGGGCAAGAGCTAATGAAGCAAGATTAGATATTAATGAAATTATCAAAGTTCTTGGAATAAGAACAGACTTTGGAAGAATTGCTCAAGCATTCCCTTTTGATCGAAAATATTTTTATGATCGTCCAATTTTTAGAGAAAATATTCTAAACTTAAATCATGGAAAGAAATTCCACATTTTAATGGGGCCACCAGGATCTGGTAAGTCATGGGAATTAACTAATCTAGCAGGAATTCTAAAAAAAGAGCTTATCGTTGCTCGACATTATTGTTATCTAGATCCTACTGATGAGAATTCGGAGAGACGGGTTACAACTGATGTGTTTTTTGCCAATTTATTAGCAGAATTACAAGATTCAATAGGAGTATCATTTAGCTCAGATATCGGGTTATCAGCGAACTTATCAAATTTTGAAAATGCTTTAAATGAATTAGTAAGCCAGCATGAGCAAATTGTTTTAATCATTGATGGTTTAGATCATATTTCAAGGATTAAGACCGCATCACCTAATTTGAATGATAATGAAACAGACATCATTGAAAGATTAGCTACCTTAGATATTCCAGATGGTGTACAACTTATTTTAGGTACTCAACCTGGTGATCATCTAGCTCCTATTATAGATCGTAGGGAAGATGATGTTGCAATCTATCACATCCCGAAATGGACTATAGAAGATACAATTGAATTATGTAAATTATACGAATTAGATTCTCTTTTCCATGATCATGGCATTACAAATCATGATGAAATTTTCACTTTGATCGCTCAGAAGTCAGATAGCATACCTTTATATGCACGATATTTATGTAAAGGTTTGATTTTGAACTTAAAAGAAAACCCTACAGAAAAACCTGATGACTGGTTAAATAAATTACCGAGTATTCACGGTGATATTAAAATTTACTATAAATACTTATATGAACAGATTTCTGAAAAAGCATACTTTGTTGCTGATTTATTTGCAGTCATAGAGTTTGCTATAACTGAAAATGAACTTAAAGAAATATTTCCCCCATTTCAATGGCCCCATGTTTCTAAAGCTTTAAAAGTATTTGAGCCTGTATTTGTTCAAGTTGAAGCCCAAGGTGGACTCAGAGTATTCCATGAAAGTTTTCGACGATTTATTAGAGATGAGCTAAAATCCAAAGGTATTGATTTAGTAGACATTCTTGAACCAATTATTACTTGGATGAGTAATAAGGGTTTCTATAAAAATGCTAAAAGTTATCGCTTTCTCTTATCTGCATTAAATAGAGCAAATCGGATTAATGAAATATATGAGTTAGTTTCATTCAATTTTGTTTCAATAAGTATTAACTATGGTCATACCGTTGAGGCTATCCAAAATAATATTGCAATTACAGCTAATATTGCCGCTAATAATCAAGAATGGGCAATTTTAACTAGGTGTAATGAATTACGCCGAGCATTGCATACATATGAAGTAGAGCGACTAGGTGGTAGAGAGTATTGGCTAACTTATGGAAGGCTTTTTGGCCATCAAGCCCTATCAGAAAGATTACTTTTTGATGGGAGACCAACCTTAGATTATTTCAATGGTATGCAGGCTTGTTTAATCGTTGATGATATGGGAGGAATTGCACCATGGAAAGAATATCTAAATATTAAAGAAATGAATTCTGATGAAAACTATTACAGTGAATATTTTGATTCACTTAGTCAATTGACATCAGTAGAAGAAAACAACTTAGCTCTAATTCAATGCTATTTAAGCCTAGGACTAAGATTTCCTATCCTCAGAAAAATATATAAATATCTAATACAATTTGAATCTAATGATCAAACTCCAATTTATTTTATAAACTGTATAGCTACACGACTCGCAAAAAATGATTTAGTAAAAACTGTAGAGAAATTAGCAAAAAAAATTAGCACCAATAAGAACAATAAACTTGTTGGTTATGGATTATATTGGGGCTTAGCTGATTTTTATTATAAGTGTGGTTCCCTCACTTTATCCAAAAAATACGCTGAAGATGCTTTGCTATTAACAAAAAGTCCCACCCTGATTTCTAGATTGGTTGAATATAATATAAATATAGATAGTTTAGCTATTAGTAATAAGACAGTTTCTTTAATAGATATAGGCCTTAATAGTTATCCCAAAAAAGACAATGTAAACTTATGGGTTTCTGAACTTAGAATTTTAGCACACTCTGATCAACTTGAAGAAATTTTAAATACAGAGTTGGAACGAATAAAAGGAGCTGGTTGGTATAGATGTTGGTTGAAATTTACTATTAATATATTTCTTGCCGAAGCAGGTGAAAAATATAATATTAAAGATATCTTTAATATTCTTGTTGAAGAAAGTCATCCATTTATTGGAAAACCCAGGGCATGTGACTTATATGAAATTCATAGAGTAATTAAATATGTAATATCGCTAGGTTTAAAATTAGTTAAAACTAAAGATGAATGGACTCATATTCTTAAAGTATTGAAACAAGTTAACTTTAACACTACAACGAGATTCGATAGAGAAGTTAATGGTCCTGTTTCGAGTGATATAATTTTTCAACTACTTGAGCCATATTCTACAAATAAAGATATTAATATTTATATTTTAAATACCTTAAAAGAAGAAATTGACCATGTAGAGAAAAGTGGAACTTATTATTCAACTCATGCTGATATTGCATTGAATTTTACACAAATCCTTTTAAATAATGGGAATAAAGAAGAAGCTCTAAAAAAATGGCAAGATATTGGTACTTTTTTAACTAGTTATGGCTATAGGAAAGATACTACTCTATTTGAGATAATCGATTCAGTATCTGTAATCTCTAATAAATCCAAAGCTAAATGCTTACAGGCTTTAGAAAAGATTCAACCTTTAATTTCTTCTGTATTAATGCATACGGATGGAAGAAGCACTAAGTATGCACCAAATAGATGGTTTAATGAGTTATTAAGTATAGCTCCAGAAAGTGCTCTGGATGTATTAGCAAGAACAATTATTCAAGATAATTACCATGAGAATTGGTCATTAATGGATGCTTATAGATCTGTAGCTAATAAATTATCAGATCAGGTAAACCCCTTAATAATTGATAGCTTATGGCAAACATTACCTTTTAAAATTGAATATGAAAATGAAGGGGCAACTTTAGTAAAAGAGCGCTTAGATTCTATTCTGAAATTAAATGATTTTTATCCTCAATTGGTTGAGAGTAGACTTAATTTGTTGGCAGCTCAGGTTTCTAATGATGTTCAAAATCATAATGAAGATGCTATTAAAGAGTTAGAGTTAGTTTCAGAAAGTTTAGGTTTCCCTATTAAGTGTCAAACAAAGAAACATGAGCAACCTGTTAAGTTAGCTAACCAAAGTTCACAGCACTCATCATCAAAATCAAATTCTACTTCTGTAGAAATTGTTCCTCACCCTCCTCAAGATTGTACTCTGGGAGATATTATTAAATGTATTAGAGTTATTGAGAAAACTAAAGATAAGAATTTTCAAAGATTGAATCTATATCTTTCATATAAACTTCATGAATTAAGTTTAGAAGGAAAAGAGGATGAAGCAAAAAAAATAGTTATTTTCTATGGACATGAAGTTTTTTCATGGTCAGATAAACATCCTTTAGTTGATTTGGCTGTATGTCTAGAAAATGCTGAATGCAGAGATTTAGCATCAATTTGCTACACTTTAGCCTTTATGAAATCACGAGGAAATGGCGGCTGGGCTAGTATTGGTGGTTCACAACAAAAGGATTTATTATTATCTGCTAAAAAACTTAATGAAGATCTTACGAAAAAAATATTTTCAGAGGAGTTAGGTAGAAAATTAAAATATACAGATTATGGTGCTGGTATTACTCAAAGCTTAATCGAAAGGCTAAGGGATTGGGGATATTATGATGAAGCGATTGCATGCTGGGATGAAGCCTTTAAAGTTATAGAGCATCGTCTTACTTTAACTAGAAAGTATCTTTATTTTGCAGAATATAAATTTTCGGACTCTAATCTTTTAAATATTGATGAAAGTATAGTTTTACTAGTTCTATTAAGATTATCGGAGCCAAGAAAAACAAGAAAAGTATCTTCTTTAGTTAGTATAACAAGTATTTTAAAATATTTACCAGATCTCTTATACAAACCCATAGAAAGTTTTGCCTTAAATAGTACTCCCACCTCTTCACTACTATTAGTAATGGAGGTGTTATATTATCTTGAAGATAATCCATTTATTATTACTAATGGTTTACAAGAAATTCTTGAACTATATGCAAACTCACCAATATGGGGTGCTCAAGTTTTAAGCTATTCCCTATTAAAGAGAGCAGGTCTTAAATTTAATTTAAATAATAGTTTAAATACCCCAGTCACGGTAGAGACTAAAAATGATTCCTATAATCCATATATTTTTGAAGTAGATCCAACTAATAGTCTAAAAAAATTAATATTGTTTGTTCCAGAATTACCTATAAAAATTGAAAAATTTCTGTATGAAGAGTTTAAAAAGGAACCAAACAAACAATTAATGAGAGAAACACTAGAATTAAGATATGGCATAAATGGAAAGGTTCTTCCCGCTGTTGATGTATTAACATGGCACGATGAGTTATTCATCTCAGAGTTAAACAGCTGTGGTAACGCTCTAAAGCAAGATCTCGAGAAAGACCACCTATGGTCTATAGAAACAGAAGAAGAACTTGTTCTAAATACATTACCTGATTTAGCTTTTCATTTGGGTGTATACCAAAGTCGAGTTACAAGACCACTTTTATCTCTTCCAAGTGAATTAACTAAAGGTTTATGCTCAATAAAAACTGTTGAAAATGACCCTATGTATGAGGGGTGGGTTCAACTCGCTTGTATTGAATATCAATATCTCAATGAAAAACATAGCTTTTCAAATCCGAATGAAAAAGTAGTAAATATATCTGGTGTCACATTCATCCCAGAATTTTCGAGTGAACCTAAAGATTTTATTCCATTGATAAGAGGTGATGAAAATATATGGTGGGTCAAATACTCGGAGTACATTATCCCTAGGTATACTAATATATGGAATCCGTTAGTTGGCATTTCAGAAAAATCTGATATTTTGGGAGATAGTTTTATTCTTACACCACCTTTAGAATTGTTTTTAATAGAAAAAAATATTATTACTGCAGAATTTTCAGAAAAACTTTGTTTAAAAGATCATCATGGTAAAGAATTAATCAGATTAAGATCATGGGAAGTACGTGGAGATCAAGGGAGTTCAGATACATACAAATTACGTGGCATGGATTTAATTGTACATCCCAAAATATTTGAAATGCTTAATCAAATGTATTTTTCAAGTTTAGCTAATTACCAATTTATCGCTAGGTCTGAGATTAAAAACGGATAAGGTACTTCTTAAAAGATTGAATGTAGGTTTGGCATAAAATATCTAGATCTTATTTGTGAGCACATTAATTAAAATAGATCATTATTTGTTAAATCTAAAAACATTTCATAAGCACGAATATATGAAAAGTGATCGTCTCTTTTGCCCAAATGACATAAAGATTTTTCGATAAGTTCAACTTCGTCAATAAAAACAACATGTTTACAAGGTATAGCATGTACATATGCTTCAAAAAACTCTTTTACAGTAGGAGGTAGAAGCTGTAATTGGGGTAAATTAAAAACTTGATCTAATACCGTCAATGAACAAATTTTAAGGTTTAAAAAATATCCCGAATAGCTCATATCAACAGCTTCATTCAAGAACAAAATAAATACTGTTAGAGTATCTAAAGGATGTTTTTTAGACAACTTTGTTAGTAACTCAAATATTTCACTATTTTTATAAAAAATTCGCTTTACAAACCTAAGCTCAAAAGATGATCTTTCAGCTAAATGAAGAAAATGACGGCTAACTTCAGGGGCTAAGCTAAGTATTATTCTATCGGTTTCAATAGCAGAACGTGAATCAAAATTGAAAATATTCCAAATTGGATGATGAAACCAGATAGCAGTTTCTGGATACTTCAATGCCACCATTTCTACACGTTCAGGTCTTGGAGAAGCATTACCACGCTCATAGCGTTCCCACAATCTTGGTTTTTGATCTACTGGCTCTAAATGCTGAAATTTTTCAGGTTCAAAAAAGAGTTCTAATTGCGCTGGCGATAAACCACCTGAATAATATTTCATGAGGTGGAACCAAATCATTGTTCTGATTCCTCTAACTTTCTTTCGAAAGTTCTTTTGCCGTTGTATATAACTTTTCTGATCCATAATTTTTTTGGTGCAAATCGTGACAAAAGAAATCTATCAAATCACAATAAGAATTTCATGAGTTTTCGTTTTTTAGTCATCCGCAACTTTCCTAAAAAACACTATTTAAATAAATCAGCAACTTAACATAAAAATTATGGCTATTTTGTACTTAAAGTTTTAGAAAAAAATTCGGGTTCTCAAGCGTTATTATTTTTTTCATAATATAAAAAATCCAACACCACCGAACAAATATGGACACGACCAAACAACATCAGAATTTTGCAGATGAACTCGAGCAAAAATTTGGAAAAATTGTAGGAGGGACGGAATTAACGAAACTGCTAGGCTATCCAAGTACTGATGCTTTTCGGCAAGCAATGAAAAGAGAACAATTACCAATAGATGTTTTTTCTATACCCCATCGTCGTGGATATTTTGCCTATTGTCGAGATGTCGCTCAATGGTTAGAGAATCTACCTAAAAAATAGAGGATTACTTATATGAGACATTTCAAGGAGAAGTACTAGTGATTTGATTTACCTGACTTTTATGATCTCTAGGTAAGGCACAATAGTTTATGCTCTGCAAAGCATAAACTATTGCAATAAAATGATGTCTTGAGCAGACCTTTTTATTTTGTGCATTTTTTGAAGTAATGTCAATTCGCTTTGTCTTATGCCATAACGCCTTACCATAAATATTCAACTATCTCATTCAATTAGAAGCTTTTACTATGATGTAAGGGTTAGGAATTTTTATGCGTATACCTTATGAAAAGCAACGTGAAATTATCCGTTTACTATCTACAAATAAGTTAAGTAATCGAGAGATTGCTAGAATTGTTCATGTTTCACATAACACGGTAAAACTTTTAAGAACAAAGTTTATGAAAAGTGGTGAAACATGGGAAAGCCTTTCATCTTTAACTGTGCAAGAGTTCTATCAACGACTCCCTAAAATTACGAAAAAACGATTACATGAGCCTAGAAAGCATATGCCTGATTGGGAATATATTAAACAGGAATTATCACGTAAAAATATGACTTTAGAACTTCTTTGGCAAGAATACAGAGAAGAATTCGGCTTTAATGGTTATTCATATTCATGGTTTGTTAAATTATTCAATCAATGGTGTAAAGTTCAAAAAAAGAGCATGAAGCAATTTTATAATGCTGGTGAATTTTTATTTGTGGACTTTTGTGGACAAACCATTCCAATTTATGATGCCAAAACGAATATGGAAAAATTTAAAGCCCAAATTTTCGTTGGTGTGATGTGTAACTCCTCTTATAACGTTATACATGCAGTTCCAGATCAAAAGATTAAATCTTGGATTGAATGTCATATTGAAGCATTTAAGCAATTAGGAGGTGTTCCGCAATATATTATGCCAGACAACTTGAAGGCCGCTGTCATAAAACATACTCGTTCTGAAATTATTATTCAAAAGGATTTTAATGAGTTCGCTGAACATTATAATTTCATTGTTTATCCTGCTCGCTCAAGAGAACCACAAGATAAAGCATTAGCTGAGAAAGGTGTTCAAATCATTCAAACTCAGATTCTCGCTAGACTAAGAAATCAACGTTTTTATTCATTGATTGAATTGAATAAAGAACTCTATGTACATAACCAAAAAATCAATGAAAAACAAACTAAGACCTTTCCTATGGGGAGGACACAGCTATTTTTACAAACTGACAAAGTTGCACTATCACCATTACCAGAACTACCGTTTGAGATATGTGAACGTAAATATGATGTACGTGTTAATGAATTTGGTCTGATTGAATGGAATAAGCATTTTTATTCAGTACCTCATCAATATGTACATTGCCTAGTTGATCTTAAAGTAACACAACAGATGATTGAGATTACACATCAGCGTCAATTTATTGCCCAACATTTATTAAATGATCAAACTGGTGGCCATACGATTTCATCCGAGCATATGACTGAGACACAACGAGCTTATAAAGAATTAACTTTACCTTATCTGATCGAGTGGGCAGAAAAAACAGGCCCATATACGACTGAATTTGTTCAAAAGAAAATTTCGGAGCGACGTGATTTTGCGAACGGTATCCGTACAGTACAACGATTAAAGCAATGGTCTAATCAATCAGGATACACAAGTGAAGATTTAGAGTCTGCTTTGCAATATGCTATAAAAATTAATGCCTTAACTTTTGACAGAATAAAATCAATTATCCAAAAAAAAGTATATGGTAATCCTAGGGAGACACCTACGACTAAACTCACTTTACATCATAATATTCGAGGTGCCAATTATTTTAATATCAATAAATTAGGAGATAAATGATGCTATCATCTGATTTAAGAAATAAATTGGTTCAACTCAGATTATCAGCTATGGTCAAAGTTTTAGATTTAAATTTGGTTGACCCAAAATTTTTAGAATTAACGTTTGAGCAACAACTCACTCATATCGCCGATGCTGAAATTTCAGATCGTGCCAATAGAAAAATTAGTCGATTATTAAAAAATGCAAGCCTGAGATACCCTCGCGCATCAATAGATAATATTGACTATCACTCAGAAAGAGGTATTCAGAGACGCCAAATTTCAACATTATTTGATAATAAATGGATTCAGTATCGTCAAAATTTAATTATTCTTGGTGCAACTGGAACAGGAAAAAGTTGGTTAGGTTGTGCCTTTGCAACACATGCTTGTCGCCATCATTATAGCGTTCTGTATTTCAATACCAATACTCTGTTTGAGGCACTAGCTCTTGCTGTAGCAGATCGAACACTACCGCAGTTAAGACGTAAGTTGATTAATACTAATCTATTAATTATTGATGACTTTGGTTTAGGAAGCATAGATTCGCATTTAGCATCCATATTTCTGGATATCATTGACCTACAGGCCGTAAACGGATCATTACTTTTAACAAGTCAGTACCCTACGTCTGTATGGCATAGTCGATTTGAAGATCCCACATTGGGGGATGCTGTTTTAGATCGAATCGTGCATAAAGCTCATCTTATAGAGTTACAAGGAGAATCTATGAGGAAAAGACAAGGTAAAAATACAAATTAATTTTTAGGGAGACTGAAATATGTCTCCTTTATTTTATGTATGTAAAAATGGTCAGGTTAAAAAGATTTTAGCTGGTCAGATCAAAAGAGCATGAGTGGTCAGGTTGATAGATATTTTGCACTTTGGGGTATCTATCCATAAATTCAGGCAGAATGAGAGGCATAATCCTTTCTGCAACATCTATTGGAACACTTACAGTAATCGATCCAATAGGTTCACCGCGTAACTGATCTATCAAATCATAGACAGTTTGTGCTTCTAAAAGCATAGATTGAACATATTGATAAATCTGTTCCCCAATTGCTGTAAGCTTAATTTGTCTCGAGTCTCGTTGTAATAATTTAACGTTTAAATTTTTCTCTAAAGTTGAAAGTCTTCGACTTAATTTTGATTTAGATATTCCTGTTTTTTGTTCTACTTTACTTAAACCGCCATGTTCAACAATCAAGGCAAAAATATATAAGTCATTCAAATCTTTCATAGGTGATTTTTAACCTTACTTAAGAGCTAATAATTTATTTTACTTCGAACGGTATGATTGTTGGTTGCATTTTCTGCAACATATGTTCCCAGTTATAGATCTTAAGTTGCAAATCTAAAACACATAAACTAATTTCACGACTTAAAAACCTCATAGGTATGAAATGAAATTATTACATTTAGACTCGAGTGCACTCGGTGAATACTCTGCCACCAGAGAAATTGGTCATGCGGTTGTTCAAGAATTAAAAAAACATGGTCCTTTAGAGGTGACGTATCGAGATTTGCATGCAGATCCACTTCCGCATTTTGCCAAACATTTTGATAGTTTGAGCGCCGAAGCACAGGTTGATGAACGTATTCTTCAACAATTTGAGGAAACGGATGTTTTTGTACTAGGCGCACCGATGTATAACTTGAGCGTCCCTACAACATTGAAAGCATGGATTGACCGAATCTTAATTGCAGGTCGAACTTTCAGATATACAGAAAATGGACCACAAGGCTTAGTTTCAGGTAAGAAAGTTATTATTGTCAGTGCTCGCGGTAGTGCTTATGGCGACCAATTCTCTATGGATCATCAAGAATCCTATCTAAAAGATATTTTTAACTTCTTAGGTGTTCAAGATGTTTTTATAGTACGTGCAGAAGGAATGGCTTTTCCAACTCGTTCTCAATCAATTAGCCAAACAATGAATGGTATTCCAGAAATGTTTGCTATTTCTGCTCAGAACTGAGGAAGAATAACCATGACTAAAATTAATAACGTAATTGAAAAAGTTATTCAACATCCAAAGATATTTCCATTTGCATCACTTTTAATGCGGGTAATGATATCTGTAATTTTTATCTTATCTGGACTAGGAAAGATATTTCAATACTCAAGTAATGCTGGGTATATGGAGTCTATGGGAGTCTCATCCGCATTATTACCATTAGCAATTCTGGTGGAGTTTGGGGGAGGCTTCCTTGTATTGATTGGTTTTCAAACCCGATTTGCAGCATTCCTATTGTTTGGTTTCTCATTAGTGGCGGCAGTGTTATTTCACAGTGGTTCTGATATGAACAGCCAAATTATGTTTATGAAAAATATTTCAATGGCCGGAGGTCTTTTGGCACTTGTTATTTTTGGAGCAGGAGGCCTCAGTATAGATAAGAAAGTTAAATAATTTCAAAAAGGTAGAAATACAAATTTGTGTTTTTACCTTTATTTTTCTCCTCATGCATGTTCAATGGTAATTCACATCGCGTTAAAAGAAACTGGGCAAATATTTTAATACAGAGAAGGAAGAAAATTGATTCTTGGATTCAGGTATCTAAACAAAAATTAGAAAGAAGCTCCTAAACACGGGGCTTTTCTTTTGATGAGATGAAAAATTAAACTGACTTAAAGGCTGTCGTGATATGGTATAAAAGCACCTCCAATAATAAGGATTATATATGTCAGACAATTCAACAAAATGGCTTTGTGTGGGTGGTGTTCTAAGTGGCGAGTGGCGAGAGCAGCAATTAGAAGCATTTGATGTTGATCCGAATGATTTAAATACTCATAGTTATGAGTCAATGAAACTTATTAATCCCGTTACCAAGGTAGAACAGGATTTCTATGTATATAGTGAGCTACAAGAACAGGCATATGACAGGGCAATAAATTTTGCTTTATCCAAAAATCAATGAAAATGAGAGAGCACTTAGGTGCTCTTTTTTATTGAGTGAAATTTATTGATTAAGCTTTATAAAGTTGATTGGCATAAAGAGTATTTATCAATTTTTCATAAATAAAAAAGAGACCAGTTGGTGGTCTATTTTTATCTAAGCCATAGAAATCACAAAACATTTTTCACCTTTTGCGCTTTTGGTAAAGTTGGTTTTCTTCCCAAATACAACGCAATCATGGCACCCGTAAATGTAAGAATACATAAAGGTAAAAGAGAAACAGGAAAACTGCCTGAATAATCTTTCACTATTCCCATAATAGAGTTCATAAGGCCAGTTCCAATATGCGCAATCGTATTGACCGCTGCCTGAACGCTTATTTAAAAATCTAGAAGAAATTCCGATCTCAGAGTTTGGTAATTTACTTTATCCTTTTTATTATCAGTACTGTGGCTAATTTATTTCATCTGCAACTGAACGTTTAACTTTTGAAAAAAAATATCAAAGATAATTATTTGAACAATAAGCCTGAAGAGTCTTTGGTAAAAGTATGCCATATTGCAAAAAACCTTGAAGGTGTAGTAGCCGAATACCGTGAGTCTTATGGTTTGGCTCATAATTTTCATTATGAAATATCAATTAACTAAGCATTTTTAATTCCTGATTCCAGTTTGTTCCTAATTGATATAAGCCATTATTAGTCATGTAAAATCATCCATTAATAGCTTATTTTTAGTCGCTTCAGCAAATATGAAACAGACAAATAAGGCTTTATAGCTTCTCTCTTTTTATTTGTAATAATGGTAAAGTTAAAAACCTAATTCAATACATTTAAAATTGATATCAAGTTATTGTAGGAAAAACATGGTTAAAATTAAACCTCACCCAGCATCAAGCGGAAATGCATCGGCTGATCGCCTTTTAACTTTGTT
>Ga0163161_10002112_pt1 | contig 14383 bp, 10 predicted proteins | sample S45metaG_FD_129847 | JGI IMG/M metagenome (GOLD analysis project Ga0163161, IMG submission 129847) | Switchgrass rhizosphere microbial communities from Kellogg Biological Station, Michigan, USA - S4-5 metaG | ecosystem: Host-associated > Plants > Roots > Rhizosphere > Soil | place: USA... | reverse complement strand
TATTGGAAGATCACCAGTTAACCTTTGGAGCAGTGGCTCCGTCGATGCTCCGGTATCTGAAACCATATTTCGGTGAAATCAATCTGCCCGTGCTTAAATATTGCATTCTTACAGGAGAAGCTTCGCCCGTTGACCTGGTTCACCAATGGCAAAAATGTGTTCCCAATGCCCAGTTGTTTAATTTCTATGGACCTACGGAAACGACCATTTATTGTACATACTATGAGATTGACCGGGGAGGCGAGATCAAAAGCCTTTACGGGATGCTGTCAATTGGGAAACCAATGAAAAATGTAAAAGCGATCGTTGTTGACGAGAATTGCAATGTTTTGCCAAAAGGAGAGAAAGGAGAATTATGCATTTGCGGTGAGCAGGTTTCTCCGGGTTATTGGAATAGTCCTGAGAAAAATGCCCAGGCTTTTTTTGAAAAAGAGTGGAATGCCTTAACAGAAAGGTTTTATCACACAGGCGATCTGTGTTATATTGATAATGACGACAACCTCATGCTTTATGGAAGGCTTGACTCCCAGGCGAAGATCCAGGGATACCGTGTCGAACTCGGAGAAATTGAACATCATGCCCGGGAGTATTTGAAAGGAAACAATGCTGTAGTGCTCACGTTTACCAATTCTATTGGAAATACTGAGCTCGCCATTTTTGTTGAGGGGAAAGAGGTCGATATTTCGGCTTTAACTGATCATTTGAGAAACAAGGTTCCTCCATACATGGTCCCGACAAAAATAGCCATTGAAAAAGAGTTTCCATTGAATTCCAATGGCAAGGTTGATAAGCGAAAATTAAAAGAGAAAATGGGGCAGGTATAAGCGAATTCAGCAGAATGCCTATCTTCGAACTGTTTTTTACTTCTGCTGGCTCAATAATTGCAGTTGTTATACATAATAGCATGATTACCCTTAGTCTACAAAGCCCGGCATTTCCTAAATCTTATTCTTAGAATTTTAAAACTGATATTTTTCAAATACGCAGATGGAAGCACATATTGAAAAATTGACAACAATATTCAGGCAGGTGTTTGACGATGAGGCGATCGTGCTGAATGATCAATTGACAGCGAATGATATAGGGGCGTGGGATTCATTATCGCATATGCTTATGATCGCCCAGGTAGAGGACGCTTTTTCGATCAAGTTTTCATTGAGAGAAATAAATAAGCTTAAGAATGTAGGAGCCCTGATCAAGCTAATTGAGTCAAAGTCGGCTAATTGATTTTAATTAAAAATATTGACCCTTAAATAGCCAATTATTTCTCATGACTTTTACCAGCTTTGGGTTTCTGATCTTTTTCCCTGTGGTAATACTGGTTTATTATTGTCTGCCTGGAAAATACCGGGGCTGGTTCCTGCTGCTTGCCAGTTATTATTTCTACATAAATCTCAAACCTGTTTATGCTGTTCTACTTGCCGGCATCACATTAGTAACTTATGCGTTCACTCTTTTAATGGCCAGGGCAAAGACGGAGAAAAGCAGAAAATTATTACTGGTACTCGATATAGTTATAACGCTGTTACCATTATTCTTTTTTAAGTATTACAATTTTGTAAATACAGGTATTTACAGTTTGTTGAATTCTGCCGGGATAAGATGGCCCTTGCCTGAAATAAGTTTCATTCTGCCTGTGGGAATTTCCTTTTATACATTCATGGCGTTGGGTTATGCAATTGATGTATATCATGAAGAGATCAAACCGGAAAAGAACCTCGGTATCGTTGCTTTATTCCTGTCTTTTTTCCCCATTGTCTTATCAGGTCCAATAGAAAGAGCAACCAATATGTTTCCTCAATTCAAAGGCACACTTCAGTTTGATTACGGTAAGGCCGTGAAAGGATTTCAATTCATGCTGTGGGGTTATTTTATGAAACTGGTAGTTGCAAACCGGATCGCCATTTTGGTACACGTTATTTTTCGTGATGTTGACCATAGCACCGGCTCATCCCTCTTCCTGGGAGTGCTCCTTTACCCGATCCAGGTCTATGCTGACCTCGGTGGATATTCCCTGATAGCGATCGGATCAGCAGCGGTTATGGGGATCGATGTTATGCAAAATTTCAATCGTCCATTTTTCGCAACATCCATGTCACAGTTCTGGCGCAGGTGGCATATTTCGCTGATCTCATGGCTTACAGATTATGTTTACACGCCTCTATCTTTCAATCTCAGAAAATATGGAATGTTAGGGACTGTGATCGCTCTTATGCTAACTTTTCTTATTTCGGGAGTATGGCACGGTGCGGCCTTAACCTTTATTTTTTGGGGTCTTCTCCAGGGTTCATTTTTAAGTATAGAAGCCATTACAAATAAACAAAGGAGGTCTTTTTTCAAGAAACATGACCTTGTTAAAAAAGGTTGGTTCATTTTTATAAGCTGTGTTTTTACTTACCTGTTATTCGCCTTCTCAGAATTATTTTGCGGCCCTATCGATTCAATGCAAAAAGCATTTTTTATCATTAAAAAAATATTTTCAAACTTCATGAGCCCTCTTTATTTTGGTAATCCCTCAACAATCGTTTTTTCGTTGTTGGGCATACTGATCCTTTTTTCAGCTGAATGGCAAATGGAATACCACCAGGCAGCCCTTCCCTTTCTCAATAATAAAAATTGGATTGTCAGGAAACTTTCCTATGCGGTGTTGATTATCATTATTTTACTGATTGGGGTCTTTGACGGAGGCCAATTTATCTATTTTCAGTTCTGAGGGTTTTTCGCTTGATAATTTGGCTTTATCTTTGTATTCTACACTTGCTTTGCTGCCAAGGCTCTGTATTTTCTGCCTTTTGGGAAACACCGCTTAGAGGAAATTAAATAAACCTTTTACTTAGTTAGCTGAACCATTACATGCTGATTGCATCATATAGCATATTGAAAAAGAATGTCTACCTCAGGTTTGTAGCAATAGTTTTGTTTGTTTTTATTATTGTAATGATCCTCGATTTTGGTATTGGCAGGGTGTTGAAGGCATTTTATTTCAAACAAACGTCGGGGATCGATTACCGAACTACTTATTCGATCGAAAAGACCAGGGCAGATGTGCTGGTATTCGGTTCTTCTACGGCAATTCACGATTATATTCCCGGGACATTCGAAAAACGTTTAAATCTAACCGCTTACAATGTTGGGAGAGACGGCATCTGTATTCTTTATGATTATGCTGTACTAAGGACTGTATTGAAACGATACACGCCTAAAATAATAATACTGGATTTTGAAAAAGAAGAATTCAGTCGAACCCAGGAGAGCTATGACAGGTTATCGGCCCTTTTACCCTATTATAAAACCCATCCTGAGATTGACAGCATCGTAGATCTGCGAGGACCTTATGAGAAGTATAAGATGATCTCAAATATATATCCTTATAACTCTTTAGTTTTTACCATTTCTGCGGGTAATGCAGAGTTTAACAAAAAGAGAAGGGAAGATATGAATGGCTTTGTTCCGTTGTACAGGACATGGAGTGATCCAATTAAGTTTGACAACAGTTTTTTACACGACGAAGTAGATAGTAATAAAGTCAGAATATATGAGTCCTTTATCAGGGATTGTGTTAATGCAAATGTCGAATTGTATATTATTAGTTCGCCCCTGTTCGTTAAACCTGATTATGTAAACAAATCTCTTGTTTTGGGTAAAGCAATTGCTGAAAAATATAAGGTCAGGTTTTTTGATTATTCCCAGGACACCGTCATTCTGCATAACCGGAATTTATTTGCAGATATTGCTCACCTGAATGTTTCCGGAGCTACAGTTTATTCAAATAAGGTCATTGATAGGATACTAAGCCAGAGAAATTCAAAGTCATGGGATAAATTGGCGTTCAGTTCTCCTCCCCATAAATAAACCTTCTTTAAGTATCGGGGTCCTTTCTTAATAATCACCGGTTATACTTACATATTTAATACCGTCCTGGAGTGTACAATTTGAGCAAAAGGTAGGGGTGGACTTACTGCGTGCGAGCGTGATGGTCTTTGAAATAATATTATTCCAGCTGCATGGGTCATTACTGAGGTAACTAATGCCCTCTCTTAATGCCTGTAAAAAACTCATAGAATACAATCCACCCTGTGAGGTGGTCCATGATACTTCTCCTTTTTGCGCAGCCGATGACAGGAGGACGCCATTGCTGTTCATAAAAAGCTTCCTTAGTTTGGATACATCGGAGTTATTATCAAATTGAAAGGTGAGGTAGTTGCTGTTTGTGACGGGTGACATATTAACCTCGCTGTTACAGCAGTCGGCAAGAATGAGATTCAATCGTGCCCCTTTACTTTTAAGAAGGCTGTACACTTCTGATAGATTCATTGAACTGTTTTCAGTGATATCAGCGTAGGATGAAGGGCGAAGGTCCATGCGTGGCCAGTCATTCGTTTGATCCTTCCAGCGAAAACCATGTCCCCTGTAAATAAAAAGTACAACGTCATTGCTGCCGGGATACAAGGAGTTTAGCGTGGAAACAACATTTTCTTTTGAAAAGGTGGAGCCGTCAACAATATATTGCCTGAAAGAAATTCCCAGAGCATCGGCCACTTGCCGGAATTCATTTTTCAGGTTGGTTTCATCACTGGCACAACCTGAGCCAATAGTTGGATCATACGTATTGGCTATCAGCACAAGGTGTAAAGTAGAAGACCTGTTTCCATTATCAGATGTTGTGATCGTGTTGTCAACTGTAAGGCCACACATTTTTTTTAAAGAGAAATATTGCTGTTCATAATTGCCAAAAAATTGGCGCAGATACTCATCAGTGATACTTTTTGGACTTAATTGGATGTATGAACTAACACGGATATAATTATCCGGATTTAACAACGAGTCATCTGTTGTATACGGAGTATCCCATTTTTGGGTCGTATTATTAAAGAACCAGATAAAATAGTCAGGGTTGTACCTGCGGTTGGCTTTATTATCGGTAATAAATACGGGATTGTATCCCGTAAGCATTGAATACTTGTCCCCCGTCCTGTTAGTACCATTCCTTGAAGTATAACTAACATTGACCACGTTATAAATATTGTCGGAATAATAACCTATGCGCATGTAGGCATTGGTCTCATTAAAAAAGACAAGAAACCCTGAGTATTGGTTTTTTACTTTATCGGAAAATTTTATTTCATACAAAGATTGGGAATGTGCCGGGGAGCCGATAAGTTGAAGAAAAAGAATAATGGTCAGGAGGTGGAAGGATCTTTTCATATTAGGAAATTTGGGGATTGCTCTATAAATCTAAAAACATTTTTGAGAAAGCAAAAAATTTTGAGTCCGTTCTTCCCTATTCAATTTATCACATTTATGCCGAAGGGATGCCTTCGGCATAAATGTTCAGTTAATTACTCTTCCCATCAATGGATCAGTCTTGCTTGATGCACCTGTTTCAGCCCGGCCGGCAAATCTTCTTGCAAAGGATAAGTTCCCCTTTAGTTTTACGCTGATGTCGTACCACCCAAATGATTTGCCTGTGTCAACAGTAATTTCTTTTGAGGTTGCTGCATCAACGCTTTGCTCCTTTGTACCCGTTTTATAAGAATTATCTGTGATAATGATACTCTGTGATTGCCTGGCATTATTGATAATTTGCAGGATAATATTGCCTGTAGGCTTACCATTGCTTTGCTCATATTTTGCCTTCACATCAATGGATGCCTCATTTTTATCACCGCTGAATTCGCGAAAAAAGCCGTTTGGCCCATAAACCCTCAAATGATAATGACTATTTTCAAAATCATTGATAACCCAGTTATCTTTTAATTCATCGCCTGCAACAACTGCATAGGCCCATGTTCTTACTTCTTCATTTTTATATTTCCCGGGAGCATATACATAGAAAGGAGAGCCTGCGGACAATTCTGCAAACAAATCACGGCCTGCTTTCATCGATATTTCAAACGAATTTTTATCATCACTTAACATTCCGTCTGCATACAACTCATAGGGAAGCGCACAGGAGGGACGAATGCCTTGTTCCTGCACGGCCATTAAAGGAGAGGAGTGAGGTTGTTTATTGATCTGGTCAATTTCTTTTTTTGTCAACCGCTTATAATTGGAAGGCGCGTTCTTGAATTGAGCTTTATGAATACTTTCGATGAACTCATCACGATCCGGGAACTCCGGGTTATTTAATTTTTCATCATTGTATGGACGAAATACCGATGAAAGATCACCACATACTGTTCTTCGCCATTCACTGATGTTTGGCTCTTCTATTTTCTTTCCAAACTTTTGACTGAGGAATTTTTCAAGGAATTGAATAGATGAAGTATGATCGAAGACTTCAGAATTGACCCATCCGCCCCGGCTCCAGGGTGATGCTATCACCATTGGCACGCGATAACCCAGCCCGATCGAACTTTCCCTTGCATGATCTTTGATGGATTGCTGGTCTTCATTGGTTACATAATCCACACCGGTATGAATATTCTTTGATGTAAAACCCGTCTCTTTTCTTGTTGGATGTGGCGCAACGAACGGAGGTATATGATCAAAATATCCATCATTCTCATCGTAGGTAAGAATAAAGATCGTTTTCTTCCAAACCTCGGGATTCTTTGTCAGTATATCCACCACTTCGCTGATATACCAGGCGCCATACCAGGCAGAAGAAGGATGATCCGAAAAATTTTCCGGAGCCACTAACCATGAAACCGTTGGCAGCTGCCCACCTTCAACGTCTTTACGGAACTGGTAAAGCACATCACCTTTTGGAATTTTCACCTCTCTTTCTTCATGGCCATCCCTATATTTTATGGAAGTCAGCTCGTGATAAAAAGGATCGCTACGGTTGGTTACAAATGCTTTTTGATGAATATTTTTTTCGAACGGAGATAGCTTTTCAAATTTATCCGGTGTGCAATTTTTCTGATCCTCAGCATTGATGTCAATATATTTTTTTATCCATTTTATTTCTTCGTGTAGTTGTTTTGCTTCTTTGCTGTTAACCTTAAGTGTCTTTAATTTTTTTTCCCGCTTTTGCAATTCTTCATTCAGACGCTTAGCCATTTTCGGCAGTGCCGCAATATATTCCGGATGCAGCTTTACATTATATTGTTTAAAATATTCTACCGGGTTGTCTCCGAAATTCGCCAGCCATCCGTCTTCCTCTCCTTCAAATCCCACACCCACGCTCAGTTCATTTTGGTAGATCTTCCAGGAGATCCCATTTTCTTCCAGTCTCTCGGGAAAAGTTTTCCAGTCAACCATTGTTAAATAATCAGCATCTTCATTCCACACATTGGCCCGGGCATTGTCATCCTGGCTTCCACGGATGGTTCCTGTCCAGAAAAACAAGCGGTTTGGGGTTGTGCCGGTAAGTGAAGAGCAAAAGTTCTGATCGCACACTGTAAATGCATCCGCCAGCGAATAATAAAAAGGAATATCGGCCCGGGTGTAGTACCCCATCGTTAGCGGCATAGACTTGTAATCATCATTACCCGGGTGTTTATTATCGAGCCAGCCATTGTATTTACCATTGTTTCTTGCATCCACCTGGTTGCTCCATGAATGAGGCAATGAATCCATCCACGTGATTTTTGTTCCCTTGATATCAAACCGGAAGGGAGCATAGGTTTCGCCCTTTTTGTTTGGCTGCAGCCAAACCAGGTTGTTGTGGGGTATCGTTATCGCACGAGGGTCGTTAAACCCGCGTACACCCTGCAGCGTTCCGTACGTATGATCGAATGAACGGTTTTCCTGCATCAATAAAACAATATGTTCTGCGTCCATGTAAGTGCTGCCCGGCGCGGGGTCAATGGCAAGCGCCTTGGCCAGTGATACCGGTAATACATGCAACAAACCTGCACCACCTGCCAGCACCGATGCCTTCTTCAAAAAATCTCTTCTTGAATCCATAACGATGACAATGATTAATGCAATAAAAATATCTCTTTGTCAATATACTGAGGTTAATGATACAAAAATTTAAAATGAAGGTAACATAACAGAAAGAATCAACAAACCACGGTTTGTCATTCCGGGCGCAGCGAGGTATCTAATAGCTTTATTGATTGTCTTATGATACCAGCTTTCAGTTTTTTATGGCATCGGCTCTTGCGTCGCACTCTTATACTTTCGGTAATCCTATTCAACTTTCATTTAGTATTGTACAAAATCAGCCTGGAGATCTATCCGCTCTACCTAAATGCGGTATTACAATGATTGTTATCTAGTGCAGTAACTTCTTCCGAAGGGAGCCGGGCCTAAAATCAAAAAGCCCGGACTTACGGGTCCGGGCTGCACTATATATGACTGCTCTAACTATTGCTTTTCCTGATTTTTAATAACTTCCCAATCACTTCCCGTTGAACCTAACTTAATCTTCTTGTTGGCATTTTCGAGAGTAAGATAATATCTTGTTCCATCTCCATTCGTCAATTCATAGATCTCGGTGATCCAGTAATCTTTATAATTTTTCCTCTGCCCCATCTGTAGCATAAGTGGTAATGATGAAAAATTAATATTCCTTGCTACTCCCAACATCCGGCCATCCTTACTATAAAAACCTGCCAATTGCATACCGTTCAAAGTAAAATCAACTTTAGTGTACTCATCAAAAACGTACCATTTTACATCTGCGGCGCCTGCATATTCTTTTTCAAAAGCCTTCCTGATGCGTTTATCGACTTCTCCTCCGCCAGTGCCGGCAATAGCCGCATTACCGATCGCTACTGCGATAAATGCCAGGACCATGATCATCTTTTTCATAACGTTTCTATTTAGCTTTTAATTAATTTCTTTTGACGACATAAAGATAGTATGAGAAAGAAGTCATGAAAAAGTGTTTGTGGGCGAAATGTATATTTTGGGTGGTGAAATGACATTTATAGGGTATTAACGTCATCAGGACAACTCTATGTTGAGGCAATATCAATGTTGACATTCAAAAGAAGACGTAACAACCTTCATTATTTCCCGTAAAGGGGATACTTGAAGGATTGAAAGTGTCTGCGACCTAAGTCCCCCGCCTAAGGCGGGGACCGAGAGCTTAATATCGGATTCGTATTATTAAAGAATGAATAAAAATAAGAAGAGTTCTATGTTGGCCATTGATATATAGGACTGGTAACATAGAAGCTCTTCTTTGGTTTATGGTTTTTGATTTTTCAATTGTACACAGCCTTAATTGCTTTCAACCGGCAGCATATTCTTGCTTTCAACTGGTAAAATATTCTGGTTCACTCTGAAGAAATTGTTCGGGTCATATTTCTTTTTAAGTTTTGCCAGGCGATCATAGTTGTGTTTGTAGCTTGCTTTTATCCGCTCCTGTCCTTCATTCATTATAAAATTTAAGTACGCACCACCAGATGAGTAAGGATGCAATGCTTCCCAATAATCCTTGGTCCATTCTGTGATCTTATTTGCATTGGCAGGATCGGGGTCAACTCCTACGATCACACCCGCATATTTTGCATCACGATAGGCCCATGGGGTTTCATCCTTTGGCACCCTGCTCACAGCGCCTGTAATAGGGTAGAGGTGCATTTGAGAAAGGGGCGTTGGGATCTTTGAACCATATTCCTTATGCTTTGCACTAAGTTCGGGTCCCAGGTCATCAAAAAAGTCAGCTCTCCAATACCATTGCATTCCCGGAGGCAACATACCATCGAATAATGTTTGTATGGCAGGATAAGGCATAGGACCTACAAAGGGAAATATAGGATCCATCGCAAGTATGGGTTTAAAAACTTCCTCCGCTTTTTCCAGGTCGCCAACATAGCACCACACAATTCCGCAAAACTGTTTGTTATGAAGCGATTCGGGGAATGGAGGCCCGGGTATAACCAGTGTTGCAATGAAACCATTCAATTCTTCGGGTGCATCCTGGATAAACTGGTGATACCATTTCATGATCTCATTTGTTTTTTCAATCGGCCATAAAGTAGGCCCTCCGAAAACAGTTTTGACAGGATGTGCCTGGAATTTAAATGAGGTGACTATTCCAAAATTTCCGCCACCTCCACGAATAGCCCAAAACAGGTCGGCATTCTGATTGGCATTTACCGTTACAAATGTTCCATCCGCCAGGACCATATCAGCTTCCAGTAAATTATCAATCGTTAGTCCGTATTTTCTTGCTAAATAACCTACACCTCCGCCAAGCGTCAGACCGCCCACACCTGTTGTTGAAATAATTCCTGCCGGTACAGCAAGCCCGAAAGGATGAGTTGCATGATCAACCTCGCCCCATACATTTCCGCCACCTACTTTTACTGTTTTTTCTTTGGGATCTACCAATACAAATTTGATCCCCGACAGATCGATAACCAGGCCATCATCGCATAAACCGAGGCCCCCGGCATTATGTCCACCTCCTCTTACAGAAACCAACAATCCATTTTCTCTTCCAAAATTTACACAATGAATCACGTCAGCAACATCCACACATTTTACGATCATTCCGGGATGCTTATCGATCATGGCATTGTATACCTTGCGGGTATCATCATAACCGGGATCGCCGGGAAGAGTAATTTTCCCCCTGACTTGGGAAGCGAATTTTTCAACGACAGATGCATTTAAGCTTCTTACTGAATTTGTCATAGTGCTATATTTTAAATTTTAAGGTTAAAAAATTTTACGGGGTTGGATTAAAAATGGCGCATAGGCCACAGTAGTCCCGATGGCTATCGGGATCACATAGAGATTCTATGTGTAATCTATTTTCCTATGTATCCATGTGGTTCAGAGACTCACAGCCGGATCATTGCTAAAATTATAATCGGCAGTGACGGCTATTCGATGACGTGATTAGCATACTTCAAAACTACAACCCCACAAGCCCGAAGGCTGTAAATTTTAGTTCAAAGACATGTAATTTTTATTCGTGAGACTTGTTTTTTGCAAACAAAGTGCGGCAAAAAGCTTAGTCGAACAATCCCGCCGAAGGCGGAAGGTATAATACTCCGTAGCTTGCCATGTCACCTGAGTTCAAAGCTTGCTCTGAGGTTTCATACCTGTGATTCATGCTGTCTGCCTCTCTGTCGCCGTAGAGGTTCTGGCTACCAGATATCCCGAAGGAAAATGACCATATTTTTTTTGAAAACATTTGGAGAAATATGAGGGACTGCTAAAGCCTGTTTCAAAAGCTATGTTTGAGATATTGCCCGCGTTTTTGTTTAACAATTTGACGGCTTCATTCAACCTGTAGTCTTTTATAAAGGTATTGGGTGATTTGCCGGTCAGCGACATCATCTTCCGGTATACCTGTGATTTGCTATGACCAACACGTTTGGTGAAATCGTCCACTTTTAGATTTACATTATTCCATACCGAACCCATATGATCCATGAACGCCGCAATGAACTTTTCATCTTCCTTTGTCAGGGCGATGACCTTTTCATTTTCATGAAATATGTCTGCGTTTTCGCTTTCATACAAATGTCTGACCTCAGATGTAACGACTATTTCGCTCTTAATGACCTGGCACATCTGTTCGGCGATCTTAATGGTGTCTTCAAAAAGCCGTTGCTTTTCAGTTACAGGTACTCCGGCGCTCAATCCAATTTTTAAAGTGATCTTACTTTTCAGATCGCCATTTGAAGTATCATGAAAAACTGACTGAATGTTAAAAGCTGCATGAACCGCATTTGAAACTGATGGAAAGGAAATAAGGTAGTAATAATCGGTTTGCCTTACTGATTTGCCACCAAATGCACCCAATAAATCGATTACTTCACGGTTGAAATCTTTCAATGATGATTGAAATTGTTCTAACGAGGGTGCCTGGAACGGCACCTGTTGTTTTAACTCAATGATCATTATAACCCTGAAGGCTGGATCATCGATAATGTTCAATCCGGTGTCCTGCTTTTTTTTAGGATCCTCGATCCTTCCCAGGAAAGACTCCACAATACTGGGTTCTACTTCAATGATGCGATGGGGAACCTGACCATGTGCATGATTATGCATATCCTCGAGGGCTTTCATATCAGGCGCTTCAATTAAGCAGAAGGCCGTTTTTCTTTTATCATCGAACCAATACGTTAGTCCCCTGCAACCAAACTGGTCCTGAACTTTCAGATCCTGCTGATGCAGTTGTGCTACATGTTCGGCTGTGACCGTTTCTGACACGTCATGACGGTCCATATAAATTGGCATATTACAAGTTTTAGACCTGGTACACCAGGTTTCACAATTGCTGTACAGTTAATTTAAGCATTAAAATTAAAATAAAGTCAGTTTATCATAGCTTTAACATCAATCAACCACACTAAAGTTTTTATATGGCTTACTCCAGATCCCCTGCTCAGTTACTCCTGCTTTTCCTGTTTCTTTCCGTAAATGTTGTCGCTCAGAAACCAAATTCCCTTACCCGATCGGTGCCCGAAGCGGAAGGTGTTGCCAGCGACGATATTGTTAAGTTCCTGGATGCGGCCGGAAAAAGCAAAACAGAGTTTCACAGTTTTATGTTGCTTCGGCATGGCAAAGTGATCGCGGAAGGGTGGTGGAACCCTTACCGTTACGATCTTAAGCACACTTTATATTCCTGCAGCAAAAGTTTTACAGCTACTGCCGTCGGATTTGCTGTACAGGAAAAGAAGCTTTCTTTAAATGATAAGGTGATCTCTTTTTTTCCGAATGATCTTCCGGATACAGTCAGTAAATTTCTCTCACAGCTCACAGTGAAAGACGTATTGATAATGGCTGATGGCCAGGAACCAGACCCGACAGGTGCCGTCGGGACAAAATATACTAACTGGATCAAGGGTTTTTTTGAAACTCCGATTTTACACGAACCGGGTTCGGTGTTTTTGTACAATTCATTAGGCACGTACATGCTCTCCGCCATTGTACAAAAAGTAACGGGGCAGAAGGTGGTCGATTACTTAAAGCCGAAGTTATTTGATCCATTGGGTATTACAGGTATGGATTGGGAAATGGATAAACAGGGCATTAATACAGGTGGTTGGGGGCTAAGATTAAAAACCGAGGACATGGCAAAGTTTGCTCAGTTGTTTTTGCAGAAAGGCAAATGGAATGGCAAACAAATTTTACCTGAATCATGGATAGAAGAAGCAAGCACTAAAAAAATATTACAGAGTCCTGATGCACCACAATCAAAAAGGGATTCAAGCGATTGGTTGCAGGGCTACTGTTATCAGATGTGGCGATGCAGGCACAATGCTTTTCGTGGCGATGGTGCTTTTGGCCAGTTTATGATCGTAATGCCGGAGCAAGATGCCGTGCTGGCGATCACTGCAGAATCACCAGACCTGCAGGGAGAGATTAATCTCGTTTGGGATTATTTATTACCTGCTTTTAAAAACAATAAGCTACCCGCTGATGATGCTGCAGTTGCCAGACTGAAAGAAAAAATAGGATCCCTTGCATTGCCTGTTCCACAAAAGAATACAGAGACCCTGGCAGCAGCGGTCACCGGAAAAACTTTTACGGCGTCACCGAATGCGTTGCGTTTGCAAACCATCTCTTTTGGTTTTTCAAATGATGAGTGTAATGTGAAATTTCAAACGGATTCAGCAAATTACCAGGTTGCATTTGGAGCCGGCAAGTGGCAGCAAGCCGAAACAAATATGCCGCAGCCAGCGCTGACGGCGGGAATGATCGAGAATAACAATATGATCTATCCTGCAAAGGTCAATGGCGCTTATACATTGAAAGATGCTAACACACTGGAACTGGTTTTAAGATATATTGAAAGCCCGCATACAGAAACTTTTACCTGTCATTTCAATGGCACTAAACTAACGATCGACGCAACCAGGAGTTTTGATTATGGAAGAACTAAAACGGTGATCGAAGCCGAAGAAAAATAGTTTACAATGTTTCTATCGTAAGGTAATTGTTATCATTTTCAAGCCGAAACAAATTATCCCGGCAATAAGTTTAATTATAGCGAGCAGTATTTTGTCTATTTGAATTAAAGGGCACATACTTCCTGGTTTCATTACTATAACAAATGGGGTGGCTTGGATCGGACAGAAAAGGAAGATTTTTTTACTTTTCAATATTCAATCTTATTGTTAGGTGTGCAGATGAAAAAATAAAATGACTGTCTGCATACTGCATGCTTGTGTTGTTTTCTAACCATACAAGGCATGTAAGGCATATAGGAATGACATTCACATTACCATCACTTAAATGCCTTGTATGTCTTGTATGGTTGATATTTTTAATCAAAGTTTATATATACGGATAGCAAAAAAAATCTTTGTCATAATAACTATTACAAAAGATCATATTTACCAGCCCGTATATAACCTTCAGGCTGTGCTGGCATTGTCCAATTAGATAATGGAATTCTGTTTTTGAAGCTTGATTTGCGTTTTGCTTTTTTTACGGAGACATTACGGGGAGAGAGAGGATAGACCTTTTCAAAGCGATAACTATTTTCCTGTTCAAATTCTTTTGAACTGACTGTCTC
>Ga0163161_10002105_pt1 | contig 14405 bp, 6 predicted proteins | sample S45metaG_FD_129847 | JGI IMG/M metagenome (GOLD analysis project Ga0163161, IMG submission 129847) | Switchgrass rhizosphere microbial communities from Kellogg Biological Station, Michigan, USA - S4-5 metaG | ecosystem: Host-associated > Plants > Roots > Rhizosphere > Soil | place: USA: Michigan... | reverse complement strand
CTTAAGTGAAGGCAATCAACTCGGCGTTTATGGAATCCTGAGCAATTCGCCTATCGCAAATCCTTATAATGCAGATGGCAGCCTAAAAAGAACAATCAGAATGCCTCAGGATGAATCGTGGATTTACACCCGCGACCTCACTAAGAATCTCAGTGATAAATGGCTTAATGAAACGCGTGGCTTTGCTACCTATAATTCATTTTATGGCGAGGTTAATATTCCATGGGTAAAAGGACTAAAATACCGTACCAATCTAGGCCTTGATTTTATCCAGAGCAACAATGGTAACTATACAGGTGTTGGCATTGGAAGTGCTACTGCTACTACGGTTTCTACTGCCGGGGTTAGCAATTCGCAAACCTACCATTGGACACTTGAGAATTTATTGACTTATGACAGAACCTTCTCAGAAAAGCACAACATCAATGTAGTGGCCCTATATTCTGCTGAACAGAATAAGTTCAATTCCTCATCCATGTCAGCACGTGATATTCCGTCTGATGCTTTTCAGTTTTACAATCTTGGCCAGGCCAATGGAGAATTAACAATCGGTAACGGAGACTATCGCTTAAGTGGACTTATGTCTTACATGGGAAGAGTGATGTATGCATATGATAATCGCTATTTAATCAGTGCAACCATCAGATCTGATGCATCATCACGCTTGGCACCAGGGCATAAATGGAATACTTATCCGGCTGTTTCCGTGGGTTGGAACCTGATGAATGAGAATTTTATGAAAGGAATAACGGCTATTGACAGATTGAAGATCAGAGTGGGGTACGGTCAAACATCAAACCAAGCGGTAAATCCATATCAAACCCTTGGTTTGCTAAATTCGCGCCCTTACAATTTTGGCGATAACAACTATGCCACAGGATATTATGTTTCTCAGTTGCCAAGTCCGGGTTTAGGCTGGGAATATTCACAAACCTGGAACTATGGCCTCGATTTCTCCTTACTAAAAAGCAGACTGACAGGAACATTTGAATATTATGTAACCAACACCAAAGATATATTGTTAGGTGTTGCATTACCTTCTACCGCAGGTGTGGGCAGTTATACTGCAAACATCGGCCAAACCCAGAATAAAGGCTGGGAACTGAGTGTTAATGGTAATATTTTTAACGATAAGGGAGGTTGGTCATGGGATGTAGGATTTAATCTTTATGCAAACCGGAACAAACTTGTTGCCCTTGCATCGGGCCAGACCAGAGACGAAGGGAATGCTTGGTTTGTGGGCCATAACATCAATGCCATTTATGATTTTGAAAAAGTAGGTTTATGGCAGGCCGGAGATCCATATCTGAATGTTTTAGAGCCAGGTGGTAATGTGGGGATGATTAAAGTAAAATACACAGGCGATTTTGATGCGACCGGCAAACCAACAAGACCTATCGGAGCAGCAGATAGACAGATCATGGATGTGGATCCTAAATTATCAGGAGGATTCAATACAAGAGTAGCTTATAAAGGATTTGACCTCAATGTAGTAGGATTATTTAAAGACGGCGGAATTTTGCTTAGTACATTATATGGTTCTTCCGGATACCTGAATCTCTTATCTGGTAGAAGAAATAACGTTAAAGTTGATTACTGGACCCCTGAAAATACAGGAGCAAAGTATCCAAAACCTGGCGGCATTGCAAGCGGTGATAACCCTAAGTATGGAAGTACATTAGGTTATTTTGATGCTTCTTTCTTAAAAATCCGGACCATCTCTTTAGGATATGATTTCAATCGAAGTTTGTTAAAAGATTCCAGAGTGAAACTTCGGATGTACTTAACCGTTCAAAACCCTTTTGTGATGTTCTCTCCATATCATCGCGAGTCGGGCATGGATCCTGAAACAAATTCATACGGCGATGAAAACGCTGCGGTAGCATCGGTTTATCCGCGGAGAATTTTAACCATTGGTACCAATACCCCGTCTACCCGTAACTATGTAGCTGGTCTTAATTTAACATTTTAATATACCGATATGAAACGTATACATTTAAATATAACATTGAGCGTTTGGCTTGGGATGGTCGTTTTCTCAGGCTGTAAAAAAATTCTTGAAGAAGAACCCCGCAGTATCTTTACACCAGATTACTTTAAAACAGTAACAGGGGTAAATGGTGGTCTTACAGCAATGTACGGTCACCTCCGCAATATGTATGGACAGGCCTATTATTATAATTCGCTCATTACCGGTACCGATGAGGCTACCTGGGGCAAAGATGCTGATGGCAATTTTAAGGATATGGATTGTTCAGGTGTTGGGTCAATACTTTCAACAAGTTATCCCAGTAGCGTATTATGGGGAGAAGCCTTTCCAAATATTAATACAGCAAGTGGCGTAATTGAGAATGCCAGTGCCGCAGGTATTGCCTCTTCATTGGTTGCGGAAGCAAGATTCTTCCGCGCCTTTGATTATTTTTTGTTGGTACAGACCTTTGGTGGGGTACCACTCGATTTGGGTGCCGGACAACTCAAATTCAATACCAGTCCCGTAAGAACATCAGTTCGCAATACAGTTCCCGAGGTATACACAAAGGCAGTATTTCCTGATTTGTTGACGGCTGTTGCCGATTTACCAGTTGCAGCCCGCGTTACAGGAGGGGTAACAAAAACTTTGGCACGACTGTATCTGGCAAAAGCCTACCTAACTTATGGGTGGTGGTTACAAAATCCTAACAATATTCCAACCTATCCTGCAGCAAACCGTACTGATCCTGATGGCCATGATGCAAACTGGTATTTTCAACAAGCTTATGATGTTTCAACTGCAGCTATAGAAAGTCCAGGATCTTACGGCTTGGTAGATACCTATTACGATGTGAATTTAGGATCGAATGACCGTAACAAAGAAATGTTGCTATATGCTGATCATACCCAAACGAGCGAACGTTTTAATGGCGGTAGTTTAACCTTTGGTAGTGGTGGGGCACCTGATAATTTTGCAGGTTGGATGATGACCTGGAACTATACGAATATCAGAAGCGGAGGAATCAGTTCAGTTCAGCGCGAAGCGGAGCAGCATCTTGGCAGGCCGTGGAACCGGATGGCTCCACCTATTGAAGTGTTTAAAAATACTTTTGCCGATAAAACATTGGATTCGCGTTATGATGGTACCTTTACAACGGTATATCGTGGAAATTGGCCTAAAGGATATAACCCTCCAGAATCGGCCCCTGCCTCTTTGGTTAATGCCAATGGCTTGTCTATCGTTCCTGGAAATGCCGTTTTAACCTTTCTGGACACTGACAATAACGCTGTAAGTTATCCAAGCGGAGCCGGAACAAGTAATGTTGGCGCCGGTACACTGCCAGGAAGGGCAGATTATGTAATTTCTCCATCGGGAATAAGCAGGATCGTTTATCCAGGCCTTTGGAAACTGGGGCCTTACCGTACAGATAATGGCACAGGTTTAGGTCAGCCAAATGCAGGTAGTACCCGGCCTTACCCTATTGCAAAGTTTTCTGAGCTTTACTTCGTAGCTGCCGAAGCTGCTGTAAAAGGTGCTACACCCAAAGCAGGTAAAAGTGCGCGCGAACTGATCAATGTGGTGAGGGCCCGTGCCGGAAAATGGCGTTGGGATAATAATGGTAATGTGGCAAAAGTAGCCGATAATAGTGCAGCCATGATTGCCGCAACCCCAGCAACAATTGATATCAATTATATTTTAGCAGAGCGCTCGCGTGAATATTATGCGGAAGGATATAGGAGATTTGACCTCATTAGAACGCAAAAATGGGCAGAGTTATCCACCACCTTCAGTATTTGTGGTACAGGATATGGCGACCATACACCAGTAACGGTTACCAGAACGATTACACCAAATCTTTATCTCCGTCCAATTCCACAAGGACAGATAGATGGCATGCAAATGTCTGACGAGGCAAAGAAAGCATATCAAAACCCTGGCTATTAAATTTAAAACAGGCAGATTCCGAAAAGAACCTGCCTGTTTTTTTTGTCTGTCATTCCCAACCCGACCTCTGAAAAAAGGAAGACTTATGAATAATCGTAATGCAAGTGGAATTGTAACAATCTATGAGCGTTTTTTTGCTGTCAGATGATATTTTTTGAGAACCATTATATTAGATTTTTTTAGGCGGGATTTAACTTTTCGTTGAATCATTTTCAGACACCGGGGGGCGATAATAATCCCAGGAACGAATGTCTTCTCCTGCTGTTTTACCTGCCGCTATATATTCAAAATAGCTGGGCTGCCCTTGCTCTTGTTCAAATACCAAATGAAGTGAACTTTGATAATCAGATCCGAAAAGTACAAATTATAAAAAGATGTTTTTATTTAATAAATCGATTTAGATGAGTGAAAAATAATATATTAGTGTCTTAGAACCAAAGATTCCTAATCTCCAGATCATATGAAAAATACAGGTTTACCAATCTTATTCCTGACAATACTGTTGAAGGTATATTGTGGGAATGTTTGCGCTCAGACTGCAAAACTACCTACCAAATGGACTAAGGAGGCGATGGCGGCCCAGAATCCTTTTCCAGATTATCCCCGGCCACAGATGGTACGTGGAGAATGGAAGTCGTTAAACGGTAAATGGGATTATATCGGTGGAAAAGATAAACTTAATGCATTTAATCCGAAAATGCCAATTGCATTTGCTGGGAAATCTGAACAGATACTTGTGCCATACTGCCCTGAATCGGTGATCTCGGGTATTGAGCGCAAGCAGGAGGTGAACATGTGGTACCGCAGGCGTTTCGAAATGCCCCAGAACTGGAAGGGTAAAAATATCTTAATTAATTTTGAGGCTGTTGATCATGATGCAACTATTTTCGTTAACGGGAAAAAGGCAGGATCTCATGCTGGCGGCTATGACGCTTTTTCGCTGGATATTACCCCATTGCTAAAATCTGGTAGTAATGAATTGATTGTTGCTGCTTACGATTCCAATGATGGCAGAATGCCTTCGGGCAAAAATGGACCAAGGGGAGATTATACTTTCAGCTCTGGCATCTGGCAGGGTGTATGGCTTGAACCATTGGGCGCGGTGCACATCAAAAATATCAGGCTATTGCCCGATCTGGAAAATAGAAGGCTCAAGATAATGGTCGATGCAAATTCCTCCATTGTATCCGCAGTAGCACTCGATGGCAATAAGATCGTATCCCAGGTACAGGGAAGTAATGGAAAGGCTTTTTATCTGCCAATCCCAAATCCAAAGTTATGGTCTCCTGATGAACCTTTTCTTTATGATCTTAAAATCACCCTCAAAAACCATAACGGTGAAACCGTTGATGAGGTGAAGAGCTATTTCGGTATGCGCGATATCAGGCTGGGCAAGGTGTCTGGTGTGATGCGCCCTTTGCTGAACGGAAAGTTCATCATGCAGGTCGGCCTTCTCGATCAAGGTTACTGGCCGGATGGAATTCTGACTGCCCCCACTGAGGAGGCGCTGAAATCTGATATAGAATTTACGAAAAAGGCAGGTTTCAACCTCATTCGCAAACATATGAAAACCGAACCGAAACGGTTTTACTATTGGGCAGATAAACTGGGTATACTGCTTTGGCAGGACATGCCCGCAATCTGGTACCAGAATGAGGATACCGCAAAGGTGCGTGCCGTTTTTCGTAAGGAGCTCAAGGCCGTAATGGATGAACATTATAACTCCCCCTCAATTATTGCCTGGGTACCCTTTAATGAGAACTGGGGTGCCTTTGATGTACCGGCAATTACGGACTGGGTAAAAAATTACGATTCCTCAAGACTGGTAAATGGAAATTCAGGATTTAACAACAATCCTGGTTACCAGAAAGCGGCCGGCGATCCGGGCAATGGAGACTTTGTGGATACGCATATCTATATTGGCCCTTATGATGCGTCTACACCTGACGATAAAAGGGCCGCATCTTTGGGGGAGTTCGGCGGCGTTGGACTTTTTGTAAGAGATCATATGTGGCCTGTTGAAAACAATGCGTATGCCTATGAACCCACTAGTGCTGCGTTAACGGATAGGTATGTACTGCTGATGAGCCAGGTTGAACAGCTGATGAAATACAAAGGCCTTAGCGTAGCAGTTTATACCCAGACGACCGACGTGGAGCATGAGGTTAACGGGTTGCTGACCTATGACCGTGCAGTTGAAAAAATGGATATCAAGAGGGTAAATGAAATAAACAGGGTGGTGATCGCTGAGGGAAGAAAGTTAAATCCTTCAGGAATACAGTAGAATAGATGGCAGGGTGAGGTTTCGTTAATTTGGCCTGGCATTTTTGTAAAGCAAAAGATGTCAAGTTTAAACGAGATTGATCTTCTTATTTGTGGTTTAATGAGCTGGTTTGTTGTCGAGGGTAAGAACAATATCCGGATAGAACGTAGAAATGGGTATGTAAAGACAAAACGCTTAAGGTAATAATAGCCATTGATTATCAATTTGTTATCTTGCAAAATCTATCATATCAATAAGCCAGCCACAAAAACAATCCCTGCTTGCCATCAGGCATCCGATATACAAGACAGGAATGGTAAACAACAGTAAAAAACAAAAATCTATCCAGGCATTTCTGTACTGTTTTCGCCCTAAGCTTTTAACAAAATCGGCTACAAAACCGATGAATAAAGCAACTAGTATAAAAACCAATAGGAACGCTATGCCTAACCCGGCATCGGTAGGATGTGCACGCTGTCTATTTGCTTTAAATGCCATTTGTGCATAGAAATACAAGATTAATAATGGCACAGCGACAATTAAGAAGCGGATGAAAATAGGTTTAATTATTTTCATTTTTTCTGGAATATTTCGCGGTGAAAACATTATCCTGTACTTGTGCTGTATATCTTTTTACCCATTCGGCGTAATAATATTCAGCATATAAAGTGCCATTTTTAATGATGAATTTTGCAAATGGCTTTCCCAGTTGGGGCACCGCTTTTAAACCAAAAGTCTCTTTGGTTCCATTGTCGAATTTGCAGTCCATATCTCTTGCCCAGATCATTTCAAATTCGGTGTCGCTTATCTTTTTTATGGGATAGAAATACACACATTGGCCGTGGTACTCAAAAGCCAGCGAGGTTTCTCCAATATTCAGCCTAACCATTTCGTTTCCCCATTTACCGGTAAAGTCATTTTGCTTCTGAAAAGTCCCCACCAAACTGTCGTAATCAAAACCTTCCATTTCCGATATTTTCCATTGGTTATTTTCTTTCAGTGCCTTGAGGTTGTACACAATACCGTCTCCCCAGGCCCAGTTATAAAATATACCATCCTTTTCATCCCGAAGGTGCATAATATGTAGTTTGCTTAAAAAATCATCCGGCAAATCCTGGCAATTGCACCAAAGATTTGCGCCGTTGCCGAAGGGCGGCAGTTCGCCGATTTTCCATTGTAGCGTACCATCCTTTATTTTCGCATCAATGGTCATTGCAATTTTGTTGTAATTGCTTATAAAAGTTTTAGAGAATAATCCTGCATCCTTTATTTTCTGCAGCTTTTGTTGGTGTAACTTCATATCAAGCCCTGCATATAGGGTATCATTATTTTCTTTCAATAATGGGCTAAAATAATCATCATTATCATCTGTTTGGTTCCATCGGTATAGGTTCTGTGTAAGTTGCAACAGGGCAATACTATCTTGAAATGAGTATGGTGTTGCTTTTTTTAGTGTAGCTACAGTATCCTCTTGCCTCGCACTGTGCTTACTTTTGCTATTTGAGTTACAGCCTCCCAAAACGATAAGTGTAATGGTGGTTAACGCCAGTGATTTTAGTTCTGCTCTCATTTATTGATAGGTTATAGCTGGTACTGTTCATTTATTCTTAAATAAACAGACAAGGCATTAAAAATAGCTATTCTAATGGCTATTTTTAATGTTTGTTATTTTATCAATGGATTAGTCATTAATATTTAACCATAAAACATCACAAAGAACATCGTCCAATAAAAAAAATACGCTCTTTTCTTCCGCCAGGCCACTCATTTAAGGTGAAAAGACTTTTAATTTCTTGGGTTCCATATTCCAAATTAATGATCAACTGCTAATAATTGTAGTTTCTGTACAAAACTGAACCATTTCCGTACAAAACCGAACCCTTCAGGTAGGCAGTTTAGCTAGTTTTGGACTTACCAAATACAATAGCTACAAATTATTATGAGATCGATAGTCGAACATTTCGCATAATGTTGGAAATTCTCCGATACTACAAACAGCATAGAAATGCTGGAACCCTGACTGAAGGAAATGACAGCATACAATTAAACCACTGCCCGGTCAGGAGAAATCAACAATTAAATAACAGGTATAACTGATGAAACAAAAAATATTACGCCTATTCCTTTTAACGTTCCTAACTATCCCCGCAATCGCCCAGCAGAGGCTTAGCGTTACTTCGCCCGATGGGCGGTTGCAAGTGGGTATTCTTCCTGGTGATTCTATTGGCTATCAGCTGTTTCACGATGGCAAACTAATACTAAGTGCTAACGCCATCGCCATGAAATTGGGTAACGGAAACGCCTTTGGAATCAAATCGCAATTGAAGCAGGCCAAAACCATACTTGTTAAGGAAAAAATTGATGCTCCTGTTTACAAAAGAAGACAGGTAAATGACGAATATTCGGAATTAACACTTGATTTTAAACAAGATTTCAAACTGATTTTCCGGGTTTATAACGAGGGAATGGCCTATCGTTTCGTATCCAATGGTAAAAAGGACTTCATTGTAAATGAAGAACTGGCATCGTTCCGATTTCCTAAAGATTACAAAGCCTACATTCCATATGTAAAAACAAAGGAGAAGACGCTCGAAGGACAGTATTTCAACTCGTTTGAGAACACATATGACTACAGTCTTCTGAGTGAAATGAACAGCAATAAACTGGCTTTCTCGCCGCTGGTAGTAGAATTTGGTGGTGGGAAGAAAGTATGTTTAGCAGAGGCAGATCTGCAAAGCTATCCTGGCATGTATCTTTATAATCCTGGCGGCAACACCACCCTTGAAGCAAATTTTGCACCTTATCCGAAGTCTACACAGCAAGGCGGACATAACCAGCTGCAGCAAATGGTAAGTTCCCGTCAGCCTTTTCTGGCCAAAAGCAAAGCCCAAACAAAATTTCCCTGGCGTATTGCCATCGTAACCACAACTGATAAAGCATTGGCCGACAATGATTTGGTTTATAAACTGGCTGAGCCAAGCCGGTTAAAAGATGTTTCATGGATAAAACCAGGAAAAGTGGCCTGGGAATGGTGGAACAACTGGGGGCTAAGCAAAGTAGACTTTGTTGCGGGTGTAAATAATCAAACCTATAAAGCCTATATCGACTTTGCATCTAAAAACGGAATTGAATACGTTATTCTGGACGAAGGTTGGGCAGTAAACCTCAAAGCCAGTTTATTCGAGGTTGTTCCTGAAATTAACCTGAAGGAGCTTATTTCCTATGGAAAATCTAAAAATGTAGACCTGATACTCTGGGCCGGATACTATGCCTTTGAGCGAGACCTGGAAAAGGTGTGTAAACATTATTCGCAACTGGGGATAAAAGGTTTTAAGATCGATTTTATGGATCGTGATGACCAGGATATGGTCGATTTTCACTACCGTGCGGCAGAGATAGCTGCTAAATATAAACTGCTTGTTGATTTTCACGGAACCTATAAACCAACAGGCCTGAACCGCACTTTTCCTAATGTAATCAATTACGAAGCGGTTAACGGCCTTGAGCAAATGAAATGGACAGGGCCTGAAATGGATATGGTTACCTATGATGTTACAATGCCCTTTATCAGGATGGTTGCAGGGCCCGTTGATTATACCCAGGGAGCCATGCGTAATGCAACCAAACGTGGTCACAGGGGAATAAATGATGAACCGATGAGCCAGGGAACCCGCTGCAGGCAGCTGGCCGAATATGTGGTATTTGAATCGCCTTTGAATATGCTTTGTGATAGCCCCGATAATTATGAAAGGGAGCAGGAATGTACAGACTTCATCAGCGCTATCCCCACAGTATGGGACAACACAATTGTCCTTAATGGTGAGATTGGAAAATATATTACTACCGCACGCAAAAAGGGCGATACCTGGTATGTAGGGTCGTTAACCAATTGGGATGCCCGCACCCTCGAACTTGATCTCAGCTTCCTCGGCACAGGAGATTATGTAGCAGAGATTTATCGTGATGGCGTAAACGCCGATAAAATCGCATCCGATTACAGAAAAGACCGGATCAGTATTCCTGCCAATCGCAAACTAGCTATTACCATGGCCCAGGGTGGAGGTTTCGCTATGAAAATCTTTAAAAAAGTAAACTAATAATTTTATGAAGCGAACCAAAACCATTTTTTCTTTGCTGATACTGCTGTGTTGCTTGCTGTCGAACACTTTTGCACAAGACATTTTGGTCAATGTATATGGAAGAAAAACGCAATCCCTTAATGGTAAATGGGATGCCATTATAGATCAATATGATCAGGGGAGGAAGAACAAAATTTACCTGAACAAAAAACCTGTTAGCAAAACAGATTTTTACGAATATTCCTTTGATGGCGGTTTAAAACTAAATGTACCCTCAGATTGGAACAGCCAGTTGCCGGAACTGAAATACTATGAAGGAACCGTTTGGTATGCAAAACATTTTGATGTAGCCAAAGACCATATCGGCCGCTTATTTATCTATTTCGCAGCGGTAAGCTATCGCTGTAAGGTATACCTAAATGGAAAAGAAATTGCTGAGCATGAAGGTGGTTTTACGCCTTTTCAGGTGGAGGTAACCCACTTGGTTAAGAACTCGGATAACTTTTTAGCCCTGGAGGTAAATAATACCCGGACCACTGATGCCATTCCTGCAAAATCGTTCGACTGGTGGAATTATGGAGGCATTACACGTGATGTAATGCTGGTATCAACGTCCAAAATTTATATCCATGATTATTTTATTCAATTGGATAAACAGCGCAACAATCAAATCAATGCTGTGGTTAAAATTGCTGGTAGCCAGGTAAATGTAGCGGTAACTGTCGAAATCCCTGAATTGAAAATAAAACAAAAGCTGGTTACAGATCAACAGGGAATCGCCAGGGCTTCAATCAGTAATATAAAACAGCTGCAGCGCTGGTCGCCAGAGTCGCCCAAGCTTTATCGCGTACGTGTATCTACTGCCGAAGATGTGGTAAATGAAATGATCGGTTTTAGAAACCTTGCTGTAAGAGGAACCGGGATTTACCTCAATGATAAGCCGGTTTTTTTAAAATCTATCAGTTTTCACGAAGAGATTCCACAGCGTAAGGGCCGCGCTTTTTCTGAGGCCGATGCCGTGATGCTTTTGTCTGAAGCGAAAGCATTGGGTTGTAACATGATCCGTTTGGCGCATTATCCGCAAAATGAATATACGGTTCGTGCGGCCGAAAAAATGGGCTTTCTGCTATGGGAAGAAACACCAATCTGGCAGGGAATTGATTTTGAAAATCAGGAAACCAGAAAAAAGGCCGGAGCCATGATAAAGGAAATGGTGATGCGGGATAAAAACCGGTGTGCACTCTCATTTTGGGGTATGGCAAATGAAACACAGCCCTCAAAAGCCAGAAATGAATTCTTGAAATACCTGATCAAATGTTCAAAGGAGATTGATAGCACTCGATTAATCACGGCTGCATTCGATTTAGTAAAGTTTGATCGCGATAGGCAATGTTTTGTTATGGACGACCCTTTCATTAAAGAATTAGATGTAGTGGCCATTAATAAATATATGGGTTGGTATCATCCCTGGCCGGTTACACCTGATCAGGCCATTTGGGATGTAGCCAGAAATCAGCCTTTAATCATCTCCGAATTTGGCGCAGAAGCCCTGTACGGAAAAACCGGAGATGCTGATGTAGCGAGCTCATGGAGTGAAGATTATCAGGCCCAGCTATATAAAGACAATCTGGAGATGTTTAAACACATTCCAAACCTGCGAGGAATTTCTCCCTGGGTATTATTCGATTTTCGATCACCTTTCCGTTTTCACCCCACTTACCAGGATGGCTGGAATAGAAAGGGCCTTGTTTCAGACCAGGGATTCCGCAAAAAAGCCTGGTATATTATAGCAGAGTACTACAAAAACATCAAGTAATCATTTATGAGGGGATATTTTAATTCTTCTGAACTGCTTAAGCAGGAAAAAATGAGATCGCGGTATTCGAATTAAAAAAACTGGAGCAGAGAAATATGCGCCTGAGTAAGTAACCTGTATTTCGTTAAAATCATAACAAATTTTCTTTTGAGCCTCCTTTGTACAAAAGCAAACCATTTCCGTACAAAAACGAACCCTCTGGGATAGCCTTTAGCGGTAGTTTTGTGCTAACCAGATATCACAACCAAATAATATGAGCATTAAACAGATCATTGATCTCAGGGCAGCTGTCATTTTTGCTAATCGCGATCAAGGCATCAAAGTCACCAGCAAACCATCAGGCCCATGATCCATACCCAATCTCTTAGCTGATAAGCTATTGAGCAGCCAGAGAAATAATAATCCGAATACTAACCATATATAATTCTACATGATAAAAAAAATACAAATCAGGCTCCAGGGTCACCTTATAATGCTTGTGCTGCTTTTATTGATGATAAACATCGGTTATGCGCAGGAACTGAAAAAAGTTAGTGGTAAAGTTACCAATGAGAAGGGGGAGGTACTCGTTGGGGTTTCTGTAAGGGTTAAAGGAAGCAATACGGGTACTTCGACTGATAAAGACGGAAATTATACCTTGCAGGCAGCTCCTGCTGCAGTACTGGTATTTTCTTATGTAGGTTTTGGCAGCCATGAAGCCAGCGTAAACACTTCAGGGACAGTTAATGTAAAAATGGCTGGCGATAAGCAGTTGGATGAAGTAGTAGTTGTGGGCTATGGTACCGCCAAGAAAAAAGATCTGACCGGCGGGTTGGCCGTAGTAGGAAAGGAGCAGATCAATATGGTTTCTACGCCGAACCTCATGGATCGTTTGGTTGGGCAGGTAGCAGGTTTTAATATCACTACTGGAAACGCTGCCCCTGGTCAGGACCAGGCTTTACTGATCCGTGGAGAAAACTCATTATCGGCCAATAACTCACCGCTTATTGTTTTAGACGGAATACCTTACAGCGGATCTTTGGTAGACCTTGATCCCAATAATATTGAAAACCTGACCATTTTAAAAGATGCATCGGCGGTGGCCATTTATGGTGCCCGTGGATCTAATGGTGTCATCCTGATCCAAACCAAAAGAGGAATGTTGGGTAAGGCACAGGTTACCTATCGCGGGCAATTGGGCTTTGCTGAGCCGATGCAACGGATTGACGTAATGGGACCAAATGAATTTATCCGTTTGAAACAGGATATCGGTCGTTTAAAATCAGGGTATACAGGCGATCAGCTTGATCCTATTGCCGGAAACATCATGAGTGTAACCGAGCGTGAAAACTATAAAAATGGCATTACCCATAACTGGCAAGACTATATCTTTAAAAGGGGAATAACGATGGACCATCAGTTAAGTATTTCTGGTGGTACGCAAAACACAAAGTACATGGCGGCAGCTTCTTCGCTCAGTCAGGAAGGTGTGGTTTATAATTCGAAGCTTTCGAGGTTGAATGTTACCGCCAATATCGACCAGACTTTTAATAATTGGTTAACTGTTGGCCTTGGTACACAGTTTTCGCAAAGAAATGACGGAGGTATTAGCCCGAATATTGAGCATGCCATCAAAATGAGTCCTTATGGTAAATATATAGATGCTGCGGGTTATTATGTCGCCGAGCCTATGGAGTCTTCGCTGATTGTTAACCCCATGCGTAATGTGAATGCAGACCAGGATAGAATAAACCGAAGCTTTTTTCTCAGTGGTTATGCTGATATTAAATTACCCCTGAAAGGACTTTCTGCCCGGTCGAATTTCGGCTACAACTACAGGAGCAGCTTTACAGGCACCTATTACGGAAGAGATACCTTTGACGGACGCGAGCAGGCTGGTTTAGTTGGCGGCAGGGCATCTATCAATAATGGGCATTATAATGATTATACCTGGGAAAATGTACTGAAGTATGAACGCACCCTCGGCGATCACCGTTTTGATGCCACAGGCTTATTTAGTATGCAACAAACCAAAAGCGTTGGTTCATCACAGAGTGGTGAGGGCTTTGTAACCGATAACACCAGTTATTACATGATGAGTACAGCCGCACGCAACCTCACCATGTCATCAAATTTATCAGAAACAGCACTTTTATCTTATATGGGGCGCATCAATTATGGCTATAAAGGCAAATATATCGTAACCTTTACTGGCCGCTCGGATGGTGCTTCCGTATTTGGTGAAAATAATAAATACGCTTTTTTCCCGTCAGCTGCCCTTGCATGGAATATAGGTGAAGAGAGTTTTATTAAAGATAAGTTAAACTGGGTCGATTTACTCAAACTAAGGGT
>Ga0163161_10002102_pt1 | contig 14422 bp, 10 predicted proteins | sample S45metaG_FD_129847 | JGI IMG/M metagenome (GOLD analysis project Ga0163161, IMG submission 129847) | Switchgrass rhizosphere microbial communities from Kellogg Biological Station, Michigan, USA - S4-5 metaG | ecosystem: Host-associated > Plants > Roots > Rhizosphere > Soil | place: USA... | reverse complement strand
ATCCTGAAACGTTCGCTCGTTCTCGGGACAAGGTCAATGCACTTTTGCAAGACCTTCGTGCCTGGGACCGCGATCCGGACGTCTATGATCAAAGCCCGGCATTAAAGCAGCGCGTCACCACCCGGCTCCAGGACCTGATGCTCACGCTAATGACGGAGCAGCTCAAGGCCGGGCCGGTATACATAACAATAGATCTCGCAGACACGACCGGCGGCAGAGAGGTGAGTTTTAAGAGGCTGCTGCAGGAAAAGTTTGAGCTGGTTCCGCAGGGGCTTGTTTTCCGCGTGGTCAACAAAGGCTCTGCCGTAGAGTTGTCCCAACCGCCGATAAACACACGCGGGCTGAACGACGGCACGATCAAGTACGACGATGACGACGTAGTCAAAAGGTCAGTCATTCCCGCCTATCTCAATATGCTTACGAATGACGGGATCTATCTCGCGTCAAGGGGTATTCACGACAAGGCTACGGGGTACTTCCAGCAGGCTCTCGCGCTCGACCCCGCCTCCGAGCCCGCAAAAAAAGGCCTGGCGGCAAGCCAGGCTGCAATGCAAAAATAATGGTGCCGGAGGTCGGACTCGAACCGACATGGGAAGTGAATCCCGCCAGATTTTGAGTCTGGTGCGTATACCAATTTCGCCACTCCGGCGGCGAATTTATGATGATACGGCGGGACGACCGGTTGGTCAAACTTACGGGATAAAGCACGAGCAGACATAGCCGTCGGTCACGACCAGATCGTCGATATATTGTCCCTCGCGAAACCCGCCGATGTCCGTGCCGACACGAAAGCGCAATTGTACTTGCTGGCCGGCGGCGGAGGCAGGCAGCCGCACTGAGGTCGTTATCCAATCCGAGGTTTGGTTGACGCCGCTGCGGCCCGACCAGCCGAGGCGGCCGGCGAGCGGGTTTTGGCAGCATGAATCTATAGTGCCATCATAGCCGCCCGATTCGAATGAGCCGCCCGAGGCCAGAATGTCCTGCCACGGCCCGCCGCCGATCCTGATCTCCAACACAGCGCCGTCGTAAAGCCTGTTCCTCAAAAACGTCGTCTCCAACTCGTACCAGTTGCGGAACGTCAATCTGGCGTTGGTGCTTCGGATCAAAAACGTCGGAGTGTCCAGCTCGTTGATGCCGACCTGATTTGGGTCGGGCGAGAAGATTGATTTTGATCCCGATTGCCGGCGTGCGGCCGAGACTTTCCAATCGCGAGGCACCATGATCATCGATGTCGTTGTGGACGAGCGCACCCAACGCGGCGGCAAAAAGCCGATCTGCGTGCGGTCAAAATTTTGCGAAAGAGCGATCCTTTGCCTGCCCGTTTGAAGTTCGAACGTGACGGTACCGAGATCGAGACTGCCGTCGACGAGATGCAGCGTCATTGTAACCACACCGCCGCATGGGACGAGGGGCGATATGCGGAAAAAGAAAGGCCGGGTTACAGCCGGACCACCGGGCGGCATCGCTCCATAATTCTGCGGCGGCGGAGCGATGAAAACTCCGCCCGTTTCGAGCAAGGTCGCTACCAGGTTTTGCGTGCCGAGCGTTCCGGTATTGCGCAGGCTGATATCTATCGTCACGAATTCGCCCGGCTCTGGGAATCCGTCATGACAGCTGTCCTGAGAAAGCGTCCCGCCGGTTACCTCGATCACGGGTACCGGCTGCAACGCAAAATCCTGCTGCAATACCTGACCATTGGCGACGTTTACTGCAAAACTCCGTGGCAGAAATCCGCGTGCCGATGCCGTTATGGTATAACTTCCAGGCACCACTTCCATCTGGCCGTAGATTCCCATAAGGGATGTCAGCCGCGAATACGAGGACGCAGTAACCGTAACATTTGCAATGGGTTGGCCACTCGAAGCATTTATGACAGTGCCGGCGATCGCCCCTCTCGGTGCCGCTGTGCACTCCGGGAATTTGAATTTTCCGATCCGTGTCAGCCACGTAAAGTCGCTGAAGTTCTGGCTCTCCAGCGTATAGTACTCGCCCGTCATCCAAAAAGTGCAGTCGTCGACCGGGTCGACGCTCATCCCGCTGTAATCGCCCCACCGCCAGCCAAAAGCCTTTTGCACGCCGGTGCCGTCGACGAGCGTGCCTTCGTCGCGAAACATTCCTGCCGGGTCGCTCGCGAGACGGCCGGTATATCTTATGTCAGGCTGGGTCGTATCGGTCACAAAGTTATAGCCGACGGCGAGGTTGCCTTGATTGTCCTCGGCGGCGCTGCCGATCCAGCGAGAGGAATTAACGTCGCCGATCGTGGATTGTTCCGTCACGGCGAAAGCGCCGCCCGTGCTTCGCAATTCATAAAGCCTGACGCCCGCGCGGTATGGATCGATCGACAGCCGGGCCGTTTGATTGAGGACGATCGATTCACTCGAGCCGAGGTTGCGATAGGCCGCACGATAATTCAGGCGGTCGCTGTTGGCGTCGAGCCTTTCGCCGGGAGGCGGCTGCGTTATGTCGGTCCGGCCCTCCGGGCTGGTCGGGTCGAACGCGGCAACGGTAAGCGGACTTTCAGGTCGCTCGACAAAGGTCGATTGTGCAGGATGTGCAAAATCAGCGTGAAAATCGAAAAGCCTAATCGCGTCCTGCGCCTCACCATATTCCGTAGCCGAGTAGCCGACAAAAACATTTGGCGTGCCGGCGGGCGGCGGCCGCAGGCCGTCGAGGTCCGACGGCAGGACGTTGCCGAGACGTGCCGTCGAAAGCGAAGGTCGGTTGAAGTAGATATACGACGCCGACGCGTCGCCGATGAGCATCTTCGCGCGATCGAACGCGAACATTCCTTCGCCCGAGAAATCGGAGCCCGTAAATTCCTCATCCGACATGTAATATCCGTCGGGCCAGACGCCGAATTTCGAGACGTCGTTGATGCGAATGTTTGGCATCACAAACTCGTAGAGAAAATACGCGCCGGTCGGGTCGGCGGTCTGTGAGACAGCGATCATCTGCCGGAACGGCGGGAACGCGTTGCAATATTGGCTGAGCAGCCAGCGGTCGGCGAGCGGATCGTAGAGCACCGTGGCCTCGCCGTCGTCCCGTGTCGAGCAAACGGTCCCGAGCGGTGCAAAAAGCTGGCTCATCCTGAAGGGCGGCGTCAACGCCGCGCCATTCTTGTCAAAGATGCGCATGAGGGCGTTTACCGTCTGGATGTAATGGTTCGGGCCGACATCGCCGGTCATGTCGGGCGGTATGATGACGGCGCTGTACACAGCGATGTTGTCGTAATTCGAGAGTCCGTCGAACGCAAGCGACGGCGTCGGCATGGGGACGGTGGAGACGGCGGCTGTTTTGGCTTGCGGTTCTTGCGAGGGCGACGTTGGATATTTTGCCACGTTGTCTATCGCGCCGATCTCGCGGGCCGTGGACCGGTCGACGCTATGTTTCGACCTCGGCCCCTGGAAGGAACCGGCCGGCGCCGAGTTGGCGAAGGCCGACGCCGTTCTCCTTTCCGGTCCGATGACACGCAATGGCGAATCAGCAACTTTTGCATGGCCCATCGAACGCCAACTGACAAAAAAAGCGGCCGCTATGATAAAAAACAAAGTAAGTAAAGCTTTTTGTTTCACTGCTTGAATCGTTATGACTCAATGATAACCGATTGAAACTGCAGCGGCGAGCAAAATAAGGGCGGCCAAATGTTGGCCGCCGCCTCTCGATAATAACGATCCTTTCCTAAACCTCGCTCAGTATCTCGACCTGAACCCGCCGTTTCGCTTCATCAAGAAAGCTCTCCATGCTGGTGCTTATCTTTTGGGCGGTCAGGACGCGGTTGATCTCGGCCCGCTGCTCGTCGAGCGTTGGCATGATACGGCCGGGATTGCGAGCTCGAAAATTGGGCACAAAGACATCGCTATAATACCGAGCCTCATCCTCGGGTGTAATGACAACGAAGGAGCCGAACCGAAATTCGACGTATTTGTCGATCGCGACACGCTGGGCGATTATCTGTTGGAAAGCGGGATCGCGCACCGAGTCAAAACCGACGATCTTCAATCTCGCCTCGAATGCGCCGGGCGACGGAAAGTACGAGAGGATATCCCTTATCTTATTGTCGATCTCGGCATCGGTCGGCGCGACATGGGGCAGCCGCTGGGCCTCCAACGCGAATAAGCGCTGGTCGATCAGCAGCTGCAATGCCCGGTTGAGGTCGGCGGACCGCGGCGGGTCGAGCGGTGTGTTCGGCTGCAATGCGAGCTGCCACATGAGGTCGGAATAGGTGATAAGCTCGGAGCGCAGACCGTCGCCGACGACCGCGACCGTCTTATCTACCATTTCCTGAGCACGTATCGGAGCTGAAAATGCGATCAAAAGGGCCAAAAAGGCGGCCGTTTTCACCCGGAATCCTGTTTTTGTGTTCGAAAGCCTCACAATTTTCCCTCAAATCCTATTTTTGTCCCAAATTTCCAGCCTGTCAACAAAACTCGCTTTCGGTTTAATTCATTGACATATTGTTCAAAATTGTTTTTAATTGAAAAGGAGGTTTCCAAAGCCCTCGTCCTCCCTTTTTTTGGACACTTCGCACCGATCCACCGCGGTGCGGCCTCACAATAAATGCTATCCTCTTCGCCGCCGAAAAAAGACGCGAGCAGTGCCGCTGCAACAGCGCGCGCTGACGATGGCTCGACTGACCTCAGGTTCATTTCCGAGCTGGGGCGAAGCCTGCTTTTTACGGTCCATCCCAAAAAAGCCGCCGCGCGTGTCGCCGAGGCCATTTGTGAACGCGTGATGGCACGCACCTGCGTCTTTGTCGCCGAGCTAGAGAACATCGGGCTGATAAGCTGCGCTTACCGACCCGACGGCGAGGTGGAATCTGATTTCCTCAATAGGGCAAAGTTTGAAGGGTGGCTGAGCTTTATGCCGCCGCAGATCGCATACTCCGAAACGGACGCCGCCGAGTTCCTGGTCGACGACGCCGGCCACTCGATCGAGCACATATCGCCCGTGCACATAAACGGCGAGATCAGGGGCGCGGTGATCACGACCTTTGTCGATGCCGCCGAACTGACAGACCATAAGATGCGGCTCATCGATGCGGCGACAAAGATGGCGGCGATGAGCGTCAATCTGTCGGCCCACTATGAGGCCGCGCTTGGGCAATCGATCAACGAGGCCCGAGAGGAGCATCGCAAGTTTACCGAGGCCGTGCTCGACGCACTGCCCGTTTCGCTCTACGTCGTCGATCGCGATTATCGTATCGTCACCTGGAACCGACACCGTGAGATCGGCGAGCAGGGCATACCGCGCGATATGGCGATCGGGCGTGACGTTTTTGACGTCCTTGAGAAATATCCGCAAGGCCGATTAAAGCAGGAATTCGAGCGCGCCTTCCGCACCGGCGAGATCGAGCGGATCGAGCAACAGACTGTTGCCGACGACGGCTCGACGCTGCACTGGATGGTCAGCAAGGTGCCGATGAAGGACGCGCAGACCGGCGACGTCACGCACGTGATCACGGTCGGCGAGGACGTTACTATGCGTGTTGAAGCGCTTCACGCCATCAACCGCGCCGAAAAGCTCGCCGCCGTCGGCCGTCTCGCGGCGGGTGTCGTTCATGAGATCAACAATCCGCTGGCGACGATCGCAGCCTGTGCCGAATCGCTCGAACAACGCATCGACGAAGGCGCGTTTGCCGCATCCGAAAGCGCGGCCGACCTGACGGAATATCTCGGACTCATCAAGAGCGAGGCGTTTCGCTGCAAGACGATCACGACCGGCCTTCTCGATTTCTCACGCGTCCGGACGGGCACGCGTGAGCTGACCGATGTCGGGGACGTTGTTCGCTCGGCGTCAAATCTCATTTCGCACCAAAAACGCGGCGACCGCATTACGATAGGTGTCCACATCGCCGACGATCTGCCGATGGTCAACGCCGATGGCGGCCAGATACAGCAGGCAGTCATCGCCCTCGCGACCAATGCCATCGACGCAATGCCCGAGGGCGGCAAGCTCGATTTTCGCGTGATTGGCCGGCTCAACCGCGTCATCATCGAGATCGAGGACACCGGCTCGGGCATCCCACCCGAAGATATGTCAAAGATCTTCGAGCCATTCTTCACCACAAAGGAGGTCGGAAAAGGCACCGGCCTCGGGCTCGCCGTTTGCTACGGCATCATCTCAGAACACGCCGGCCGCCTCAGCGTTCGGTCGAATGTCGGTCGCGGCACCACGTTCTCGATCTTCCTTCCCGCGGTCACCGAATAACTCTCAGCCCACCACTATGGCTAAATTGCTTGTTGTTGACGACGAAAAGAACCTTCGTCTGGTTGTCCAGAAGGAAATGACCCGTCAGGGGCACGAGGTCGAGTGCGCCGAGGATGGCGAGGCGGCGTGGGCGATGCTCGAAGAGCAGGATTTCGACGTCGTGCTGTGCGATATAAATATGCCGCGGCTCGACGGCATTGGCCTGCTTCGCCGCACTCGCGAGAAGAGCCAGAATCCGCCCGAGATGATCATGCTGACCGGCCAGGCTACGGTCGAATCGGCCATCGAGGCGATGAAGCTCGGGGCTTATGATTACCTGACCAAACCGTATCGCATTGGCGAATTGTCCGCCTTGGTCACCGCTGCCGCCGACAAGCAGCAGCTCAAGGTCGACAACCAGCGGCTGCGTGCGCAGATCGCCCGCACCACCAGTCACAGCCTGCCCGAGATCGTGGCCGAGTCCGCCCAAATGAAAGAGACGCTCCGGCTCGTGCAGCGCGTCGCGCCATCCGAAACGTCCGTTTTGATCACAGGCGAATCGGGCGTTGGCAAGGAATTGGTCGCCCAGGCCATACATCGCCTCAGCCGCCGCAGCGAAAAGCCTTTTATCGACCTCAACTGTGCGGCACTGCAGGACACGCTCTTGGAGAGCGAGCTTTTCGGGCATGAGGCCGGGGCCTTTTCGGGCGCGAAGGCACGCAAGTTAGGACTCTTTGAGATCGCCAATGGCGGAACGCTTTTCCTCGACGAGATAATGGAGATGCCGATGCCGCTCCAGTCAAAACTGCTGCGGGCCTTGGAGACACGCTCATTCTTCCGCGTCGGCGGTGTAAAAAAGGTCGAGGTCGACGTTCGCCTGCTCGCGGCGACCAACCGAAACAAGGACCAAGCATTGGCCGAAGGCGTTTTCCGCGCCGACCTGATGTATCGCATCAACAGCTTTGAGATCAACATCCCGCCGCTTCGCGAACGCCGCGAGGATATCGAGCCGATGGCGCGTCACCTTCTGCACAAGCTCGCCGGCCACGACGAGCCCGAGCTGTCGCCGGCAGCGATAGACGCGCTTGTCGCCTTTGATTGGTCGGGGAATGTCCGCCAGCTCCGCAACTGCCTTGAGCGGGCGATCCTGTTGACCGAGAATGGCCACATAACGCCCCGCGAGCTGCCGCCCGAGGTCGCGTTCCGCACCGAGATGCCAAGCGTTTCGGTCAGCTACGGCGTGCCGCAGGCATCCGGCGCAGGCAGCTCGTTCCAAAATGCCTCGCCCACCAACCTCCGCGACGTCGAGCGCCATCAGATCATCGGCGCGCTCGAAAAGACCGGCTGGCACCGCGGCAAGACCGCCGAGCTCCTCGGCATCTCGCCCTCGACCCTCTACCGCCGCCTGCGCGAATACGGATTGGAAGTTCGCTGACCCTAACTCCAATTGCGCCAAGCTTTTGGCTCGGGTCTGAGCTGTCCCATGTCCCAAGCTGTCCCACGAGCAGTCTGGGACAAACAAGTAGTTGTGTTTGCAATATTTACCGTCAGAAGAAAGGTCAAAACCCGAACTTTTGCAAAAAAAACAGTTTTTCAAAGATCCAAGATCACAGAGTCCGCGAATCATACACCTTGCAGCCCGCAATTGAAATGGCACTTTTCCGATAATGCGGAAAATGCTGATTTATTATTAAAAATGTGTAGAATCGCAGAGTTCAGGACTGACCCCGAAGTCCTGTTTAACTCGTGTTAGCAGTGGTAACGCTTGAAAGGCTTCCATGGTTAGGAGTGCTAAGTCGGAGGTTAGGAGTGCTAAGTCGGACTTTTCATGGGAAACAAAGTTCGGAATAAAGTTAGGTGGGGTATTTTGTTAGGGTTAGGGATGATAATACCGCCGGCGGTCGTCTTGCTGTTTGCTATTCATCAAACGATGTACCCGCCTATATCGGACGACGAGATAGCGGCCACAAGAAAGCTATGCGAGGACATGCCGCTGCCGAGTTCTTTTACTAAGCTGCAGGACGGCAACGTTATCAAGTCAGGGCTAGCAGTATTCGAAAACCGGTATTCGTCAGATGCCGACGCCGCAGGCATTGAAGATCATTTTAAGGGTGTTCTTCGGGACGGGTGGGATTTTCGGCGCGAAACTGACGGAGAGGGTGTTAAGTTAATCTTCGAAAAAGAACCTTTCCTGATTACCCTTAGGTATTATTGGCTTGAATTAACATCTCGTCGCCAATATGTGCTCACGTGTTCCTGCAGAAGGGACTGAATCGTCCTGGAGGGGGAACGCCGGGGTCACAGGAACGCCGAGATACTGTAGGGTCAGAGATACTGGGCGGTCATACTGAGGGGTCACATACTGAGGGGTCAGACACTGCGATTCTTACAGTTTGGAGGTTCGCTAGAAAGACCTGACGATCGCGATGGCGGAGTAGGTTGCGGCGATGCCGAGGGCGACGCTGAGGCCGATGTAGAGGGCGAGCTCGAGGAAATGTTTTGATTCGATGAGGGCGACGCTCTCGACGGAGAACGCGGAGAATGTGGTGAAGCCGCCGCAGAAGCCGGCCATCAGGAGGGCGCGCATTTCGGGTGAGAGAACGCCCGTGCGTTCGGAGAGGCCGAAGAGGATGCCAATTACAAAGCAGCCGGCGATATTGACAGCAAATGTCGCGAAAGGAACGGGCGATGCGAACCACGCGGCACACGCTACCGAGACAAGATAGCGCAGGACACTGCCCACGAACCCGCCGATGCCGACCAAAAAGATACTCCTGTCCATGTTATGTGCGGGCGGTCAACGAGCGCGAAACGCGTTTGCGTGCCTGTAGAACATTCTCGACGGCGGCCTCGGCTGTCGTCGCAAGCGATGTCAGATGGCCCATCTTGCGGCCAGGTCCGGGCTCGGATTTGCCGTAAAGGTGGAGTTTGATGTTCTCGTTTGCGAATGCCGCTGACCAGTCGGGCTCGCCGTTTTGCCATAGGTCGCCGAGCAAATTTGCCATCGCGGCCGGGCGGTAGTATTCGGTCGAGCCGAGGTCGAGACCGCAGACGGCACGCAGTTGCTGTTCGAACTGCGACGTCGCGCATGCGTCAAATGTCAGGTGGCCAGAGTTGTGCGGCCGCGGGGCGATCTCATTTACAAGCAGATTTTCGTCGCGGGTCAGAAAGAACTCGATACAGAGCGTCCCGACATAATCGAACCCGTCGGCGATGCTGCGGGCGATCTCGACGGCGTCGGCGACCACTTTGTCGGTGATATTCGACGGTGCGAAGGAGACGTCGAGGATGTGGTTGGCGTGGGCGTTCTCGATGACGCCGTAATGCGCAAAATTGCCATCGCCTCCGCGAGCACAGACGACGGAGATCTCTTTTTCAAAATCGACAAATGCCTCGAGGATCGCCTCGCTGCCGTTGAGCTGGGCAAACGCCGTTTCGATGTCGTGCGAAGCTTCGAGTCGCGCTTGCCCTTTGCCGTCGTAGCCAAAACCTGCGGTCTTGAGTACGGCCGGGAAACCAAGCTCGTCGCATGCACGATAGAGATCGTCGACGAGCTTTACGCCACGAAACGCGGTTGTTGGGAAGCCGTTGTCAGCAAGAAACGTCTTTTCCCGCAAGCGGTTCTGTGTCGTATGCAGAATATCTCCGCGCGGGTGGACGTCGACGAATTCGGCTGCGGCCTCGACGGTTACCGACGGGACATTCTCAAATTCAAAAGTCACTACATCGACCGCGCGGGCGAATTCGCGAACGGCGTCGAGGTCCGTGTACGACGCGCAAGTTTCGATATCGGCGACCTGGCCCGTCGGCGTGTCGGTCAGGGGCGAAAAAGTATGGACGCGATAGCCCATCTTGCGCGCCTCGATGGCGAACATGCGCCCCAACTGCCCGCTGCCGAAGACACCGATCGTCGAATTTGGAAGAATCGATCGTCCCACCTCCGACAAGGTTACCGCAGGTCACCGTAGAAACGAATCGCTCAGGACGCCTCAGCTATTTCGCAGCTTGTTTGGCCGGCTGCATCAACTGCTTGATGTCGTCGTTGTGCTTTTGCGAGGTGCCAAGGTTCGGACTGTTTGCGACGGCGTTCTTATACGGCTCGACACGCTGCTGATCAGACTCGCTGCGAGAAAGAGGCTGCGGCGGCTGTTTTGGCTGGGCGGCAAGCCGTTTTGCTTCGTTGGCCTTGACCTGGTCAAACGACTTTTCAAAGCCGTTATAGACATAATAAACGGCGCCGCCGATCAGGGTAACAGCGAGCAGCATGTATAGGATTGACGATCCTTTCGCGGCCTCCCGCGGACTGCGAGGGCTAGTTCGCAGAGCTTTTTCTAAGGAACTTCCGCATCGTCGGCACGCGCGGTCCCATGCCGCATTGACGAGGCCGCAATGCCTGCATTTGTTCGAAGTCATACTAAAAACCTCCGTAGCTGGTGGAATCTACAGAACTCCGGATATTCTAGTCCTTTCGGGCAAAACAATCAACAAGTTTTAACACCGCTTATTTAGGGGCTGTTTGGCGTGCGAGGCGTTCCCTGACGCTATCGCTTTGCAGCTCGCGCAGGGCGTCCGACGCGATCCAGCGGGCCGATGGCGTATTTTGGGCCTTTATACGCTGGGCGGCGGCGATCGCGAGCTTATTGAGAGCGAGATCTCGCTTGCCGATCTGCCTGAGAGCCCAGTTTACGGCCTTTTTTACAAAATTGCGGCCGTCCTCGGCATGCTTTTCGATAAGAGGCAGAAAGGCGGCAAGTTTAGAGTCGGGGGCCTTTTTGTCGTGGACCGCAAGGTATGCAATCAGCGAGAAAGAGGCTCGTTTGACGAACTCTTCGTCCCGTTGCGCCCATTCCACAACCTTGCCGTATGCGTACGGAGTGCGGCAGAAGAGATAGCTGCAAGTGCCATCGACGGTCGCCCAGTTGTCGAAGTCCGCAGCCCATGCGTCCATTTGTTCCACGGTGACCTTCTTGGGGTCGTCGATGAGGAAGGCGATCGCACGGGCGTCGTAGTTGCCTGTTTCCCACAGCTCCTGTGCCGCTCGGTGACGGTCATCGACAAGCTTTTTGACCTCGCGGGCAAAGGCCTTTAGCTCAGGAGTGCGAATGCCGAACGCCTTGGGCGTCTTGATCGCGTATCGCTCGAGATCGGCGATCTTTGCCGGGTCGCTGAGCGCCCGCAGCTCCTTCATGATCTCAGCGGTCGTCATTTGGTGAGCTTTGTTTGAGGACGGTCTTGGTCTGAGCTTTTCGAAATGCGTGAAGCTTCTTTCTCAATGCGGACCGCGAGTTGGCAAGGATCGCAATCGCGAGAAGCGCGGCGTTCCTTGCACCGGAAGGGCCAACGGCAAGTGTGCCGACCGGAATTCCCGCTGGCATCTGGGCGATCGAGAGAAGCGAATCGAGCCCTTTCAGCGCCTTGCTTTCTACCGGAACACCGAGGACCGGCAGGACGGTCTGCGACGCGCACATGCCGGGCAAATGCGCCGCACCACCGGCACCGGCTATGATGACCTCGATGCCGCGTGATTCGGCGGACTTGGCAAATTCAAAAAGGAGATCAGGCGTGCGGTGGGCTGAGACGATCTTTGTCTCGTGAGCGACGCCAAACTCGTCGAGCGTCTTCGAAGCGTGCTCCATCGTCGGCCAGTCGGACCTGCTGCCCATGATGATGGCAACCAGAGGCGTTTTTGCTGCTTTTACCATTTGCTTTTTAGATACTAAATGAAAAAACGTGACGAAGCCAAAACTTTCGAAAAGTAGTTAAAAAAACGACGTTGGCGATGCCCGGCACTTTTTCCTTTTGACTCGCAGCGACTTAATATAGCGTTAATTACTGATCGTGCTAAACAGCAGAAAATAAAATGGCAGACAAATCAAAGATCTATTACACATTGACCGACGAAGCGCCGATGTTGGCAACCTATTCTTTTTTACCGATCGTAAAAGCATTTACAAGATTCGCAAACATCGAAATTGGAGCTCCGGACATTTCGCTCGCGGGAAGAATTTTATCCAACTTCCCTGAATACTTAAAAGACGACCAAAAAGTTCCCGATGCGCTTGCAGAATTGGGCGAACTCGCGGGCAAATCTGAAGCCAACATCATAAAGTTGCCGAACATCTCTGCTTCTGTTCCGCAGTTGGAATCGGCGATAACCGAGCTTCAGAAACAGTATTTCGCGGTGCCGAATTATCCGGCGGAGCCTAAAACCGACGAAGAAAAAGCCATCAACAAAAAATACGCCCGCGTTTTGGGAAGCGCGGTAAATCCTGTGTTGAGAGAAGGAAATTCCGACCGACGTGCCCCGAAAGCAGTAAAAAATTACGCCAAAGCAAATCCTCATCGAATGGGAGTTTGGAATAGAGATTCGAAAACTTCTGTCGCGCATATGAACGGCGGAGATTTTTACGGAACCGAAAACTCGGTCACGGTTGAATCGGATGGAAAGTTCAGGATCGTTTTCCGCGGAAATGACGGCTCCGAGAAAGTTTTGAAAGATCTCGCACCGCTGAAAGCAGGCGAAGTGATAGATTCGTCGGTCATGGACCTTTCCGCCTTGAGATCTTTTGTAAAAGACGCTATCGATGAAGCCAAAGAAAAAGACGTCCTTTTGTCAGCGCATTTGAAAGCGACGATGATGAAGATCTCCGACCCGATCATCTTCGGGGCGATCGTCGAAACTTATTTCAAAGACGTTTTTGAAAAATATAAAGACACTTTCGCCGAATTAGACATCAATCCGAATTACGGGCTGGCCACGCTTTTTGAAAAGATCTCTGGCCATCCGCAAGAAGTGGAAATAAAGTCGGATATCGCAAAGACGATCGAAAGCGGGCCGAAACTCGCGATGGTCAATTCGGACAAAGGGATCACAAATTTTCACGTTTCCTCGGACGTGATCGTCGATGCTTCGATGGCGGCCCTGGTACGCGGCGGCGGAAAAATGTGGAATAAGGACGGAAACGAAGAAGACACCGTTTGCATTATTCCCGACAGAACATACGCCGGTTTTTACGCTGCGATCATCGAGGACATGAAGAACAACGGAGCAATTGATCCGAGAACTTTCGGGTCTGTTCCTAACGTCGGCTTGATGGCTCAAAAGGCTGAAGAATACGGTTCGCACGACAAGACATTCCAGATCGCCGGCGAAGGAACCGTCAAAGTTGAGGACGAAAACGGGAATGTACTTCTTGAACAAAGCGTCGGAGACGGCGATATTTTCAGAATGTGCCAAGCCAAAGATGCTGCGATCCAGGATTGGGTAAAACTGGCGGTGAACCGTGCGAGACTTTCCAACACACCCGCCATCTTTTGGCTCGATAAGCACAGAGCGCACGATGCGCAGATCATCAAGAAAGTTGAAAAATACTTGAAAAAGTATGATCTGACCGGTCTCGACATCAGAATTATGGATGTGAAAGACGCTGTGCTCGAGACGCTGAAACGTGCGAGAGAAGGAAAAGACACGATCTCGGTTTCCGGAAATGTTTTGAGAGATTATCTGACGGATATGTTCCCGATCCTGGAACTTGGCACTTCGGCAAAAATGCTTTCGATCGTCCCACTTATGAACGGCGGAGGTCTGTTTGAAACCGGAGCCGGAGGAAGCGCTCCGAAACACATCGAACAATTCTTGAAGGAAGGCTATTTGCGTTGGGATTCGCTTGGTGAATTCTTAGCATTGCAGGCAAGTTTGGAGCATTTAGCTCAAACTCAAAACAACAAAAAAGCCCGGATCTTGGCAGATGCTTTGGACGAGGCGAATGCGAAGTTTCTAGCAACCGACAGATCTCCGGCAAGAAAAGTCGGGCATATCGATAACCGCGGTTCGCATTTCTATCTGGCGATGTATTGGGCCGAGGCGTTAGCAAATCAGACTGCGGATCCTGAAGTGGCGCAAGAATTCGCACCCATTGCCAAAGCGATGCAGCGAAACGAAGCAAAGATCAATGAAGAGCTGATCGCGGCACAAGGAAAACCCCAGGATGTCGGCGGCTATTATCATCCAGATCCAGAAAAGGCTTACACCGCGATGAGACCTTCTGCAACGCTGAATGGAATTGTGGACGGAATTTAAGATGAAAGCGCATTGACGGAAAAAGGGCCGAGCAAAACGCGCGGCCCTTGAGCCATTTCGATCAGATTCTATTCTTCGCCGATCAGGTCGACATCGGCCAAATGGTCGACAACCGTGATCGCAAGGGGTGCGAATCTGTAGCGTTTTGCCGTGGCT
>Ga0163161_10002100_pt1 | contig 14426 bp, 17 predicted proteins | sample S45metaG_FD_129847 | JGI IMG/M metagenome (GOLD analysis project Ga0163161, IMG submission 129847) | Switchgrass rhizosphere microbial communities from Kellogg Biological Station, Michigan, USA - S4-5 metaG | ecosystem: Host-associated > Plants > Roots > Rhizosphere > Soil | place: USA... | reverse complement strand
TATGTTGTATAAATCAGGTAGTTACGAGGTTTCCGATAAAGCGGGAGAAACTTTAAACAAAATTGCTAAAATCATTAAGGATTACGATACTTATGATGTACTGATTGAAGGTAATACTGATAATGTGCCTATCGCGCAGACCAATATCCGAAACAACTGGGATTTAAGTGCATTGCGTGCTTCGTCAGTGGTTCAGGTATTGCAAACTAAATATGCTGTCGATCCTAAGCGGTTAACCGCAGGCGGACGTGGTGAATTTAATCCAATTGCTGATAATACAACAGCAGGAGGAAAAGCGAAAAACAGGCGTACACAGATCATTATTACACCTAAGTTAGATCAGTTTATGGATCTGATCGGAAAAGCGCCTGAACAGTCTCAAAAATAAAATCACAAATAATGATCATTTTAAAGGGTTGAAATTAATTTTTCAACCCTTTTTTATTTGTAAAGCTTTCTTTTTTCCCTTTTATATTTTGCTAATTTTGCACGCGCTCCCGTACAGGTTATGAGAACACGAATAAGAAAACACCTTCGCACAGCAAAATACATCGTTTACAAAGAAACTTTAATCGATTTTAAAGAACACTTTTGGACATTTATAGGTGCTTTTATGGGGGTTGGTATTATTGGATTGCTTAATTCTAAATACTTTACTGCAAATGATAATTTATTTCTAATCGGTTCTTTTGGGGCATCATCTGTACTCATATACGGTATTATCAATAGTCCGCTTGCACAACCGAGAAATTTAGTCGGCGGCCATCTGGTGTGTGCCATAGTAGGTGTTACCGTTCATAAGCTTATTCCAGGCGAAGTTTGGTTGGCCGCTTCATTATCTGTTTCATTATCGATCGTATCAATGCAGATCACAAAGACCCTCCACCCCCCAGGGGGAGCAACTGCGCTAATTGCCAATATCGGGTCTGCTAAAATTCAGTCTTTGGGTTATTTATACGTACTAAGTCCAGTATTATCAGGTGTTTGTATCCTTTTAATTGTGGCTATTATTGTCAATAACAGCACCTCGCACCGCAGTTATCCCAATAACAAAAAATGGTATAGGGTGTGGCACAGATACCGCAGGTAAACAATTACCTATAACTATATTCTTATCACGCATTTAGCCATATTAAATGTATATTTGATTATATCAGTAATTAAATAATCTAATTACATTGCTTTTCTCTCGCTGATGTACCATTACGGTATTCTCTGATCTTAATTTTAGAAGAATATTTTTTATTCCAACCACCGAATTGTTTATGCAATGATGATTGGTCTTATCAAACTGTAATCATTTAAAAATGAGTAGAGACAAAAAGAAAGAGGCTAGTGTAGACAAAAAGGCACCCTCAGATTATCAATCCGGAAAAGGTAAGTCGGCAAAGGTTGAGACGGATCTATTTGCAAAAAAGCCAGGTAAAAATGGCAAGTAACGATCCGAAAGTTCAGGCAAAAGTTTTTTTGTACGAACTTAACAATACAAGGCACGAATATGGTTTTTCTGCAGCTGAAGAATGGACTTTAGATTTAGCGACAAATAATCAGAAAAAGGACCTGGAGAATAAATATTATCCTTTATTATCCTTAACTATAGCGCCAGAAAATATAATTGGAATACTCGATCTTTTGCAAGAGAAGCTTGGAGCCACAGTTGCCAACATCAAGGATAACCTTAATCCCAAGAAAATTTCAAAAGAATCTGTTAATCTATTGGCTTATTGTACAGGAAGATTAAAGTATTAATTGTAAAATAGAAGAAGCTGTATCTTAGTATCGATTTGTCATCCTGGGGGTTAATTTATAGTATAAAAATTAATGACAGGTGAATTTAAGAGAAATAATATCGTCATTTCGACTGAAGCTTACCGATTTTTCATCGGTAGCGTAATGGAGAAATCTTTAAACTTCAGTAACATGGTTCAAAGATCTCTCCGCTCCGCTTTGCTTCGGGGATGACGGTTTTTCTACTGGGGTCTGTCAATGGTAACCGTTAATACCTCTAAATGAAACATAATTTTCTAATCAGATAATTATACTAATATAAAAGTCAGGAAATACTTATTTTTATCTTTTGCTGGTTTAAATAAGCTGTAACTTGATCTAGCATAATGCTTCTTGTTGCCCTCACTGCAGATTTCAAAACTTCAGAACTTACGCCTAAACGGTTGGCCCAATAATTTCGATCTGTTTCTTCGGATAATAAGATGATTTCTTCTTTAATGCTCGGGGTTTGGATGAGATTTTTCATGATCGGGATGATTAATTCAGTTAATAACACGCACAAGCTCGATTTGGTTCAGTAAAAATAGATTTTTTTATTTGTAACAACAATTTGTAAAACAGCTATTTAAAAAATAAATAACATTTAATAATAACTAAAATAGCGTCGAAATGATTCATTTTCTACTAATAATTTGTTTTGGTAATAATAAAAGGTATATGCAATAATTATAGTTGTGCAAAAAAATAATTATATGTATTTTTAATTATACATAAAATGACTATAATTGCCTATTATTTATAAAAAAATATTCTGTAATGGGTGATATGAGAAGAGGAAACGTTACTCAGATTGACTTTGAATATGGACATGGAACCATTATTGACGAAAATGGCCAGGATATTCACTTTCAATTAGATAATTTATCTGATCAAATTAATATAAATTCGAAAATAATTTTTGAAATAGAATTACATAAACGTGGTTTGGTAGCGGTTAACGTTAAATTAGAAATGGAAGAAGTAAGCGGTTAGTTTTAATACCTAAGCAAATTAATACATATTATTGTTGGTCATTTGCAGTGGGTAAGCTGAAATAAAATGTAGAACCTTTACCCAATTTGCTTTCTGCCCAAATTTTTCCCTGATGCCTTTCAATTACTTCGGCACAAATATACAGGCCAACTCCAAATCCTGCAATTGTTTTAGTGTCAGGGCTGTCTACGCGATAAAAACGGTCAAAAAGCTTGGGTATATCATTTTCCTTAATGCCTATGCCTTCATCTTCCACACTTACGATTATGTGGCCCTTTTGTGTTTCGCACTTTATTGCAATTAAAGAGTTCTTTTTTGAGTATTTCGCTGCATTTCCAATCAGGTTAGTGATCACATTGCCGATTTTCTCCATATCGGCATTTACAATCATTTCTTCTGTACCAATTACCTGGATGAAATGGCTTGGTAAAACAATTCTACTTTCTTCAGCAATGGTTTTAATCAAATTAACAAGGCTAAAATTTGTTTTGTTCAATAAAATTTTGCCAGCTTCTAATAGGGATACATTTAAAAAGCCATCAATCATCAACGACATTCTTTTTAACTGAACATTTACCTTATCAAGTATCTGAATGGTGAAGTCGTTATCCGTTTCTTTAAATTTATGCTGTAAGAGCTGTACATAAGCACTTAACGATGTTAATGGAGTTTTAAGCTCGTGACTTACCATACCTATAAAGTCGTTTTTTCTAATTTCGTCCTGTTTATGTTCCGTAATATCTAAAACAGCACCAGCAATATAAACGGCTTTTCCTTGTTCATTATAATAGGCTTTTCCTGCTGTTCTTAACCATTTGCTTTTAGCGCTTATGCCATTCAAATTAATCTGATATTCAATGTTAAAAGCATTTCGGTGGTGTAACGCACGTCTAATGCCACTAGTAAGGTGCCCTATGTCTTCCATAGATATCAATGATTTGGCTTCTTCTATGCCCAACCTGTTATTTTCCAGTTCGTAAATTTGTTGTGCCCTTTCCGATAAAAGTATCTGTTTGCTCTCCAGATCGATGTTCCATGAACCCATTTCTGATGCATCCATGGCTATTTTTAAAATGTCTTTAGCTTTAAGCAGTTCTTTTTTAAAATTTACCTGCTCCGTAATATCTTTAATAATCACTAAAATCCTGGTTACTTCATTTTTATCATTTTTTAAAGGCTCATAAAAGGCTATAAAATAACCGTCTGAAATAGGTGTCGATATTTTTAATTCATTGATTGTTAAGGGTTGACCGTTTTTGAAAATATCTTTAACATGCGCTACAAGTGCTTGCTGTTTTTCGAGTTCTGGTCGTGCCTTTTCTTGTGGAATCCCGATTACTTCTTTCCTGGTTTTGCCCCAAAGTTTTAATATGTTGTCGTTTGCATATTCTGTAATAAGCTCTGGACCTTTTAATACGCACATGCCCAGAGGGGCCTGCTCAAAAAATCCTCTAAAACGTGCTTCACTTTCTGAAAGTTCAAATAAAATATGCTCAAGGTCATTTTCATCTAGCGGAATTTCCCTTAATGAACAGATGATATATTCAACCGGGCGATCGTTTTGTAATACCGGAGAAAATTCCAATTCCCATTTTACGTTTGGCGAGTTAGAATAGATGGGATGAATAACCAGCGTACTTTTTGCCTTAAGCTCGCTGACTTTCTGAACTGTTTTAATCAGAAGCACCCTTTCAGCAGCAGATAGGAGATTAGGGATAATGTTAATATCATAGAATTTTAATTTTCCTCCCGCACGCTCTATTAAAGCTTGGTAAGCATCGTTATGTTCTACCACCACCAATATTGGTTTTACTTTAAAAATGATTATGGGATTCTTAGAATGTTTTAACAGTGCTTTTAAGAAAGGAGAGGCTAAATCTATCATAAATTTAAGTTGACACTTTCCCAAATATAATCGTTAAGCAGTTAATCACCAACCGATTTGTAAGGATGATATAATATTTATCATACAGAATGGTATAAATTGTAAGTGTTTTGTTTTTTGGTTGTTTATTATTTGGTATAGTTCAGAATTTCGTGCTTTTATTTGTTGCCCGGGTTCTGTTATTGTTGAACATTAATATGCGGGGCTATAAAGAATGGTATATGAGATTTCATTTGCTCTTCACTTACGAAAGGGCACTCATTCAAGATTATAAGTTATAAAAATCGCCCTAATGTTTTATGCAATCGAATTTATTTTACGTTATATCAATATCAATAAATTGTAAAGTCAAAAGTGTAAAATCGATTACCTAAATTGTAAAGTCGGTCTTTACTTGGTGATTATGACTGATTTGTAAGACAATTTCGAGCGATATTTTGTTAGAAATGATGTCTTTTTAAGTAGAAAAAAAGTTTTTATGCGTTTTTGTTGAAAATTATTTATTTGATAATCAGATTGTTATGTTTTGTTTTTAAATTAAATATTTGATTTAAGCGATTTAACGATTCTCACTTACATTTTTTTAAAAATTTATATATATTTGTTCTTACCCTTTCGAGGGTATGTTTTTCATAGGTAGATGTAGGGTCAGAACAATGTTCTGGCCCTTTTTTGTTTTAATGGATTTAGAAAAACTATTTTTGTATTATGATGAAAAAGAAAGTGATTGTTGCGGTTACAGGCGCCAGTGGTTCTATTTATGCAAAGGTTTTATTTGACCGGTTATTAAAATTAAATGATCAGATTGAGGCAGTTGGTGTAGTGATGAGCGACAATGCAAAAGCGGTTTGGCAATTCGAACTTGGAAACCAGGATTATAACCATTTTAAGAACTTTACCTTTTACAACAAAAACGATTTTAATGCCCCTTTTGCCTCGGGATCGGCAAAATACGATACCATGATTATCGTTCCTTGTTCTATGGGAACTTTGGGTAGGATAGCACATGGAATATCGAACGATTTGATTTCGAGGGCAGCAGACGTTGTGTTAAAAGAACGCAGGAAATTAATAGCAGTGGTAAGAGATACCCCGTTCAGTTTAATCCATATCAACAATATGAAAACAGTAACTGAAGCAGGTGGAATCATCTGTCCGGCTAATCCATCTTTTTACAGTTTGCCTCAAACCATAGAAGAAGTTGCCGGCACGGTAATTAGCCGGGTTTTAGATCTGGCAGGTTTCGAACAGGAAAGTTATCGTTGGCAGGAGAAGTAATTGGTATTTTGCCAAAGTTTAAATATTTTTGACCGATTTAAATCAAACTCATGAAACTATTTTCACGCTCTATCTTATGCTGCGCAATATTGTGCGCTTTTTTTTCTCGGGTTATGGCTCAGCAGGATTTTCTGATTAACTCAAAAAACGACACTTTAAAAGGTGAAATAAAAAAACAATTTATTGGTTTTTATAGATTCAAGCCAGAAGGAGGCACCAGTTTTAATAAGATCCCAATCCGCCAAACAAAAGAATTTTATAAAGTAGAAAAAGAGATAAATTATCTTGTTAAAGTACGTCCAGGCAAAAGAAGTCCTGATTTTTTACAAAGGTTGGTTAAAGGCAAAATTGATTTATTCGAATATTACAGACAGAGTGGTAATAATCAGGTTGATATTGTTTGGTATGCCAGTAAAGAAAATGGGGACCTGTTTGAGGTAAAAAGCAACCACATCTTCGGTTCTCGCAATGATCGCAAAGATAGGTTATACAGCTTAATAAGTGATAAACCAGAACTGTTAGAGAAATTTAAGAAAGATGATAGTTATAGCTTTGAAGCTGTAAAGGAATGCATTAAATTATATAACTCAAACTAAATAGCAGATACTCATGCTAAAATTAAGCTTTATTGTAGTTGTTTTGTTCGGTTCAGGTATATGTTTGTCTGGCTGTGAAAAAAGAGCCTGCCCTGAAGGAATGCACGAGTTGCGTTTAAAGGATGGTACCACTATATGCGTTCCAAATAATTTATAGTCTGTAATTTGTCAGTTCTCAAAACTCAAAACCGACAACTCCGAACAAATTTCCTATCTTTGCAGCCTCAATGAAAAAGGTCGCATTTTATACATTAGGTTGTAAACTCAATTTCTCCGAAACATCAACCATCGGTCGTTTATTTACCGATGCAGGTTATGCCGTTGTAGAATTTCAGGATCAGGCCGATGTTTATGTGATTAATACCTGCTCTGTTACGGAGCATGCCGATAAAAAATGCCGTAAAGTTGTTAAAGAAGCTTTAAAATATTCTCCAAATGCCTTTGTAACTATTGTGGGTTGCTACGCGCAGTTAAAACCACAGGAAATTGCCGAAATAGAAGGTGTTGATATGGTTTTGGGTGCTGCAGAAAAATTCAGGATAGTAGAATATATTACCGATTTAACCAAGCAACCGAAAACCCTTATTCATCAACAGAATATAGAGAAAGTAAACCATAATTTTATTGCCTCTTATTCAATTGGTGATAGAACACGTACTTTTTTGAAAGTACAGGATGGCTGCGATTATCCTTGTACATACTGCACCATTCCTTTGGCACGTGGCGCAAGCCGTAGCGATACCATTGAAAATGTGTTGAATCGTGCAAAAATGATTGCAGATAGCGGTGTTAAAGAAATTGTTTTAACCGGTGTAAATCTTGGCGATTTCGGAATTAGAAATGGCCAGCGTGAGGATAAATTTTTTGACCTTGTTAAAGCTTTAGATGAGGTAGAAGGCATTGAAAGAATTCGTATTTCATCGATTGAACCAAACCTTTTGAGCAATGAGATCATTCAGTTTGTATCCACTTCTAAAAGGTTTGTTCCGCATTTTCATATTCCATTACAATCAGGTTCTGATAAAATTTTAGGTTTAATGCGCCGTCGTTACCGTAGCGATTTGTATGTTGAGCGTGTTGCCAAAATTAAGGAGGTAATGCCGCACTGTTGTATTGGTGTGGATGTAATTGTTGGTTTCCCAGGCGAAACGAAAGAAGATTTCTTGGATACTTATCGGTTTTTAAACCAGCTTGATATTTCTTATTTACACGTATTTACTTACTCTGAGCGCGAATTAACAGCTGCAGCCGAAATGAAAGGTGTTGTGGCGGGTAGCGAGCGTAATGAACGCAGTAAAATGCTCCATATTTTATCTGATAAGAAACGTAGGGCTTTCTACGAATCTCAAATTGGTGCTGAAGCTGAAGTGCTATTTGAAGCAGATCAGAAATCGGGTTACATGCATGGTTTTACTAAAAACTATGTAAAAGTTCGTGCAAAATACGATCCGGTTATGGTAAATGAATTGAAAGCGGTTAAGCTTTTAGAAATTACTTCCGATGGAGAAGTAGAAGTAGCTGAACTGGAAACTATTCACACACATCATTAGTTTAGTCCGGAGTCATTGGTCGGAATTCCTGAATCAAAATTTATATTTTCTCATCCCTCCGGTTAGTCATCCTGAGAGGGTAATTTATTTTATAAAAGTCAATATGAGTGACGTTTAATTGATTTCTTTTGCCTTAAGGCGCTGTCTTGCCTCGGCTCGCCGCCGCTGAAGGGCTCTTTCTTTTTGGCATCAAAAAGACCAGCACAGCTAGCTTGAATGCCGTTGAAAACATAAAAGCCCATGAAAAAACAAAAAATGCCGGCTGAAAATTTATTCATTTGTACTATAGTTTTCAGCTGTATTCATGAAGGCTTCGCCGTTTTCTTTCGAAGCTAGTGGGTTGGCTTGAGGAGTGCGGCCCGAAAAATTTATTAGGCCGGGTTTAAGTAGAACGGGGGGATACAGTGCTGCGGCCCAGTGAGGTGGAGATGCAAAGTTAGCTAAAGTGCTGATTAATAGTGCCTTGCAAAATAACGTCAATGATAGCGTAGTCGAAGGAGCTTAAATATTGGAAAATATAATATGGATGATAGAATTGATATCGCCTGATCAAAATTTTCCATAAGAACTACTGTAATGCGTTAACTAAACCTGATCGGAGCGGACACGCAGTAAAGCGCAGAGCAGGACTGTACTAACCGGTGAAATACAGAACCCCTCTTTTTCAAAATAGAAAAAATAGATTTTTACGAGTTTCTCCCGGCTTTAACCGCTGATCTTTAATCTTTCCGCTTTAGTCTTTTAGCTTTCCGCTTTAATCTTTCAGCTTTGGTCTTTCTTTCCTATCTTCGCAACAAATTATTTGTATGTTTCCTACCGTTTCACATTTTTTAGAATACTTATTCGGCATTAATTTACCGCTTCCATTTAATACTTTCGGTGTTTTTGTAGCACTGGCGTTTGTTGCCGGTTACTGGGCTTTCACTAAAGAGCTTAAGCGTAAGGAAGCATTAGGCATACTCCACCCAATTAAAAAGACAATTGTAGTCGGCAAACCTGCTACTACTTCAGAGCTGATCATGAATGGACTTTTCGGCTTTGTTATTGGTTATAAGCTGGTTTATGCATTGTTAAACTACAAACTTTTTGTAAATGATGCACAGTCGATTTTAATGTCGGCCAAAGGAAATATAATAGGCGGGTTGTTTTTTGCAGGGCTGTTTGCTTATTGGGATTATACCGAAAAGAATAAACACAAGCTGGATAAACCAAAAGAAACACAGGTAACCATCCACCCATACCAAACCATGAGTAACCTGATTGTTTGGGCGGCTATATGGGGGTTTTTAGGAGCAAAGTTTTTCGATAATCTAGAGTACTGGGATGATTTTGTTCAACACCCTATTGAGCGCTTATTATCGTTTAGTGGTTTAACTTTTTATGGTGGTTTAATTTGTGGTGGTGCAGCGGTATTGATTATAGCAAAAAGAAACGGCATTAAACCTTTGCACATGCTTGATGTTGGTGGCCCTGGGATGATGTTGGCTTATGCAGTAGGTCGTATCGGTTGTCATTTGGCTGGAGACGGCGATTGGGGAATCGTAAACAATAATCCAAAACCATTTTCCTGGCTTCCGGATTGGTTGTGGTCTTATAAATATCCGAATAATGTAGTAGGAGAAGGAATTCCAATTTCTGGTTGTACCGGTAAGTTTTGTAATGAATTGGCTCAAGGGGTGTACCCAACACCAATTTACGAAGTAATTATATGTTTAATCCTTTTTGCCTTTTTATGGCGCATCAGAGATAAAATAAAGGCACCTGGTTTAATGTTTGGTATTTACATGATCTTGAACGGTATTGAGCGTTTCTGCATCGAATTAATTCGTGTAAACTCAAAATACCACGTTTTTGGTTTGTCTTTTACCCAGGCAGAAATGATTTCTACTTTTCTTGTTATCGGCGGTATTGCATTAAGTGCTTATGCGTTAAGGAACAAAAATCAACTGGCTTAACCTCTATAAGTTTATTTCTCACCCAATAAACGCCTCGTTTTACTGTTAAATAGTTATGAATTACGAAATACTGTGCACAAAAGTAATATCGATTGTAAGACTTACGGGAAACTTTATCCGTAAAGAAGCGCTGCAATTCGATGTTCAAAAAATAGAATACAAAGGATTAAATGATATGGTTTCTTATGTTGATAAAACAGCAGAGCAGAAACTGGTTCAAAATCTCGAGAAATTAATCCCCGATGCAGGTTTCATAACCGAAGAGAAAACCATTAACCGTACTGGCAAAACCTATACCTGGATAATTGATCCCTTGGATGGTACAACCAATTTTATCCATGGTATTCCAGCTTATGGTATTAGCGTAGCGCTTTATGAAGATGGCTTACCCGTTATCGGTGTGGTTTACGAATTAAACAGGGGAGAAATGTTTTATTCATACAAAGACGGACCTGCCCTTATGAATAAGAAAGAAATCAGAGTTTCTACTAATCCTGATCTAAAATCGAGTTTATTGGCAACAGGTTTCCCGTATTATCAGTTTGATAAACAACCCCAGTACTTAAAATTATTGACCGAAATGATGCAGAAAAGCCATGGTGTACGCAGAATTGGTGCGGCAGCAATAGATCTGGTATATACAGCCTGTGGACGTTTCGATGCTTTTTTTGAATACAATCTGCAACAATGGGATTTTGCAGCCGGATGCTTTATTGTGCAGCAGGCAGGAGGAGAGGTTTACGATTTTGCTGGTGGAAGTGATTATTTTACCAAAAGAGAGATTTTGGCTACCAATGGTAAACTTACCGCCGAGATGTTAACCGCAATTAAGCAGTATTTTTAATAAGAGCTACCCTCGTAGATCGTCATTTCGACCGTAGTGGAGAAATCCGTAAGCTTTTATATTTAAACCTAAAGGTAGATCGCTCTCCCGAAAATTCGGGGCTGCACTTCAGTCAGGAGATGACACAACAAAAAAAAAGGTCCCGATTCTCATCGGGACCTTTTCACTATATGTACTATGAAAAATGCACAATTTTAAAGCGCTTCAGAAACAACTTCTGTAACTTCCGGCACCATTCTCTGCAATAAGTTTTGGATACCAGATTTAAGCGTAATGGTAGAAGATGGACAACCGCTACAAGAACCACGTAATTCTACTGTAACCACACCTTCATCGAAAGATTTGTATGTAATTGCACCACCATCCTGTTCAACAGCTGGGCGTACGTAATCGTGCAGAATCTGCTGAATTTTAATTTCTGTTTCCGAACCTTCAAATGCAGGAGCCTCTTCAGCAGTTGCTTCTTTAATTTTTAATTCAGATTCTACTGCTCCCTTAACAAATTCTTTTAATATGGCTTCAATATCAGCCCATTCTGCATCCTCTGTTTTGGTAATGGTAACGAAGTTGCTGGCGAAAAAAACACCAGAAACAAAGTTGAACTTAAATAACTCTTTAGCAAATGGAGAATGTTCTGCACTTTCTTTAGTCGCAAAATCTTCACTACCATTAATTAGCAGCTTATTAACCATGAATTTCATGGTTGCTGGATTTGGAGTCTGTTCTGTATATACGTTAATCGTCATGTCTTAATCAATTTGAATAAACAAAATTAACAATTACTCACTAATAAAACCTTTGTTAGCTGTCTGCTTAACGTCAATTTAATTTGACTAGAAAACGCCAGTATAATTAAAAGGTGTAATCGTTCTCAATTGAACTTTAACAGCTTCTGAAACTGCTAAGCCTTCAATAAATTCGGCAATGCTTGCTGCATTGATTTTTGAATTTGTTCTGGTTAATTCTTTTAAGGCTTCGTAAGGGTTGGGGTAGTTCTCTCTTCTTAAAACCGTTTGAATAGCTTCCGCTACAACCGCCCAGTTTTCGTCCAAATCGGCATGTAAAGCAGCTTCATTTAACAGAATCTTGTTTAATCCGCGTAAAGTAGAATTAATAGCAATTAAGGTATGTCCAAAAGGAACGCCTACATTTCTTAAAACAGTAGAGTCGGTTAAGTCTCTCTGTAAGCGTGAGATTGGTAATTTGGCAGCAAAAAATTCGAATAAAGCATTGGCAATACCTGCATTTCCTTCAGCGTTTTCGAAATCGATTGGGTTAACCTTATGTGGCATAGCCGACGAACCGATTTCTCCTGCTTTGATTTTCTGTTTAAAATAGTTTTTAGAAATATACGTCCAGATATCTCTGTCCAAATCTATAATAATGTTGTTTATGCGTTTTAAAGCATCACATTGAGCTGCAAATTGATCGTAATGTTCAATTTGCGTAGTATGTTGTGCACGTGTTAAGCCCAAACTCTCGTTAACAAACTGGTTAGAGAAATTAACCCAGTTTACTGTAGGATAAGCAATATGGTGTGCGTTGAAGTTTCCGGTAGCACCACCAAATTTTGCACTATTGGGGATATTTTTTAAACTTTCTACCTGAATAGCCAAGCGTTCGGCGAAAACCAAAAATTCTTTGCCTAATTTGGTAGGAGAGGCTGGCTGGCCATGTGTATGTGCCAACATCGGAATATCTTTCCATTCTGTAGCCAGCGCATTTATCTTTTCGATCAGCGTATTAATTGCTGGATAATAACTTTCATGCAATGCTAATTTAATAGAATAAGGAATGGCAGTATTATTAATGTCCTGAGAGGTTAACCCGAAGTGGATAAACTCTTTATAGTGCTGAAGTGATAGCGCATCGAATTTACTTTTGATAAAATACTCGACAGCTTTAACATCGTGGTTGGTTACTTTTTCAGTTTCCTTAATTTCTAAGGCGTCAACTTCTGAGAAGTTTTCGTGGATTTTGCGTAATTGGGCATAAAGATTTTTATCAAAATTTTCTAAGCCAGGCAAGTTGATTTCGCAAAGTGCGATAAAATATTCGATTTCTACAAAAACACGGTATTTGATTAAGGCTTCTTCAGAAAAGTAAGCAGCTAAACTTTCGGTTGTTTTTCTGTAACGGCCATCAACTGGTGAAATAGCTTGTAGTGATGTTAAATTCATTATGCGGATTATATTTTTGCCGCAAATTTACTACAATTGATGGATTTTAAGGTCTTGATCTCCAGAAATTAATACAAAATAAAAAAGGCCTCAGAATTTCCAAGGCCTTTTTGCAGTAATAGCTAAACTATTTTTTAGTTGTGTCTTTTACTGTAGTGTCTTTAACGGTTGTATCTTTAACTGTAGTATCTTTTACAGTAGTATCTACAACTGTAGAATCAACTTTAGATGAATCAGTTGCACCATCTTTTTTTTCTGATTTACAAGCAACAACGGATAGGGATAAAGCTAGAGCTAAAAAGCCCATTTTGAATGCATTTTTCATTTTTTTTAATTTGTTTGGTTCTAAAAATTAATTAATTACTAATTTATACAAAAAAGATAAGAAAGTAACCCTGGTTTCTTTTAAAAAAAAAGGTCGCGATATAAAAACGCGACCTTTTTTGTGTTATTTAGTGGAAATAACTAGTGTTTTACTTCTTCTTTTGTTGTAGTAGCTTTAATTGTAGTGTCTTTTACAGTAGAATCTTTAACTGTAGTGTCAACAGCAGTGGTATCAGTAATAATAGTTGATGAATCTGTAACTGTTGTATCGGCACCATCAGCTTTTTTACCTGATTCGCCGCAAGCAGCAACTGTTAACGATAGAGCTAGGGCTAAAAAGCCTAATTTGAATGCATTTTTCATTTTGATATCTGTTTTAGGGTTACTATATACTGTTAATGCCTAAAATGTTAAAAGGTAACCCGTTTTTTCTGGTAAAATAAAAAAGCCTTTGAAAAAAATAATTTCCAAAGGCTTTTCTTATAAGTAAGTTAGACTAGTGTTTAACTTCAGTTTTTTCTGTAGTAGTTTTTACAGTAGTATCTTTTACTGTTGAATCTTTCACTGTAGTATCTTTTGCAGTAGTATCAGTAACGATAGTTGAAGAATCTGTAGCTGTTGTATCAGTACCTTCTGCTTTTTTTTCTGAGTTACAAGCAACAACTGATAAAGATAAAGCTAAAGCTAAAAAGCCTAATTTGAATGCATTTTTCATTTTTGAGTATTTTTAAGTAATTAATTAATTTATCTGTTAATACCACTTATTTAAAAAGGTAACCCAAAAAAATAAAAAAAAAGTAAAAAAAATAAAAAAGGCTCCCGATTTTATATCAGGAGCCTTTTTGTATGAGTAAAGTTAGACTAGTGTTTAACCTCTTCTGTAGTAGTTGTAGTAGCTTTTACAGTTGTATCTTTCACTGTAGAATCTTTCACTGTAGTATCTTTTGCAGTAGTATCAGTAACGATAGTAGAAGAATCAGTTAAAGTAGTATCAGCACCTTCAGCTTTTTTTTCTGAGTTACAAGCAACAACTGATAAAGATAAAGCTAAAGCT
>Ga0163161_10002099_pt1 | contig 14433 bp, 30 predicted proteins | sample S45metaG_FD_129847 | JGI IMG/M metagenome (GOLD analysis project Ga0163161, IMG submission 129847) | Switchgrass rhizosphere microbial communities from Kellogg Biological Station, Michigan, USA - S4-5 metaG | ecosystem: Host-associated > Plants > Roots > Rhizosphere > Soil | place: USA... | reverse complement strand
GCTGCTCGTGTCGTGTGGTCCCTCAACGCGGGTAGTGCGCACTCCCCCAGCCGTGTCCTGGTGTGTCAGGTTTTGGGTGGGCGGTGTGGTGCCAATGTTGTTGAGTTGGTCGGCCAAGTTGCCCACGGTCAATTCCTAACTGTCAGTCGAACTATTCGCCGATCTGCGCTGTGGTCCGTTTGCAGCCACAGTTATTCTTTGAGAGCTGAACCCACTTGACTCGTCCATGCCAGCGTGTGCCCGAATCGTCTACGGTCACGAATGTCGGTTCGGTTGGCACCTTCTCCAGCAACCACTCCGCTAGCGGGTCTTCGGCAGGGAGGTTCAGCGATCCACCTCCATCCAATACTTCATCCCCGAGGATGCGAACAAGGTTGAAGTCTTTGTCCCAGAGCCTCACGAGGGGCTTCTTAGGGGTGGTCGCTAACTCATTCACAACTGCATACCTTTCGGGCGTGTGCCTTGAAATTGGTGAGTTTGCCGTCGAAGCCGTCCCTCACGCAGAACCTGTGCAACTCAGCCACCGACCTACCCGCTGACACCCAGTCGGTGATGGCGGTGTTGTCGGCGTCATCCTTTGTCTTCAACCACATCCCGGTCTTGCACAACGGCATCACGCTTCAACTCCTTCACCGGCTCAGGGATCAGCAGGGCATCAATCTTGTCCGGGCTGTAGCCGACGATGTGTGTTTGCCCGGACACCAGTACAGGTGCAGCCGTGTACCCCAACTGCTTCAGTTTCGCGGCTGCGTCAGCGTCCTCGGACACATCCACTTTGACGTAGGGTGTGCCGTTCTTGATGAGCCTGCGTTCAACAGCCTTGCATGGCTGGCAGTTCGGGCGGCTGAATAGTGTTGCGGGCTTCAAAATGCTCCTATAACGGTTCATATGGGTGACACTTATAAAGTCTTATGGGGCCTTATGGGACTGCTGATGAATCGCATCAAGCAATGAGTCCAGTTCGGGTTCCAGCACAGCAACCACAGCAAGGTGATCCGCAGCCAATGCCTGCTTCAGATAGTGGCGGCATTCAGTCACGAGTGTTAGCAATGACGGTGGCATGCTGACCCCTAACGTTCCATTAGGTAAACCACAAACCGATAAAACTGGATGTACAACCGGTCAATGAGAGTCTCAAGCATCGTCGTCCTCCAGTTGTTGGCGGAGTTCGGCGAGTTGTTCTGCGGTCAGGCAGCGGGTTTCGTACTCGTCCATGTCAACGCCGACTGCCGAACTTCATGCCCCTGTGACGTTTGAGGGCTTCATCTATGTCGGTGGCACTGATGTGTACGTTGACGACGGTTGGTGCGGGTACGGGCTTCTCAGCGGTGTCTATGCCGTCAGCGAGCCTACGTAACACGGCTGCGGTGACTTTGACCGCGAAATCAACAACGTCCATCACTGTTACTCCCGAATTTCGTTGATACGATCCGCGAGCCATTCACAGTAGGTGCGTCCGTCGCGGTAGATGCGCTTGCCGTAGCTCACATGGTCTCGAGCGAACAGGTAGCCCTGCGCCCCATCAATTGCTGCACTGTAGGCAGCCCACACTTCACGCAGGTTCCGCCAGTCACGGATGGTTGCCTGCCACCGTTGCTGCCGTAGGCGTTCAACCAGATCCCAAGACCAGGCGAGGGGATCAACCAACGAGAACGCAGAAGACTGGTCGCTAACGGTCCTGAGAGGACTGTTTGCGGGGCAGCAGGTGATCACGTCTTTCGGGTCCGCCATCTGCCAGACCGGGAAGGTGCCCGGTATCCAGCGATTGCCGGCGATACCCCATGTTCCATCCGCCGTAGTGGTGGAACGCATCGGATCACTGATCAACCCGACCGCCCGAATGTTCCTATGCCCACGCGCAGCGACATTGCCAGCAATAAGGGCACCTGCACTGTAGGCCAGGACAACCGCCGGCCCCTTGTCCAACTCAGCCCTCAGCAGGGACTCACCCTGGGCAACTGTGCGATCGAACGACATGCCCGTTAGGCGCGGCACTGGCCCGTACTGTGCACTGTAGGGAATCGGGGCAACCTCAGCGTTGCGGATCAGCTTGGTGACGTTGGCCAGCATCGGGGATTCGATGGGTTCGCTGATCCCGCGTACGGTGATCACCTTCATGCTGCCGCCTTTCGGGCAAAAGTTTGATGCCCCTTTGATAACGGAGGGGGCGAACTCCGGTGCCGCAATTGGGTTCACTCACCGTCCGGAGAGCTGCCCTGCGACTTCCCAACACGTCCGCAAACGGTGGGCAAGTATGTGGGACACCATATGCACATGGTGTCAGTCAGGCGTGCACGCCATCATGAACGCAGGATTACCGTTTACTAGCGGCAAGAGCCGTACGCCCCCTCTGTTCCCCTGGCGGGTCTCGAACACCGCGACCGTACAACCTTGTGGGTTGGGCCTGCCATCTCTACAGGGGAGAGTTTGTTGTGAAATGCTTGGTGTGGCACACGTTCAAAGTCTGGGTGCACCACCCATCAACCACTCACAACTACAAGGTTACCGAACCCTCAGGAACCGACCTTTAGTTCAACCTTCTTACCGCGAGGACTCTCCCACCCACACTTCCAACACTTGAGGTTGACGCATTCGTTGTCGTTGGGGCAACGTACGTCAAGGTTGTGGCAGCCGCACTCATTCTTCGGGTACTCCCAGTGCATCACACCTGCCCCGCTTCCCGCCGAGCCTTCTCCAACGCCCACTCAGCCTGCCGCACCTTCGAGTCCCGCTTACGCTGCTCCTCAATCGCCAGCCCAACCTCACTACCAGGAACCGGTTCAACACCACGCCACGCATTCACAGCACGTGCAACAAACTCCGCATCCGCAAGGGAATTCATATGCATGCAGTACGGGTGACCATAATCGTCCACCACACTCCAACTAGAACTGTGCGCGGAAACCCGAACCTCATTAGGCAGGGTGTGAATGAGTTCCCCCTCGGGGGTGAAACGGGACTCAGTCGTTGCAACGAACTTGCCAATATCAACGTGCACAATCTCACTCATGCTGTTTCCTCCAGTTCGAACAATGCTTCACCAGACATCCTCGTCCTACCCCGCCCACACCCAGGAACAATCCTCCGACACCGGTAAGCCTCTGATGCTGTACCCCTAGCCCTTCTGAGGGAGTCTTTGTCGTACCACCAGTGTTGATCACGTTTGATGGCAACAACCCACCGGTTTTTGCGCCAGGTGCGGAGTGTTCTGTCTGTGCGTGACACGTACCGTTGCGCGTCATCCTGGCTAAGCCAAGGCATTGCCGGCCCTCGACTTACGCTCACGACAAGCACCAGTCCACGCGTTAGTGCACGGGTCGCACCTACAGCCATAGTTGCCGTAGGCGTTCTTGGTCCCGTGTGTCACGTCGGGGTGGTACAGCCGCCCATCTCGCATCACACGCCCCGCAAGGCGTTTCGCCCTACCCTTACCCAGACAGATGGTGTGCGCCTGCGTGCAGGGTTCACAGCGGCAGGCATAATTGGTGTATCCGCCGCTGGTTCCGTGCGGTATATCACTCATTAACGGTCCCGTCTATCAGATTTGATAACGATTAGATAACAACTACTTATTCACGGTAATGCATGACCATACTAAAAGTGTCCCTACCAGCACGTATTGGGAAATCCCGATATGTTCACCAGAAATGGCCGTGGTACACTTACTACTAAGCGTTACCGAGTCTTGATAAGAACAAACACCAAGAACCCCCTCGCCGGGGAGGCACCCGTTGCACTGAAAAGACGTGCAACAGGTCATCATCAAAAAGATTCAATTCTTTTATGATGCATCGCCACGAAGTGGTGATAGGGCGAAGCCCGGTCGCTCTTAAGAACAAAGACAAGAGCGGCTTAGGAGAACGAAGGGCAATCAGTCGGTCGCGCAGAAGGTATGGGCAGGTCCGTCCTCGCCGTCCTCGAACATGAAGGCGGGGTTGATCCATAGGTTGCAATATCGGCAGATCATGAGGCACTCCCAAAGTCGAGTACTTCTTGTGCACAACGTTTCGCGATGATATCGCAGTACTTCTCTTCAAGCTCCACGCCGATTGCTTTACGGCCAAGGTTCTTCGCCGCAACCAACGTGGAACCTGATCCGGAGAATGAATCAGAGATAACGCCGGGTGGGCACTTCTCAATCAGGCGCTCCATTAGCGTGGTCGGCTTCATGTTCGGATGATCGCGGCCCTTGGACGCCCAGGATACGACCGTGTGCCCCGTCAGGATTGAAGAGCCGCGGTGACCGGAGTAACCCTTTCCAATGACGTAGATTTCTTCCCAGTTCGGACGCCAGGGTACCGATAAGTCTCCCATGCCGACGCCGAGCCCTTTGTCCCAAATGAGAACAGTGTGCGTCCCTTCCGGCTTGGGCATCTTCCATGACCCGAACACCAATGCCGCTCGGTCGCCCCATGCGGACATCACTGCGTCCCTGGCGCTCAGGTCGTGGTCGTTGGCGATCGCCGTGTTAGCCCAAGGCGAATGCCCTCCTCTCTTGTCGCCGCGACGACTTCCATTCAGCTTGACGTTGTACCCGTATGGCGGGTCCGTCACTAGAACGTCAGCATCCAGCCACTCGCGGTGCTCCGTGAGGCAGTCGCCGTGGTACAACGTCACGAAATCATCCTGATAGTAAAGACTCATCCTGTTTCTCCGAACATGCTCAACTGCCCATCCTCCGGCACCTGCAACTCCTCATCCACCGTCCGCCCAAACAAAGAATCCAACTCAGGCCACAACCGGAAATGCGCAAACCGTACAGCCTGCACACCCCCCAACATCAGCTCAGGCGCAACCCAACCCGAATCAAACAACCGCCCAAACCCGGCCACCATGTCCAACACCGGCAACGCATCGTCATACAACACACCCCGCACCAGGCCGTTCACACGCCACACACGACCCCGCCAGTTGATACCAGACTCCTGCGCCCAGTAAGCGAGTGTTTCCAACTCAAGGTCCGCAGCATCCACCGCATCCAAATTCAACGGCGGCTTCGACTTCGGCTTACCCCCACTGGACCCTTCAGAATCGCGGGGCATCTGCGGCTTATACGGAATCTGACTGCGCAGAAAGTGAATCACTTCAGGGGTTTGATCAATGAGCTTACGAAGTTCCTCAGACACCTAGTCCTCCTCGTCGTCCTCAAAACCACACCGGACCTCATGCATCCTGTAACCGGGTGCAGTCCCCCCACACGTACAAGCAGCAACCGGAAACATAAACCGCTGCCCCTCACACTCATCCCAATCCATCAACCCTCCTCAATGTCCAAAGAATTGAGCACCGCCTGCGCTGGATGATCACGCAACACCGCAATCGCCCGCCGAAACGAATCCACGTCATCCCGCATCCGCCCCAACATGTCATTACACGGACGACACGCGAGGCACCTCACACACTTCCCGCATGAGGTTGGGCCAGGACAGCAGGCATGGTCATGATCGACCGAGAGCTTCCGGGTAGCGCCAGTGCTGAGCTGGCAAATGGCGCACTTGCCGTTTTGAGCAGCATGGATAGCCCAATATTGCTCAGTCGTAATTGAGTAGGTGGCCTCAACCCGCTGACCGTGCGCCCGCAACTTCCGCTCACGGACTATCTGCCTATGGTGGCTCGCGCAACGTGGCCCGGGGTGCGGGGCAGGCCGCTTAGACTCCGCCCCACAATCCCTACAACGCTTACCCACGGCTCCCCCAATCTGACAACAGAAACCGCAGCGCAGCCGCCGCCTGGAGCGGAACCACCCCATTACCAATCGCCTTCAACTGATCCGACTCCCTCAAACCAGGAACACCAGTCACCCACCCAGCCGGCAACCCCATCAACCACTCCGAAAACGCAATACTCAACTGCGGCCTACCATCCCGAACCTCAACCGGACACGGGGCAGCCAACCCAGTCACACGCTCCCAACGTCGAACAATGGGCGCATGGCCTCCCCAATCAACTGAGGAAAATGCACCGACACCGCCGTAATCCCCGGAGACCTCCGCCGACGATCCCCCGGAGCATCCAACCGGCGCTTCCAATCCGAGGCTGTTGGGGTCGGCAACAAGGATGAATAGGCGTTCCCTGTTGTGTGGTGCCCCGACATCGGCTGCTCGTAGAGTTGTCCATCTTGCAGTGAGCCCGTCTTCGGTAAGGTCCCGGAGAACGGTATCGAACCCCAAAGAGAGATGGCCTCGGACATTTTCCAGGAACGTGTATCGGGGTCGTAGGTAGCGAATCGCTTCCCGGACGTGGGGCCAGAGGTGACGCTCGTCATTTGTTCCTTCACGTCTGCCTGCATTACTGAACGGCTGGCATGGCATCACGGGTAGCCACCGGTCAGAATGTCTATTGGGTGGCTACCTCGCACCTCCTGCCAGTCGACTTTGGTTATGTCGCTGAGGTTCGGAACGTCGGGCCAGTGGTGCGCCAGAATCTTGGACGGCGCTTCTTCCCACTCGCAGTGCCAGACGGTCTCAGCGTTTACAACTTCACGCACAGCCAGGTCCAGGCCGCCGTTCAATAGCCTGAAAACAGGCTTCCAATGCGGAGTGTTTCAGACATAGGGCATCACCTCCTCTGTGTAGTTGTTGTGGCGCAGGCTGTCACACCTGCCCCAACCGTCAACCGTGCAACGACAACCAACGGTTCAGATACCAAACCGATTTACGGATGTCTTCCGCTGCGTCATCTGACTTCAGGCCGGCACGCCAGATGTATTTCGTGGCGTTGCCGAGCAGGAAGTCCATGTGTTCTGTGATCTCGATGCATTCCACGCCACTGGGATGAGCCCGGTAGTGCGCCGGCGAGTTCACTGGATCATTCACGACGCCTCCCTCAATGCGTGTTTGATCGCCTCACCCCACGTGGAGTACACCGCGAACCTGCCAGTGGAATGCTTGTAGTTAGCAACCCACACGCCTTTCGCCCACCTGAACACAACCCAATCACTCATCAGCGGGTACCCCATCAATCGGATCATCGGGTAATCCTCGGCAGTGCCAGCACCATTCGGGGATCAGTTCGGAGCGGACACACAACCCATCAACCAATTCGGTGGACATAAATCACCTGATCCTTCGCATTAGCCACGGACAAGCATGCTTTGCACATGAACGCTTCCCGCCTCTGCCCGTCGGGGGTTTCGAACACCACATCCGCGATTGCTGGCCCCCAATCCTCTGGATGGGTAGCCGAGTTACCAACGGGTGTGCCGTTGCGGTACATGGTGAGTGTTGCCTGGCACTCCAAGGGGAAGTCCAGGTGCTGGATGGCTTCGAGGTGGTTCGTACGCTCACTCATGCCTAAGCCCAATCTGCCGCGGGGTTGCTGGCCGGGTTGGAACCCCACTTCAGACCACCGTTACCGCCGCCATTGCTGTCACGCTTCACGATCGGCGCACCCACAGTACGAACAGTCAACTCCACCGACTGACCCTCCGTGCCATCCTGCTTCGGGTACTTACGCAGATACACCTCACCGCTGAGTTCAATCTCAGTCTTCTCAGAGAAGTTCTCGGCGATGAACTCTGCGAGCTTCCCCCACGCCGCAGCACGGAAGACGATCTCATGGGTGCGATCCCACTCACCGGTCTGCTCATTCTTCTTCGACTTGTTGAACGCGACAGGGAAGTTCGCGACTGCCTGACCGCTCGGCAGAAATTTGAAGTCGATGTCAGAGATCAAAAATCCGCGGCCACTGATGGTAGGAAGGCTCATTAGTTCTGTTCCTTTTTCTTAGAGGTTCGACCCGCAGGCCGCTTTTGAATGCCAGCAGAATCCATCTCGCGATTGAGGCGGACGTAGCCAACTTTGAAATGCTGTGCTAGTTGCAACATGTTTGAACCCGACTCATACAGAGACCGAAGCTCATCCACGTCTATCTCATTCAGAACCTTCGGGCCGGGACTACTCGCCAACCCGCGTTCGTAAGCGCACCGCCTGCAACGAATACCGCCGCCTGGATCGGTGTAGATGTTCTCGGGCGTGTACTTGTGCCCGTTGATGCACGAGTCTCGCATCCCGTTTCTGATCGCGTACCCCTTGCCGCGCCGCAGGTTCTCGACGTGTTCAACCGGTTCAAGGTGAATCGGATTGACGCACTCACGGACTCGGCAGAGGTGGTCGATCACCATCCCCTCAGGTATAGGCCCAACCTGTTCGGTATACGCGTACCTGTGAGCTAGGAAGGAACTGGTCTTGGTTGGATGGAACACCCCATACCCATTGGGCATTCTGTATGCGGTCCACAGATGGCACGGCCCCAGGTCTGGCCTAGCTTCTGGTATCCCGCCCACTGCCACCTTGGATCTAAAGCGGTCCTGCGCCGGCGTCGGCTTTACAGGCAAACAGGCTCCCCCTTACTCATAGTCATTCATGGTCTGGTAGTACTCAGCATCAGGAGCCCACGGCAACCCAATCTGAGCCATATGCAACGTCTCCGGCCACGCACGCTCCTCACGAGCACCGCGCCACGCCACCACATCCACACGCTCCGCCCGAGCCTTACCCGGATCGTCCTTAGCCCTACGCAACCCAAACCCAAACTCAGGCCACCGACGCCACAAAGACGAACCAATCGGGCGCATAACCCGGTTCCCCTGCATATCCGACGAGTTACCCGCGTGAGCCTCAGTCAACAACCCGAACCCATACCGCTCACGCAACCCATCGATCACCCACGCAACCTCACGGGCAGACGTCTCCTCAGACGGGTCACGGTGATGAAGCTTGTACAGCGGCCCCAACACCAACAGATCCGGAGACAACGCACTGATGGAGTGCTCAAGCCACGACACGTCCCTGCCGGACAACAGGTCAATGCCTGCCGGCTTCGTGTCAATGAACATCTGCTCCGACCAGTCCACCGGATCAAACCCGTGAGACTCCCGAATCCCCGCAACCCTGTTGATGATCGTGGAATACCTACGCCGTGACTGATCGTCTGAGTTTTCACAATCAACGACCAGCACCCGCACCCTGTGTTCCCCATTGCCGAGCACTTGTCCGCCGAATGGGTGAACCCCACACGCCAACGAGGCTGCGATCTGGGAGACCAAATAACTTTTCCCGCCACCCTCGGCTCCAGTAATTACTGTGCGGTCCATTCTTTCCAACAAACCGGGAACAAGCCATTGTCTGCTCTTATTCTCAACGGAAAGAAAGTCCGCCATATTCCTCGGCAAAGGCGTTTCCCTATCCGCGGCGGTCTCCTCAGCTTTGTCGCACGCAGCACGCAACCTAGCCGTCGCAGCCCTCACATCCGCTGCACCATCAATCTCCGATAGCGATTGCAGGCGCTGTACGGACTCCAGGGCCGCGTTAGCAAGGTGTCGCCTACCCGACAGCTCCCGAAGCCTCGCCGCGATCTGAGAAGCGCTCTCAGGGCGATGAGCTAACTCGGTCAATTTGTAGACTTTGTAGCCATCCCAAAAGCGGGTTAACCCCTGAGCCTGCAACTGACCCGAAACAGTAACCGGATCAACAGACTGCCCGGTGCGCAACATCCGCGTCACCACACCCGCCAAATCCTTATTATGCGGGCTATACCAATCATCCGGGCCAATAGTCAGAAAAGCATCCCCACACTTATCAGGAAACAGAATCGCCAAACCAAGTGCGGCCTGCTCCCCCATCTCGTCATAAGCCGGTTCGTATTCCAATGAGTTCAATTGTCACTCTTCCCACGCCCTACCCCCAGCTTGAGTAGGGGCAGCAGGTTTCTCATCAGCCCAGCACTCACCATTAAGCCAAGTGGTTGGGTTCTTTGTGTAACTAGGATTCCGTGACGGGTCATCCCTGTATCGGGTAGCACCATCAACAATTGTTTGCAGATCAGCTTTCTTCAGGGCTTTGACGAATGCGAGTCTCGCCTGTCCCTTGCCGGTCCTTGATGGGTAAACATTCCAGAACTCCACGAACTCCGGGCTGTCCCCGGCCGGCGTCTTGGGAGTCTCTTGTATTTCTTCTTTAAGGAAGGGTAGGGAAGGGGGTGCCACTGAAGTAGGTACTTGAGTAGGTACTTCAGTGGGCACTTCAGTAGGTACTGAACGCTTCTTGTAAGCCCTCCTGTTTTGCTCCCGCTTCATCTCCCTTTCGGTCTCTACCTGCACCTTTGACTTTTGGTAGTGCGGCCAGTCCTTGAAGACGTAGTCACCTCTACGGCCATCGGGTTGTTCCCAAAGCCCTACCTCTACAAGACGGTTGGCGTCCCGCGCTCGGCCTCCCAATGGCGTCACCATGGCCGCTGGAAGGCTTCCGTCTGTCAGATGTGCGGCACACCAGGACCCTGCCCGCACCCACAATCCCATTGCGGCGTTCCCCGCTTCCACCGCTTTAGGGTGCATCGCGAGGTGGTCGTCTATAAAGAACCAGGGCAATTCATCCAACCTCCTTCGTTGTCCAATAACCGCCATGTACCCCGATACAAGACAGGCACCTGAGAGGGATCACCGTGCTGTGAAACAAGCCAGCCATCCGATAACGCCTCCAGTCGATTTGATTCCACTAGGGAGTGACATGGGTGGCATAAATGGGCCAGCGAATAGACGGCGTTCGTTGAATCCCTCCGTGTACCCCCCATGCCTCGGGCTCGGCGGTGGTGTAGTTGTTGTCCTTCGGCCCATCCGCAGCGTTCACAGATGCCGGCGGATCTGTTGTGGATTAGCTCGACGGTACGTTTATCTGGACCTGTTTTCCGCACAGCAATCCCTACCTTCAAAAGAAATCTTGGGAAAGGGGCGACACGCCCGCTCATGTCACGGGAATAGTCAGTCACTAGGTGTAAAATAACTACTAAGCGTTACCGAGTCTTGAACCAGTCCTACAAAGAACCCCCTCGCCGGGGAGGCACTCACTTCGCTGAACAACGCGAAGCGAGTCTCAGTTAAAACCTTTGAAATTCTTCTATAACCATCGCCACGAAGTGGTGATAGGGCGAAGCCCGGTCGCTCTAGCTAGCTCTACTTCCAGGCTGATACCGCAACCGCTTATAGCAAGCGGTACACGTTGTTGAATCCTGACTGGGGCGCACACCCTCAACCTTCGGTGACCGACGAGGACGCATCGGCGCATCGCAATGCACACAGTTGGGCAACTCCGCCTCCGACTTCTTGACCTTCAGCCCAGCAACCGCATACAACCTAATAACCCTGTTCGGGTCTTCCTTCGGAAGCCGCACCACGTTTCGGTGGCACCGCTCGCAGTAGTCCTTGTTCACCCGCTGAACCCACGTACTGACACGCTCGTCCGTGGCAGTGAGACGCTTAAACATCGGGCGCTCACATTCCTTGCAGTGCCCACCAAAGGCCCGGTTGCCGAATACCGGCTTCCCCTCAGCCTCCGCCTGCTTCCGATCCTCGAGAGGTAAAGGGACCAGATACTTGTCCGACGAAGTCAACCCCGCCAAGGCGAGAGCCCGTCCCACCGCAGACCGCGAATACCCAGTGCGATTTTGGATCTCATCCCGCGTCAAACCTTGTTTCCGCAACTCAACGATGGCCTGGGTCCTTGCCTCAAGTTCACCCCGGGTAGACCGGCGCTTCACATCGCTTCTGGCTCGGCTAGCAGCCCTCTTGTAGCAGCTTTGACATACCCCATCAGACTGCCGCAGCCGCGTGCCTGCCTGTCTGGGCTCACCGCGTTTACGGAGCGTTATCCCGCACTCATCGCAGTTGGTCTTAAGTACTCGTTTCTGGGGGTTCTTCTGGTAGCACGTGAAGCACATCGTTGCGGAGGACTTGGCAACCCACCCCGCAGGACGTATGGAGCCCTTCTTGCGGCTGTACATTGACCGACCGCATCCCGCACATGTTCCCGCGTAAGCGTTCGCTTCGTTGCCTGCATCGCCGCCGGCGAGCCTCATCAGCTCCTGCAAGGCGTTCATGTGGGTACTCCTGCCCGCACCACCCCCGAAATCATCATCATGTCGGGTTCTTCATCGGTGCCTAGTAGTGCTGTCATGTCGATAAGTTGGATTGCGTCTGCTGCGCATTGCTGGATCACGGGGCATCCAGCACAAAGGGCGCGAGCCGTTTCAGCTTCACGCCCTTTGGGAAGGTTCTCAGTCTCGTAATCGCGGGGGTTACGGGTGAGGCATTTACTTCGTCTTCGCCAATCGCTCACGCGGCAACCCACTCGGGGCGCTTCCACGGATTCGTAACAACCTTCACGAAGTTGCCCGTGCGAACCACACGCCCACCCCGAGAGGCAATCGTCAACGCATTCGTCACCACCCGCGGATCAAGGTTCGTCGTAAACGCAATCTCCTCAGCAGCAAACGGTTCACCCGACCGGATACGTTCATCCAACAGATCCTGTGCCGCCACCAACTCCGGCGAGTACGCCTTCCGGGCTGCCCGAGGTGCGTGAACAATCCGCTTCTCCAGGGTTGCTGTTGCCACACCCAACGCCCGTGCACACTCGCTCATGGTGCGTCCGCCTTCCCTGATCCAGGTGAACTCGTCCCAGAACTCTTCCGACCACCGAACCATCGGCGTCTCAACTGCTGTCGTCATGGCCGTCACCACTCCTCACCGTCCATCGGCAGTCGGTTCATCCCGAACTGACCGAACGCCAATCTGTAAAGGAACTCCACCAGTGCGATGTGCTCTTTGTAGCTCCGCACGCCACACATGTGTATGTAGCCGTCGCCATCTTCGGGGTCCTCGCCGAAGTAAAAGTGAGAACACGAATCCCACTTGATAAGGCACTTCAGGTAGGGCTCGAAGTCCGCAGGAGCATCAGTGTCGACATCCCAACCGCTCACCGACTCCACAGTTGCACTGAATCCGGTTGTGTCTTCGGGAAGGCTGGTCTTGGTCACGCGGAACACGTCAAGGCCCCGCGCATCTTTCATGAAGATCTGGTCGCTCATGGTCTTCCCTTCCCCGCTAGTTGCATCTCAGCCCGCAACGTCGCAGCACGAGTCTGCAACGCATCCTTCTCCTGCGAAAACTGCTTCACCTTGTCCGACAAAAGCGCAAACCGATCCTGCGCATACTTATATGCAGCCTCAGCGACACGCACAGCCTTCCGCTCATCCTCAGTAGCAATGAGCGCCTGAGCTTCCCGCGACTCCTTGTTGCGCCCATCAGCATCCAGGAACGCATGAGCCTTCGCGGTCTGGTAATCCTCGGTCGCATCATCGAACTTGTCACGGGCCAGCGTCACCACTTCCCGCGCCTCAGCCAACTTCTGCGGTGCTTCCTGGAACCGTTGCTCCAACTCCATCAACCGCGCATTGATATACGCAGGGGTCGACGGGTCCAACTGCTCCGACAACGACACATCCCTAACGTGGGACATCAGCCACCACCTCCCAATCCGTGACCATGCGGCGCACCACAGAACACCCCTCGGGATCGCGATGGTTCTTGTACCAATCCTTCGCGGCGTAAACGGTGTTGAAGATGTTCGGATAGGTGAGACCGCCGTACGTGACTGCGTACTCGTATCGCTTACTCATCGAAGTCCTCCGTCTCCTCCACAAACTCAATCACCCAACGCAACGCCGACAACTCAGCCACCAAATACCCATCCTGACGATGCACCGTCCGCTCCTGAAGGTAAGCGGCACGCTCCCGCAACCGGTCCAAACGCTCAGACTCTTTACGCGTCAACGTCGCCATCAGTACTCCCTAACCACAACTGCCGCAACCTCATCGAGATCAACATGAAGAAGCTTGTCGGTCCAACCCTCAGGAGTCGCCCACTCCATACCCTTATTGCCAAGTTGTGTAGACTTAAACGAGGCGTCATCCACATGCACAGACACAACAGCCCCCGACTTCAACGTCACATCAAGTCGGAACTTACCCACAGGCTTCGGCATCCTCAGGCTCCTTTAAACGTGTCGATAAGCTCCGACAACAAACCAACATCCGTGCAATCCGCCAACTGCCCACTGCCACCCAACGCCTCAAACTGGGCCTGACCCTCAGCCCGCGCAATCTCCTTCGACTTACACAAAGCCACCAACCGCTGCATCAACACCACATGCTCAGCCGGCGCAACAGGCTCAACCTCATGCAAATCACCCTTATGCCACAGATCCAAGGCCGCACCAAACCGCATACCCGCATTCCGCAGAGCATCACCGATAGCTTCCTTGATTGCGTTCGGACCCTTTTTCCCATCAGGGTCCCCATACCCATAGCGGGTCATGCCGCAGACCGTCAGCTTGATCCACAGCCCACCATTCGCATCGAACCGCGGCAACCCGTCCTCACCCAACGACATTGGCTCCCACGACCACATCGGGTCCGCATCCAACAGCCTGTCCGTCAGTGCGGCGTGTCCGACGAAGTCGAGCATCACCCCACCCTTCGGCTTCTTACCGATCTGGTTAGGGGCGAACGGTTCCCGCAGCTTCTGCAACCCATCAACTTCAGTCATTACTTCACTCCCGGGATCTCATCATCAGCACGAGCAACAGCAGCACCCCAAG
>Ga0163161_10002098_pt1 | contig 14439 bp, 14 predicted proteins | sample S45metaG_FD_129847 | JGI IMG/M metagenome (GOLD analysis project Ga0163161, IMG submission 129847) | Switchgrass rhizosphere microbial communities from Kellogg Biological Station, Michigan, USA - S4-5 metaG | ecosystem: Host-associated > Plants > Roots > Rhizosphere > Soil | place: USA... | reverse complement strand
TAAGATTTAGCAAATTTAAAATAAAACTGAGACATCTGTACAGATATGTGAGATGAGTTGGTATAAAACAAAAAACAGCTCCTAAAAAGAAGCTGTTCTTACTCAAAAAAAATCATTGTAAGGTTATCGCAGTCTGTCTACAGATTTTACGAGCCTCTCATCTTTCTTGATAAAAATATTTGCCAAAAGCAAACAAATTACCGCAATCAATGGGAAAATCGGCTCAATACCCTTCTCAGGAAAATCTATTCCTCCGGATAAGTTTTGCAGCCAGTACACCAATATACCAATCAACAAAGCGTTTATAATGATGCTGATGTTATTCAGCATGATTTGTCTTTTTCTGTTTTTAAAGCTAAACAAACTGAATGCGCCTATCAAAACCAAAACAATCGATGAGATGCTGATCAACGGAAGGTTTCCGAAAACTTCTACATCCTGTCCTGTAATATAGAGGAAAACTGCAGCTAGTACCGACAGCAAAATCCAAATAGTTTGTATTCTTTGTAACATAGAATTTTAAATTCAGGAGCAAAAATAACATAAATTTTGCACAATTCAAAAATAAGTGTAGATTTGCAATATACAATGTACTTGAAAACAAAAGTCACCGGACTTACTTTTCTTACTCACAACTAATTACATTTTTACTTTATATATGTTTAACATAGAAACGTTAAGGTCAAAATCCGTAACGGAATTGGCTAAAATCCTAAAAGATTTGGGCGTTAAGGTTGCAAGAAACAGCACAGATAACGATAAAATCTTCGCCGTTCTTGATTTTCAGGCTTCTAACCCTAAGGTTGCAAAAGATTACTTCAATACTACAGAAAGCAACACTGAAACTGAAGAAAAACCTGCTGCAGCAGAAAAAGTAGTGAAAGCTGCTCCCAAAAAACCAGCACCCAAAAAACCGGCAAAACCAAAGGTTGCCATAGAAACTCCGACAGAAGCTGAACCTGTAAAAACAGAGGAAGCTCAGGAACAGAAAGAGATTATTGCAGAAGCAATCATAAAGGAACCTGCAAAAGGAGCCGTAGAAGATAGGCCTGCCAATAATACTTCAAAACAAAAAAGAAAAAGAGTAACTCCTGCGAATACTCCCGAAGAACAAACTCAGGAAAAAGAAGAAACTCCTATAAATACAGATTCTCAAGCTGCTACAGCAAGTCCTGCACAGGCACAAGCGAGAGAAGAAAGACCTAAAAGACCGCAACAGCAGCAACAACAAGGTCAGAACCCAAATCAAAGAGTTCAGAATCAGCCCCAGCAAAACGGCGGAAATCCTCAAAACAGAAATCAGAACAATAACCAAAATCAGAATTCTAACCAAAACAATCCTAATCAGAACCCCAACCAGAATCCCAATCAAAATCAGAACAGAAATTCTGACAGACAGGAAGAAACTGAATCCAGAAAAGAGTTCAACTTCGACGGAATGGTAAGTATTGAAGGTGTTTTAGAGATTTTACCTGATAACTACGGATTTTTGCGTTCATCAGATTTCAGTTATATTTCTTCGCCCGATGATGTGTATGTTTCTACTGCACAGATCAGAAATTTTGGTTTAAAGACAGGAGATACCGTAAGAGGTATTGTCCGTTTACCAAAAGAAGGTGAGAAATATTTTTCTTTATTAAAACCAACAGAAGTTAATGGACGTGATTTGGCATTTATCAAAGACCGTGTTGCTTTTGAATATCTTACGCCGCTTTTCCCGGAAGAGAAATTTAATCTTTCAGGAGATAATTCTACGATGTCTACAAGAATCGTTGATTTATTTGCGCCAATCGGAAAAGGACAGAGAGCAATGATTGTGGCTCAGCCGAAAACCGGTAAAACAATGTTGCTGAAAGATATTGCTAATTCTATCGCAGCCAATCACCCGGAAGTGTATATGATGGTACTTTTGATCGACGAACGTCCTGAAGAAGTTACTGACATGGAAAGAAGTGTAAATGCGGAAGTTATCGCTTCTACATTTGATGAAGCCGCAGACAAACACGTAAAAGTTGCCAACCTTGTTTTAGCGAAAGCTCAGAGAATGGTAGAATGTGGTCATGATGTGGTTATTTTATTAGATTCAATTACAAGACTTGCAAGAGCTTACAATACCGTAACTCCGGCTTCCGGAAAGGTTCTTTCAGGTGGTGTGGATGCGAATGCTTTACATAAACCGAAAAGATTCTTTGGTGCTGCAAGAAAAATTGAAAACGGTGGATCTTTAACAATTATTGCAACTGCATTGATTGATACAGGTTCTAAAATGGATGAGGTAATTTTTGAAGAATTCAAAGGTACCGGAAATATGGAGCTTCAGTTAGACAGAAAAATTGCCAACAGAAGAATTTATCCTGCTATCGATTTGGTTTCTTCAAGCACAAGAAGAGACGATTTATTACTTGATGAGGTAACCTCACAGAGAATGTGGATTTTCAGAAAATACCTTTCGGAAATGAATCCTATCGAAGCCATGGAATTTGTCAACAAAAATATCAGAGGAACTCTGAACAACGAAGAATTTTTAATGTCTATGAATAGATAGACATACGTTAATATTGTTTATAAGAGCACAGATTTCGGTCTGTGCTTTTTCTTTTTATTAAATTTAAAATTTCTAATCAAACTATCAATGTTAAAGATTTATTAAAATAATCTGCAATTTTTGATATTGGCTTAAATATTGGCTAAATTTACATATTAACATTAAAAATTAAACTTATGTCATTTGAATTACCAAAATTAGGATATTCGTACGATGCTCTAGAGCCTACCATCGATGCAAAAACAATGGAAATCCACCATTCTAAGCATCATCAAGCTTATGTAGATAATTTAAATAAAGCAATTGAAGGAACTGATCTTACAGAATTATCTATTGAAGATGTTTGTAAAAATGGTTCTGAAAAACCAGCGGTAAGAAATAACGGTGGTGGTCATTTCAATCATTCTCTATTCTGGGAAATTTTAACTCCGGGCGGAAGTTCTACTCCAGTTGGAAACGTAAGCAATGCAATTGAAAACTACGGTGGTTTCGATAAATTCAAAACTGATTTTGCTGAAGCTGCTAAAACAAGATTTGGATCTGGATGGGCTTGGTTAGTAAAAAATGATGACGGATCTGTATCTGTAACTTCTACTCCAAACCAGGATAATCCTTTGATGCCTGTTTCAGATGTGAAAGGAACACCTGTTTTAGGTTTAGATGTTTGGGAGCATGCTTATTATTTAAACTACCAAAACAGAAGACCTGATTATGTAACTGCATTTTTTGATGTGGTGAATTGGGATAAAGTGGAAGAGTTGTTTAATAAATAATCATCTTTAATTAAGATAAAAAAGGTTCAGAATTTTCTGAACCTTTTTTGTTTTCATCTAAAACTATCAGAAGCGCTCAATCCATTCATTCTAAGTTTATACTTCCAGCTTACATAAGCAAAAACCTGATACAATTTATACTCAAACTTAATTCCGTAGTTTTCTCTTGGGTCATAATCTATTGAAGATTCTATTACGTCTCTGTATTTGCCAGAAGTATAGTAAGAGTTCCATTCTGTGACGAGCATTCTATTTCTGCTTTTCAACATAGACTCAGAATATTGACTGATCGGTCTCGCTATGGCATTCAGGAAGTAGTCAAACTGAGTGTCAATCACGGTAAGTTCCCATTCTCCGTCATCATTTTTCTCAGGTTTCATTGCAGATTCTTCTTTGTCATCCTTTGGTGTAGTCTGAGCAAACGACCCAAAAGGAATTAAGATTAAGAATAATATTAGAATTAAATTTTTCATAATCATAAAGTTACAAAAAAAGCACCCCTTGAAGAGTGCTTTATAATTATGGTTCTTTTTGTAAAATGACAAATGCCGGAAAGTGATCACTATAACCACCCGTAAATTGGTCGCCATTCCAAGATCGGAAAGGATAGCCTTTGTAATTTCCTTCTTTATTTACCAGATAAGCCGGAGCGTAGATTTCAGCTTTGTAAACCGAATATTCTTTTGGATTTTTATCTAAAACTAAATTTTTAGATACGATAATCTGATCAAATAAATTCGGCGCATCTTGGTAAGCTAATGAAGCTACACCTTTTTTATATAAAGGATACATTAGATTTAGATAAGGCTTTTCGTCATTCAAATCTTTTTCACTTGCTGCTGCTTTTAAATAATTTTTTAAACTTGCACTTACAGGATCATCATTAAAATCTCCCATAGCAAAAAGTTTTGTAGCCGGATCTGCTGTTCTGATGCTGTCCATTTGTTGCTTCAATAAAGCTGCAGCTGCATTTCTTTTAGGTAAAGATGCTGCTTCACCACCTCTTCTTGAAGGCCAGTGATTCATAAAGAAAGCTACTTTTTCATTATCAAGCAAACCTGTAACCACTAAAATATCTCTTGTGTACTCTCTTTTACCGTCTTCACCAAATACTTTAAGTTCTTTTTTTAGAGAATTGGTTACTGTAAATCTTCTCTTTTGGTAAATTAATGCAACATCAATTCCTCTGTAATCATAAGAATTATAATGTACAATTCCGTAATCATATTTTGCTAAAGCCGGCTCTTTCACAAGGTCCTGAATCACTTGTCTATTTTCAACTTCTATAAGTCCCACTACTACAGGAGCAGTTTTTGTATATTGAGATCCTAGTTCTGCAATTACTTTTGCTTCGTTTTCCAGTTTTTTCTTATAAATCTTGGTGTTGTAGTTTTTTCCACTTGCAGGAGTGAATTCTTCTGACCCGCTTTGATATCTTACTACTTTTTTACCCACCAACAGACCGTCACTCCATTGTCCTTCATATTTCTCAGCTTCCAAAAATTTAATAGAATCTAAAGGGATGCTTCTGTGAAATGCAGGATTGGTTTTATCTTTTGTTCCGTCTATATAATCAGCAGAACGAATGGTATCCCAAAGGTTTTCTACATTGAGAAATCCTACTGCTGCCACTCTTTTTACCTTACCTTGTTGTGCAAATGTCAATATCGAAAAAACGACAGCTACAAGACTTAAAAATTTTTTCATTTCAGAATATTACAATTATTTAATCTGCAAATTTACTTAATTTTAATTCATGCCATTTTAATTAAATGTAAATTTATCATCTAAATATTATTTGTATTTGTGATACATTATGGAATTTTAACAATGTTAACAAATTATAACGTTAAAAAAATTATTAAATATAATTTTTTATTAAATTTGTGCCCCCAAAGTTTTTAACCCATTGAAAACTAATATAAAAAGCATTAAAACTAAGTATATATACGCATGATTAAAAAACTATCATTAGTCTCTTTATTTACTTTACTTCCTGCATCTTTTTATTTTGCACAAACTACAGTTTTTGCATATTTGAAAGATGCTCAAGGAAAGCCTATTGAGCAGGCGGAAGTAGATGTAAAAGGGACAGAGAATGATGTGACGGCAGACAAGATTGGTTATTTCCAATTAGTCGATTTGATGCCGGGACATTACGAGTTGGTTATCACAAAACCAAATTACGAAACAAAAGTAATGGCGTTTGATGTGACGAGTGATGAAAAAAGGAAGGATTTAGGAGTTCTTACTTTAAGTTCTAGTCTTACAAGCGCAGACCAAGGATTAACCATTATTGAAAGCGATGATGATGAAGACAACAGTAGTCAGGCTTCAACTGTAGGATTGTTACAATCTTCAATGGATGTTTTCAGTAGAATTGCTGCTTTTGACTTAGGTTTCTATTGGTACAGACCAAGAGGAATTGATGGTAGAATGGGAGAAACTATGCTGAATGGTGTCTCTATGATCAAATCTGATAACGGAAATGTAGATTTTGGAAACTGGGGTGGTCTTAACGAGATCACAAGATACCCGGAGATATCTCAAAACCATGCTCCGTCGGAATATGCTTTTGGTGGTAACAGCTCTGTTATCTATAAAAACACGAAGGCAAGCGAGTACAGAAAAGGATTTCAGTTTACACAGTCTTTGACCAACAGAAATTACAGAAACAGAACATCCTTGAGATACAGCTCAGGAATGAACAGCAAAGGTTGGGCATTTACTGTGATGGGTGCAAGAAGATGGGCGGAAGAAGGAATTCAGGAAGGTACTTTTTATGACGCTTATGGTGCTTATTTAGGAGTTGAGAAAAAGTTTAATGACAAACATAGTGCGACATTCAACTTTATTGCTGCACCTTATAGAAGATCGACTGCAAGTCCGAGTACACAAGAAGTTTATGATTACAGAGGAGTACATTATAATTCTTATTGGGGTTACCAAGACGGTAAACAAAGAAGTGAAAGAGTAAGAAAAGGTTTCCAGCCGATTTTCCAGCTTCAGGATTTCTGGAAAATTACTCCGAAATCAAATCTTTGGACATCAGTTTCTTATCAGTTCGGGAAAGATAAAGGTTCTCGTTTAGATTGGCAAAACGTACAGAATCCTTCACCAACTTATTACAGAAACTTACCTAGTTATTATGATTCTTTAGATCCTAATGCATCAGTTACACCTCCTCAAGGTGTATCACAGACAACAGCTCAAGATGCTTATCAGACTTCTTTGGCGGGTTGGCAGAATGCGGATCCTAATATAACTCAACTAAATTGGGATAATCTTTACAGAAGAAATATGCAACAACCTGCCGGAACTTATTACGGACAGACAGGAAGAAGAGCATTGTACTATCTTGTAAATGATGTGAGTGATGATAAAATTTTCAATGCTGCAACGCATTTTACTCACAACTTTAATGATACTACTAAATTTTTATTAAACTTATCTTATCAGAGTTACCGTTCTGAGCAATACAGAGAAGTAAATGATCTTTTAGGAGCTGATTTTGTATTAAACAGAGATCCTTTTGCTGCAACCAATCAACCTGGAAAATCTGGATTGTACAATGAAGGTGAAGAAAATGTGACAAAAAAGGTAGGTGATAAAATGACCTACGATTACATTTTCAGAAGACAGGAATTCAAAATAAATCCGGGTATTAAACTTTCTACAGGCAAATTTGATGTTTTTGTTTCTGCAATGGCGGGATATTCTTCTTCAAGCAGAGAAGGATTATTTAATCATTATTTATACAAAGATTCATTTGGGAAAGGTCAGGATTACAACTTTTGGAATTATGGGTTAAAAGGTCAGGCAATTTATAAACTTAACGGAAGAAATTTCCTTATTTATAATGGTGCTTACTTTTCACAAACTCCTTACTTAGAAGATTTGTTTATCAACCCAAGAGTCAACGGTTCTGTAGCTCCAAATGTACAGAATATGGTCATTAATGCTAATGATCTTAGTTATGTGATTTCTTCACCTTTCTTAAAATTAAGATTAACAGGATATTTGATCAACACTAGCAACGAAACTTCTGTACAGAGATTCTTTGCAGATGGTATTCAACTTAATAATTCTGATGATCAAGGGAATCAAACCGTTGTGCAGAGTGCTTTTGTAACTCAGGTAATGACCGATGTTAAAAGAAGAAATCTTGGTGCAGAATTGGGTGTAGATGTAAAAGTATTACCTACGTTATCTTTACAGGGTTTAGCAAGTTTCGGACAATTTACTTATCAGAATGATCCTGTAACTTACTTTGCTTCAGATGCTACCGGAACCTTTTCAAACGGTCTTTCGTATGTGAATTTAGGAAAAGCTTATATTAAAAATTACAGACAAGGTGGTACTCCTCAACAAGCTTATTCATTAGGCGCAAGATACAATTCGCCAAAATATTGGTGGTTAGGAGCAAACTGGAATTATCTAGATGATAATTATCTTGATCCTTCTGCATTGGTGAGAACAGAATCTTTTATTCAGAATAATAATTCAGGAACTCCGTATTATGATCTTTCAGAATCTGAATTGAGAAGAGTTTTAGAGCCAAACAAATTGCCGTCTGCATTTTTCTTTAATGTAAATGCTGGAAAATCTTGGGTGATTGGTAAGTATTATGTGTTGATTTCAGCTTCTGTAAATAATGTGTTTGATAATACAAGATATATCACAGGAGGTTTTGAACAAACAAGAAATGCAAAATTCCCGGATTTCAAACAAGATAGTGACAGAGAATTTACATTATTTGCCCCGAAATACTGGTACACTCAGGGAAGATCTTACTTCGTAAACTTACAATTCAGATTTTAAAAACGTATAATTTAAAAATAATTAAGATGAATATAAACAAATACTTAAGTATTGTAACAGGAGCTGCATTTGCTGCAATTTCTCTTACTTCTTGTGTGCAGAAAGACGAGTGGGAAACTCCACCTGTAAACTGTAATAACAAATTTCCTAATACAACGACCACGTTGGCTGCTTTCAAAGCGTTGGCTCCTTCTACAGGATATGTTTTAATAAGTACAGATCAGATTTTTGACGGATATATAACGTCATCTGATGAAAACGGAAACTTTTACAAAACAATTTCTTTTCAGGATAAAGCTGAGAATCCTACAGCTGCATTACAAATGGAAGTTGATAAATCTAGTAACTATGCAGATTTTCCCGTAGGTGCTCATATCAGAATTAATGCAAAAGGATTGAGACTTGGTCTTGATAGAGGAACAGTTAAAATAGGTTCTGTGGATCCTACATTTTCTATCGGAAGAATTCCTGCATCTTTAGTGTCAAGATATGTATCGGGAGTTTGTAATGGTAATGGTCTTGAAATCGCTACACTGAAACCTTTAGAATTGGCTAACCTTAGTGCTGCAAAAAATGAGCAGTATATTAATATGTTGGTGAAAGTTCCTAATGTACAATTTTCTTCAGGCGATATTCTACCAGTAAATAAAACTTTTATCGATTACGTTGCAGGTGCGGGTGTAGATACAGATAGAACGTTAGAAGATGCTACGGGAAATAATGTCGTTTTGAGAAATTCAGGATTCTTTTCTGAAGGTTCAAAATTATTACCAAAAGGAAATGGGGACGCAACATTTGTAGTAAGCCGATATAATTCAAGCTGGCAAATGCTAATCAGAAAAACGAGCGATCTTAACTTTACAGGAACGAGAATAGATTCTGCACCACCAAAAGGAGGTACTGCTATTGCATTTTCAGGTTCTTTCCTTGAAAATTTTGAAAGTTATTCTCTGACTCCTACAAATCTTGAAGTATATCCTAAATATGTAAATGATGCTTTGATTGGAAATAGATATTGGCAGTTGAAGACATTCAGTAATAATAAGTATATTCAATTGGGTGCAAATTCAGGATCTGGTCCTTACGTAACTTATTTTGCAGTGCCTGTAGATTTTACGGCGGCAAGTACATTAAAATTTGATGTGAATGTTGGATTCTGGAATGGTAATGCGTTAAAGGTTTATTATACAACGAATTATACCGCACTTGGAGATATTTCTGTTGCAACAAAAACAGATATCACTTCATCTTTTACAATTCCTACAACACCACTTTCTGGTTATGGAACACTAGCTCCAGCCGGAACATACAGCATTCCTGCATCTGTTACAGGAAATGGGTATATTCTTTTTGAATATACAGGAAATGGTAGTGGAGTTACTACAACTCTTCAGTTAGATAATATTCAGGTTCAGCCATAAGCTGATTACTTTTATAATAATTAAGGCTGTCTTAGAAAAGACAGCCTTTTTTCATAATCAAAAAACCATTGCTCTTGCAATGGTTTTGTATTTTATCTTTAAATTCTTATTAAAAAGAAACCTCGTTTACTTCTTTTCCTCGCTGGAAATTCATTGTTTTTTGGTTTCCTTTATATGCTATATTTACCAGATTGATTTGTTTGGGAAAAGCACTTAGAAGAATTGTATTTTTTATCTTTAAACTGCTTATATCCGTAACACCATCTGTTTCAAAATATACCCATACCGTTTCTCCGCTTACCTGACTTCCTGTAAAAGTTAAAGTTTTAGGAGAACCATTTACATAAACATCAAAATTGTTGTTGACGTATTTCTTCACTTCGGCTTCAAAACCTGCTGTGCTGCGATTGATTTTGATGGCATCCGAAATATGACTTGTATTCATCTTTGTCGTGAATTTCAGCATTTTACTTCCATCAATATAATCGACTTTCGTCATTGATGAGAAAAAATCTACCGCCATGAAACTCATGAATGCAAATAATGATAGAATACCCGATATATATAAAAGTTTTTTCATCTTAAATTGTTAATCATCTTAGTAAATAGTTATGGCTCAAATATAATGCCAATTAAAAGTTAACATTTACTGCATATTTCTCATAAAAAGCCTTAATGTGTTCCACAGCTTCATCAGCGGTATCTACCACGCGGTAAAGTTCAAGATCATTTTCAGAAATCATTCCTTCTTTTAGCAAAGTCTCCTTAAACCAGCCCAGTAAACCTCCCCAAAACTCAGATCCTACCAAAACAATTGGGAATCTTCCGATTTTATTGGTCTGAATCAGTGTAATTGCTTCTGTAAGCTCATCCAACGTCCCGAAACCGCCCGGCATTACGATAAATCCTTGAGAATACTTTACAAACATCACTTTTCTCACAAAGAAATAATCAAAATTGAGAGAATACATTTTGTTGATGTAAGGATTGAAATGTTGCTCAAAAGGCAGGTCGATATTTAGGCCAATTGATTTTCCCTGTGCATTGAAGGCACCTTTATTACCGGCTTCCATAATTCCCGGACCTCCTCCGGTAATTATTCCGAAACCAACTTTCGTAATTTTTTCTGCAATCTCTGCTGCCATTTGATAATATTTACTTTCCGGCTTTAATCTTGCCGAACCGAAAATAGAAACACAAGGACCTATTTTTGCCATTCTCTCGTAGCCATCTACAAATTCTGCCATGATCTTGAAAACCATCCAGCTGTCTTTGGTTACGATTTCGTCCCATGTTTTCTGTCTGAGACTGTTATGTAATATTGATTCGTTGATATCTAATTCAGGATTTTGTAAACTTTCATCCCCACTTCCTTCAATTCCCATTGTTTTTTATTTAAAATATTTTTCGGCTTCTATTACAGATGCCGGTCTTCCCACATCGATCAGGATGCTGTCATGCAGAAAGCCATGAATTTTTTCGGTCTGCATCAGATCCAGATATTCTTCCATTACAGAAAATTTACCTGTCCGTTTTATTTTGTCAAATATAACAGGATTTATACAATGTACACCACTAAATGCATAAGGTTTAAATCCTTTATTAAATTCAGCCAATCTTTGTTCTCCAGTCTGTACATTCAGCCATCCTCTCAAAACCAAATCATCGTTGAATAATAATTTTCGCGAACTTTCCCTGTCCGAAACCGCTAAAGTAGCAAAATCTTTGATCTTCTTGTGGTATTCCACAAAATTATTAATGTTAATGTTTGTCAGAATATCTGCATTCATGATCAGGAAATCTTCGCCATAATCAAGGAATTTTTTAGCAAAAATCAAACCGCCGCCTGTTTCCAGAAGTTCTTCAGATTCATCCGAAACTTCAATCTTGCAGTTGAAGTTGTCGTTTTTCTTTAGAAAATCTACAATCTGATCGCCGAAGTGATGCACATTGATCACAAAATCTGTAATGCCGAAACCTTTCAGATAAGTAATGTTTCTTTCTAAAAGTGGAATGCCATTCACTTTGGCCAAAGCTTTCGGATGATGATCCGTAAAGGGTTTTAAGCGGGTTCCTTTTCCAGCTGCAAAAATTAATGCCTTCATAAAATATGGGTAATAAGTAATTGGTAAAGAGTAAATTTCTATATATAAATAATAATAGCGAAGCTAAAGATATTACTTATTGCACATTACCGATTATCTATTGTTGAGTTGGTGCTGCTCGTCGTGATGAAGGCTTACTTCAACCTGATTTCCGTATTTCTCTTCGATAAAATGGGCAATTTTTATTGCAGAATAAACCGATCTGTGTTGTCCGCCCGTACATCCGAAATTGATCTGAAGGTTTTCAAAACCTCTTCCCAAATAGTTGTCGATGTTGATAGAAACCATGCTTTTAATCAGTTCTAAAAACTTAGGCATTTCGGTTTTTGTTTCCAGATATTCCTGAACGCCGATGTCATTTCCGGTCTGAATTTTATATTCTTCCACTCTTCCTGGGTTTAAAATTCCGCGGCAGTCGAATGTGAAACCACCTCCGTTTCCTGAATCGTCTTTAGGAATTCCTCCTTTTTTATATGAAAAACTGTGAATGTCTATGTGTAGCATGTTTTTTTATTTTATAATTATTTTAAAGATTTTTTTTAAACCATTAAGACTCTATTAAGGGGTTAAGTTAAATTAAGATTTTTTGATAAATCAAAAATTTAGCTGGGAAGTTCCCTGAAATATTCATTAACAAAAGGTCTCAAAGATTTTGTGATATTATCTGTGAAAAAATTAATTAACAGTCCTTGTGGCTTTTTTAAAACTTTCATGTAAGTTAACAGTTGAGCCTCATGAATAGGTAATATTTCTTCAATAGCTTTAAGTTCTAAAATGATAAGATCGTTTACGAGTAAATCAACTACTAACTTTGTTTCAATCGTCACCCCTTCATAGTTGATGGTAGTGTAAAGCTGTTGTTTTACGTCATAACCATTTTTTATCAATTCAATTTTTAGGCATTCTTCATAAATGCTTTCTAATAAACCCGGACCTAAAGTTTTATGAACTTTTATCGCAAGTCCAGTAATTTCATATGATAGTTGTGTAACGTTCTTTTTCGTTATCATTCTCTTAATGGTCTTAACTTCTTAAATCAATCTTAATGGTTCAATATTTCTTCAATTTTCAATTTCGTTTTATCTAAATTCAATTGTTGAATTACTTTTTCCAGTTCAGGATAATTTTTCATTTCATCCCAATTTTCAGAAAAGGCGGTAATGTTTTCGATTCCCTTTTCGATGCTTGCAATAAAATGTTGCTTTCTTTGAATCAGTCCACGGAAACCATAAGCACCCAGAACCTGTAAAAATCTCATTAACTGAATTGGTTTCACCGATTTTTTTAGTTGAATATGAATTTCCTTGTTTTCAAACTGCTGAATGTAAAAATCAAGCATTCTGTTTTTAAAATCTTCCGGAAAATTTGCTTTCGCCTGATACAAAAAAGAAATCACATCATACATCAACGGTCCTTTCATTGCCGACTGATAATCGATAAACGAAACTTTATTTTGATCATTCACCATAATATTTCTCGCCTGAAAATCACGAATCATTAAGCCTTTCGGCTGAAGACTTTCGATGAGGTTGACGATTTTTTTAAATTCTTTCAGTAAGGTCGACTTATGATATTCCAGTTCCAAAACATCGGCAATGAAATTTTTGAAATAATATAAGTCGTGCATAACAGGAAGCTCATCATAACTTTCATATTCAAAAGTTTTGGTGAAATCAATCTGATTCTGCGTTTTACTTTGCAATTCAAAAAGCTTTTCTAAAGTCTGTTTTACCAAAGATTCTACATTTTCAGATAATCCTTCTTTTGAAATGATTTCTGAAAGAGTCTGACTTCCCAGATATTCCTGAACGTATAATTTTCGGTCGTCAGAAACTTTAAAAATTTTAGGAGTATCGAGATTTAAATCTGAAAAAACTTCAGAAAAATAAAGAAAGCTTTCATTTTCCGAAATGTTTTCGTTGTAGGTGATAATGTACGTATCATTTTGATTTTGAGCCAAAAAATTGACTCTTGCAGAACCGCTTTGAGCTAAAGTGACAAATTGAGTTGATTTTTCACCAAAGTGGTTTTCAAAAAATCTTTTTGCGTTTTCAGAAGTCATAATATGGTAACAAATATACTAATTTACGTTCGATTTTTTATCTTTGCAACATGCTAAAGGACTTTAAGCCTGTTTTGGGAATTCTGCTGCGTTTCATCATCATTTATCTGGTGTTGCTCTTTGGTTATCAGTTTTATCTGAACAGTTTTAAAGCTCAGGGACTCGATCCTTATTCACGTTTGATTGCCGATCATGTGATGTTTATTCAAAATAAATTAAACTTTCCGACGTACTTATTTGATGACATCCCGAATGAGCAGGTAGGTTTTATTGTCAAAAAACAATATGTGACGAGAATGGTAGAAGGCTGTAATGCGGTCTCTGTTATTATTCTTTTCGTGTCTTTTATTTTTGCGTTTTATAAAGGAACCAAAACTTTCGTTTTTGTTGCGATCAGCCTTTTTGCCTTATATGTATTGAATGTTTTTCGAATTGTTGGTTTAAATATCGTAACAAGTGATTATCCGCAATACAATAAGTTGGCGCATGATTATCTTTTTCCTGCAGTGATTTATGGAAGCGTGGTGATTCTTTGGCTGGTCTGGATTAAATTTTTTGCCTTAAAAAATGAAAATTCTTAGTTGGTTTCTTGTTTTCGCCGGAGTCTGCGGACTCATTGGTGTAAGAATGATAGAAAATAATGTTTTCTATGATCCTTTTCTGAATTACTTCCATGAAGCCAATAAAAACATTTCTTTCCCTGAATTTGAAT
>Ga0163161_10002097_pt1 | contig 14440 bp, 12 predicted proteins | sample S45metaG_FD_129847 | JGI IMG/M metagenome (GOLD analysis project Ga0163161, IMG submission 129847) | Switchgrass rhizosphere microbial communities from Kellogg Biological Station, Michigan, USA - S4-5 metaG | ecosystem: Host-associated > Plants > Roots > Rhizosphere > Soil | place: USA... | reverse complement strand
TCAATGGTCAATAAACTTTCGGATATTACCATTAAATTGAAAAACGGAATGTATTGGTTTGATCCCGCCAATCCGAAAACTCAGGGACATGTTTCGAATGTTGTAAAAGATTTAGTTAAAAGATATGACTTGGATGCCATTCATTTTGATGATTATTTTTATCCTTACGCAACTTACAACAGTGGAAGAGATTTTCCGGATAGTGAAAGCTGGAAAGCTTATGTAAATTCCGGCGGAACATTGTCAAGAGCAGACTGGAGAAGAAACAGCGTCAATCAATTTGTCGAAAGAATTTATAAAGAAATTCACGCAGAAAAAAATTATGTACGGTTTGGAATCAGCCCGTTTGGTATCTGGAAACCGGGATTTCCGGAAGGAGTTGTGGGTTCTTCTCAATATGACGAGTTGTATGCCGATGCCAAATTATGGCTTAACAATGGTTGGGTAGATTATTTCTCCCCTCAATTATACTGGCCGATCGAATCAAAAGGTCAGCCTTTCGGGGCTTTACTCAACTGGTGGAAATCTGAAAACACAATGAACCGCCATCTTTGGCCGGGATTAAATACGGTTGAAATAAAAGTTTCAGACCGACCAACGGAAATTAAAAATCAGATCGAATTATCAAGACAGATTCTGACAAACGATGCCGGTGAAATTCATTGGAGCATAGCAGGTTTAACTAAAAATTCAAATATGCTGCCCACTTTAAAAAACGGACCTTACAAAGAAAAAGCTTTGACTCCGAAAAGTCCGTGGATCAAATCTGTTCCTTTAGAAAAGCCGAGTTTATTCACCAACGACAATGGAAGTTTTATTCAGACAAGCTGGAGTGCGAAAAATATCAGGAACGTTTTTCAGTGGGTACTCTTCACACAATACAACGGAGTCTGGGAAACTGAAATTCTTACATTAGAAACACTTTCAAAACAAATTCCAAAAATAAAAGATGGAAAAATCCTTAATGCAATTTCCATCAAAGCTGTTGACCGATTGGGTAATGAAAGCGATTATATGGCGAAGAAGGTGAAGTAGAGTGAGAGGTTTGGAGGGTTGGAGTGATGGAGAGTTTGAGGGTGGGAGAGCCTGAGAGTTGTAGGATTTAGGAGTTTTATTGATGTTTCTGAGTTTTGAAAAAAGATTGCAGCATCTTTTATTTTTTTATCACTTAAAAATTAATGATCAAAGTCAGTTCAGAATATTGAGCTGGCTTTTATTTTAGATTCACTATAAATTGTATCATTAAGTAATTGATTTACAATTAATTATAATTTACCAACGATGAATTAAAATTGTGTTTTGCACTATCGGAACCATTTTTGTAATACTTAGTATTATTATCATTAAAAAAATATACGATTATGAATACCAATAGACTTTCACCAAGACTGGAAAAGGCGTTAAGCGACCAGATGAATACCGAAGATTTACAATCCAGAGTTTATTTCTCTTACGGAATTTGGGCAGCCGACAAAGGATATGGTGGAATTTCGAACTTTCTTTTCCGTCACGCGCAAGAAGAAAGAGATCATGCTGTGAAATTTATGCAATATGTTCTTAACAGAGGCGGAAAACCAAAAATTACAGAACTTCCTTCTCCAGGCGACGAACCGACAAGTCTAAGCCATTGTTTTGATCTTGTCTTCCAACATGAGGTAGACAATACGACAGCAATTTATAATTTAGTGAATATTGCTTTTGAAGAAAAAGACTGGGCTTCATGGAATTTCCTACAATGGTTTGTAAAAGAACAAATTGAAGAAGAAACATTTGCAATGAATTTAATTGATAAATTGAAAATTGCAGGTGGAGACAGAGCAAGCGATGAATCTCTATTTACGTTAGATAAAACTCTTGAAACACTTCCGGACGATGCCGAACAGGCACAAGATGCTACAGGAGCAAACCCATAAAAACACACTGATAAAAATTATTATTTCTGAAAATCTGTCAATTAATTGACAGATTTTTTTTATTATGAATCTGTCTGTAAAATTACTATCTTTGCACGCTTAAAGTCTAGGGTTTTCAAGTTCAGAATATAATGTTGGATTTGTTTAAGACGCTGAACTTTAAAGACAAAACTTTGAATTTTACAATATGAAACCGAAAGGTTGCATAACACTAATAAAATAAAATTTCGTTATGAAATGTGGAATCGTAGGCTTACCGAATGTAGGTAAATCAACTCTTTTTAACTGCTTAAGCAATGCTAAAGCGCAATCAGCCAATTATCCTTTCTGTACTATTGAGCCTAACTTGGGAACAGTTTCTGTACCGGATCAGAGATTATTTGAGCTTGAAAAACTGGTAAATCCTGAGAGAGTTTTACCGGCTGTTGTAGAGATCGTTGATATTGCCGGTTTGGTAAAAGGAGCGAGCAAAGGTGAAGGTTTAGGAAATCAGTTCCTTGCCAACATCAGAGAATGCGAGGCGATTATTCATGTTTTAAGATGTTTTGAAAACGGAAATATCATCCACGTCGAAGGGACTGTAGATCCGATGAGAGATAAAGAAATTATCGACATCGAGCTTCAGCTGAAAGATTTGGAAACTGTAGGAAAAGCAGTTGAAAAAGCTAAAAAATTCATCAAGTCTGGAAAGAAAGAAGATATTCTTACTTACGAAACGCTTCATAATCTTGAGAAATTTATCGAAGACGGAAAAAATGCAAGAGAATTCCCGATGGATGATTTTGCAGCATCAATTATATCAGATGTTCAGCTGCTGACCAATAAACCGGTTCTTTACGTTTGTAATGTAGACGAAAATTCTATCAAAAACGGAAACGAATGGATTGCCAAGATCGAAGAAATGGCTCAGAAAGAAAACGCTGAAGTTGTAGTTTTGGCTGCTCAGATCGAAGCTGATATCAATGAATTGGATACCTTCGAAGAAAGAGAGATTTTCCTGGAAGAATTAGGTTTAACAGAACCAGGTGTAAACCGTTTGATCAGAAAAGCTTACGATTTATTAAAACTTCAGACGTATTTCACTGCGGGAGTAAAAGAAGTAAGAGCCTGGACAATCGGACAAGGCTGGACGGCTCCTCAAGCTGCAGGTGTGATTCACACTGATTTTGAAAAAGGATTTATCCGTGCGGAAGTAATTAAGTATAATGATTATGTAAACTACGGAACTGAAGCCAAAGTAAAGGAAGCCGGAAAGCTTTCTGTTGAAGGAAAAGAATACATCGTACAGGACGGTGATATTATGCACTTCAGATTCAATGTTTAAAAGTATTAAAAGTTAGTTATAGTATTTTAAAAGAGCGCTCCCATGAATTTGGGAGCGTTTTTGCTATATTTATGAAAAGTTTTTTTATGAAATATTTTTGTTTTCTTCTAATCATTTTGTTTTGCTTTTCATGCTCTAAAAGCCTTGAGGAAAAATGTTTCATTCAAAAGGAAGAAGAGAATATTTATACGGAAGAAAAGCCATTCACAGCTCAGCAAATTCTTGAAAGTAAACCAGATTATCTTGAGGTTATCATTTTAAAAAATTACAGATCTTTCAAGCAAGACAGTATTGAGCGCAATAATAATTTTTATGATGAAAAATTAGCCGAATTAAAAAGGGAAAAGAAAAAAGAAGAATACAAAGATTTTAAAAAGAATTTTGCTGATCAGTTTTCTTGCTCTCACAAACAGCGTATCGGAAATTCTGAATATTGTTTGGGTGAAAATAATCTGGGTTACTGGCTTTTGAAAATCGAAAATAATAAACCAAGTGCTTATTTTTTAGGATTAAGTTTCAGTCATTATTATTTTAATGAAATTCAGGAAAAGCCAATAATCAACGATGGTTTTTTAGAACTTGAAGGAAGTCTCGTTAAAATTGTTAAAATTGCTGGATTGCCTGGATATGACGATTATTCTGCAATTGCAGACGGAAAATTGTTTAAAATCAAATTAGAAGATTTAATTAAAGATTCCGATAGTGATGGCTATAATGATATTTTTGAAAATGGTTTTGGCTTAAATCCGGATACGAAAGATTCAGATGCTGATGGAATTGATGATTTTAAAGACCTCAATCCAATGTTTAAATCTGAGAAAAATAAATTCACTCAACTTTATGAGATGCTTCTTCCTGATTATGGAGATGAAAAACTTCGTGATTACAGTTATTTTTTTGAAGTTTTTAAAAGTGACTGCGATTACTTTCATCAGATAAATCCTAAATACCATGTTTTGTTTGTTCCGGAAGATTTGAATTCGCAGCCAAACTATGTGAAAATTACTGATGTTTCCAGACATGGAATCGATAAAATAAAGAGAAATAAAAATAATCCTGATATTTTTTATATAAAGCAATGGGGAAGCAGCAGTATGAAAGAATATTCTGCAGAATATAAAGATGGAAAATGGATTTTGGAAATTGGCGGAGGCTTTGTAATATAATAATTAATTATTTTTAATTTAATCTTATATTTGAATTATACAAATTCCGCATTATGGAAAAAATTGCTCACGCTTCTTTAGAAGATTTTTATGGTGAAATGGCTCAAAGACTAGGAAAAGATCTTGAAAGCATTTTTCCAAAAGGTCTTCATAAGGATATTGGTCATTTTAATGTTTTCGATATTGCTCAAACACTTGCAACTGTCAAAAGGACATCTGAAATGCCTTACAACAGAAGGAAATATTATAAAATAAGTCTTATCAGAGGTAAAAACAGAGCAGAATATGCAGACAAAGTGATTTCAATAAAAAAGAACGCTTTGCTTTTTGCCACTCCGAAAGTTCCTTATCATTACGTTCCGGAAGATGAAAATCAGTCAGGAAGTTTCTGCGTTTTTACAGATGATTTTTTTAATAAAAACCAAGCTCAGAATATTCTTGAAGATCTGCCTCTGTTTCAGCCGGGAGCTTTTCCTGTTTTTGAAATTGATGATGAAATGGCAGATGAAATCGAGATGCTGTTTTAAAAAATTAAAAAAGAGATTGATTCTGAGTATGCTTTTAAATATGATCTGATCAGGAATTACGTCTTCGAACTGATTCATTACGGACAAAAATTGCAGCCTGCAGCCAAAACTTCAACTCCTCACAATGCTTCATTGCGTGTCGTTTCTTTATTTATTGAATTGCTGGAAAGACAGTTTCCTATTGAGTCTCCCGAACAGAGAATTCAGCTAAAGGTTGCTAAGGATTATGCAGACCGATTGGCGATTCATGTTAACTATTTAAATAAAAATTTAAAGGAAAGTACAGGAAAAACAACAACCGAATTTATTGCAGACCGCATCATTCAGGAAGCAAAAATTTTATTAAAGCAAACCAAATGGAACGTGTCTGAAATTTCGTATGCTTTGGGATTTGAAGAGATCGCTCATTTTTCAAATTTCTTTAAAAGAAAAACGACGGTTGCTCCACTTGAATTTCGTTCGTGATTTGAATTATGCAAATTTCAGATTGATTTAAGCAAATACAGAACTTACGAAATGACGGAACTTTGTCTCAATAAAAATATTAAAAATGGATAACAGAACAAAAGTCGCAGTAGTAACAGGCGGAAGTCGCGGATTAGGAAAAAATTCAGCACTGAAAATCGCCCAAAAAGGTCTTGATGTCATCATAACATATCACAGCAATAAAGAAGAAGCTGAAAATGTAGTGAGTGAAATTCAGGCTCTAGGAAGAAAATCGATGGCTGTGCAATTAGATACAAGAGATGTAAAGAGTTTCGACAACTTTATTAAAATTATTACTGATCATTTACAGGAACATACAGGAAGTCCAAACATTGATTATCTCGTTAATAATGCAGGGACAGCTTTGTATTCTCCGATCACGGAAACTACAGAAGATCAGTTGGATGAAATGTTTAATATTCATTTTAAAGGCGTGTTCTTTTTAACTCAGAAGTTTTTGCCATTCATCAATGATGGTGGCGGAATTGTCAATATTTCTTCAGGATTGGCAAGATTTGCTTTGCCTGGATCTTCAGTGTACGGTTCTATGAAAGCAGGAATTGAAATGCTGACAAAATATATGGCCAAAGAATTGGGAGCAAGAAAAATCAAAGCAAATGTTGTCGCTCCTGGTGCAATTGAAACTGATTTTGGTGGTGGCAGAACAAGAGACGATAAAAATATCAATGCAATGATCGCAGGAAACACGGCTTTGGGAAGAGCGGGTTTGCCGGACGATATTGGTGGAGTAGTTGCATTTCTTTGTACTGAAGATGCAGGTTGGATTACGGCTCAAAGAATTGAAGCTTCCGGTGGAATGTTCTTTTAGATGAATATTATTTGAGAGCTTTAATTAAAAAGCAATAATTTATTTCTCTCGCAGATTGAGCAAATTAGGCAGATTTAAATTGATATGCATAATCCGCTCAATCTGGAGATTATTTTATAGTTTAGCTAAATTCTCAATCGCTCTTTCCAAAGTTTCCTGCTTTTTAGCAAAACAAAGTCTAATCACGTTTTCATTCAGTTTATTTTTATAAAAAGAAGAAAAAGGAACACTTGCAACTTTATGATTAACGGTAAGTTCTGTAGCAAAATCAAAATCTGGTTTGTCTGAAATCTGATCATATTTCAGAGCCTGAAAATAAGTTCCTTCACAATCCAATAATTCAAAAGAAGTATTTTCTAAACCTTGCCTTAAAAAATCTCTTTTTTTCTGAAAAAACTCATTGAGTCCAAGATAGTGCTCATCATTTTTCATGTATTCTGCCAAAGCCAGTTGAATTGGTGTGTTGACGGAAAATACATTGAACTGATGGATTTTTCTGAACTCATCCGTTAAAGCTTTCGGAGCGGCGCAATAGCCCACTTTCCAGCCTGTAACGTGAAAAAGCTTGCCAAATGATGCTACTAAAAGACTTCTTTCTTTCAGTTCGGGATATCTGCAGATGCTTAAATGTTCTTTTCCGTCATAAACGATATTTTCGTAAACTTCATCGCTTAAGATTAAGATAGAAGTATCTTTTACGATTTTAATTAATTCCTGAATGTCATTTTCTTTCAATATTTTTCCCGACGGATTGTTTGGATTATTCAGAATGATCATCTTTGTTTTTTCTGAAACTAGATTTTTCACAGCATTCCAGTCAATTTCATAATCAGGAGCTTTCATTTCAAAACGCTTTACAATTCCTCCGAAAAGCTCCACAGTGGGTTCGTAACAATCATAAGCAGGTTCAAAAATAATCACTTCATCATCCTTTTTAACGAAAGTTGCAATCGCTGTAAAAATTGCCTGAGTTCCCCCTGCAGTGATTGTGATTTCTGAATAGGGATGATAATTCGTTTGATGGCTGTTTTCGATTTTCCTTGCAATTTCTTCTTTCAGACCGATCATACCGCCCATCGGTGCGTACTGGTTAAATCCTTTTTGAATAAACTGATTCACAAGATTCAGCAATTCTGAATCTGGCATAAAATCAGGGAATCCCTGAGATAAATTGATGGCTTCATTTTCATTGGCCAACTGAGTCATCTGGCTGAAAATGGTAGTTCCAACATTAGAAAGTTTGGAAAAAGGAAGATGTATCATAAACTGGAAATTTTTACTTACTTCGAATGTACAGCATTTTTTGAAATTTAATGATCTTGTAATATTAAAATTTGTTCTGTAATAGAATTAAAAGCGTTTTTTGTATAAAAAATTAGTAAAAAACGAACTGAAATATTCGGATATTTTTGTTCAATTCCGTATTTTTGTATGTTTGCTGAAATTACATATGTCACAAGAAATAAATCCTGTATATTCCGAAGATAACATCAGAACCCTCGATTGGCAGGAGCACATCCGTTTACGTCCCGGAATGTATATCGGGAAGTTGGGAGATGGTTCCTCTGCTGATGACGGTATTTATATATTACTGAAAGAAATTCTTGATAACTCGATTGATGAGTTCAGGATGAAGTCAGGTAAAAGAATTGAAATAAAAGTTGACGACGGGAAGGTCTCCATTCGTGATTTTGGTCGTGGAATTCCTTTGGGAAAAGTCGTAGATGCTGTTTCAAAAATGAATACGGGAGGAAAGTACGACAGTAAAGCCTTCAAAAAATCGGTGGGTCTGAACGGAGTAGGAACTAAAGCGGTAAATGCACTTTCAGACTATTTCCGCGTTCGTTCCTTCCGTGATGGAAAGATGAAAATGGCTGAGTTCTCGAGAGGAATCATCACCGAAGATCATGCTGAAAAAGATACTTCCGACAGAAACGGAACCGAGATTTCTTTCGTTCCTGATGCTGATATTTTCTTAAATTTTAAATTCAGAAAAGAATATATCGAAAGAATGCTCCGTAATTATTCTTATCTGAATCCCGGATTGAAAATTCTTTTTAACGGAGAAACTTTTTATTCTGAAAACGGTCTGAAGGATTTGCTGGAAGAAGAATTGGAAAGCGATGTACTATATCCGATTGTTCATTTGAGAGATAATGATATTGAATTGGCAGTAACTCATACCGATAAATCGCAAACAGAAACATATTTCTCTTTCGTTAACGGACAAAATACAACACAGGGTGGAACGCATTTAAATGCCTTTCGTGAAGCCTATGTGAAAACCATCCGTGAGTTTTTTAATAAGAATTTTGATGCTTCCGATATTCGTAAATCTATTGTTGCAGCAATTTCCATCAACGTTGAAGAACCTGTCTTTGAATCTCAGACCAAAACTAAATTAGGTTCCAACGATATTGGTCCGAATGGTCCGACGGTAAGAATTTTTATTATTGATTTCTTAAAGAGTAAACTCGATAATTTCCTGCATAAAAATCCTGAAATTGCCGATGCGATTCAAAGAAAAATCTTAATCTCGGAAAGAGAAAGAAAAGAGCTTTCCGGAATTCAGAAATTAGCAAGAGAAAGAGCGAAAAAAGTTTCGCTTCACAATAAAAAGCTGCGTGACTGCAGACAACATTATAACGACCAAAAAGCGGAAAGAAAAGCTGAAACTCAAATATTTATCACCGAAGGAGATTCTGCATCAGGATCAATCACAAAATCGAGAGATGTAGAAACTCAAGCCGTATTTTCTTTAAAAGGTAAACCACTGAACTGTTATGGTTTAACAAAGAAAGTGGTGTACGAAAATGAAGAATTTAATCTGCTTCAAGCCGCTTTAAATATTGAAGAAAGCCTTGAAGATTTAAGATATAACCAGGTGATTATTGCAACGGATGCAGATGTCGACGGAATGCACATCAGACTTTTGATGATTACATTTTTCCTTCAGTTTTTCCCGGATGTGATCAAAAACGGACATTTATATATACTTCAGACACCTTTATTTAGAGTTCGAAATAAAAAGGAAACGAGATATTGTTATACCGAATTGGAAAGAGTAAAAGCTTTAAATGAATTAGGTAAGAACCCCGAAATCACCAGATTTAAAGGATTGGGAGAAATATCACCTGATGAATTTAAAAATTTTATCGGAAAAGACATTCGTCTGGAGCCGGTTGTTCTGGGAAAAGATCAGACAATCGAACAGCTTCTTGAGTTTTACATGGGAAAAAATACTCCGGACAGACAGGTTTTCATTCTTGAAAATCTGGTTGTAGAAGATTCAAATATCAGCGATAAAGAAATTGCCATTGAAGTAGAAGAAATTTAAAAGAATACATACACAAACTAAATGAGATTAAGTAACCGTACCAAAGCTCCTATTTACAATTTTATCAATACCTTATTATTATTGATGTTATTGGGAGGAATCATAGCTTTTATCATGGAACAGTATAAGTTCCGAATTCTAGGAGGTGTAAGCTATCTTTTGATTATCGTTCCGCTTTTGTTGTTGGTTGCTTATTACGTCAACGGAAGACAGATTTTTGAGTATGACAGCGACGGTGAAGCATTGCATTTTAAAAACAGAAACATTGTTCCGTTTCTGAACAGACCTTTGAGTGACGAATTTCCAAAATATAAATTGACAAAATTTGAAACTGTCAGTCTGTTCTTTATCAAACGATTATACATTACAATCAATAGTAAAAACAGTGGTACTGCGATTTTAAAATACGACATCTCATATCTAACTCAAAAAGAAGTCAACGACTTAAAATTTTCGCTTAATAAAGTGATCAAATTAAACAAAGAAAGAAGATAGTAAGAAAGTAATGATAGAAGACAATTCTCACGAAGGCGAAAGCTTAAAAAAAGTTTCAGGACTGTACAAAGACTGGTTTCTGGATTATGCGTCTTATGTAATTTTAGATAGAGCAATTCCGTCAGTATATGATGGTTTCAAGCCTGTGCAGCGTAGAATTATGCATTCAATGCGTGAGCTTGAAGACGGAAGATATAATAAAGTTGCCAATATCGTAGGAAACACGATGAAATATCATCCCCACGGTGATGCATCAATTACCGATGCGATGGTGGGAATAGGGCAGAGAGAATTGTTGATCGACACTCAGGGAAACTGGGGAAATATTTATACGGGAGATTCTGCTGCTGCGGCGAGATACATTGAAGCAAGGCTAACTCCGTTTGCTTTGGAAGTAGTCTTCAATCCTAAAACAACAGTCTGGTCAAAATCTTACGACGGCAGAAATAATGAGCCGGTAGATTTATCAGTAAAATTTCCTTTGCTTTTGGCTCAGGGTGTTGAAGGAATCGGAGTTGGACTTTCCACAAAAATTCTTCCGCATAATTTTAATGAACTGATCAGTGCTTCAGTGGCTTATTTGAAAGGTAAAAAGTTTGAGCTTTTCCCGGATTTTCTGACGGCGGGTTTTCTTGACGTTTCAGAATATAACGATGGTCACAGAGGTGGAAAAGTAAGAGCCAGAGCAAAGATTTCTCAGGTTGACAAGCACACCTTGATGATTTCTGAGCTTCCCTTTTCTAAAAATACAGGTGATTTGATTGATTCGATCATCAAAGCCAACGAAAAAGGAAAAATTAAAATTAAAAAAATAGAAGATAACACGTCGGATAAAGTTGAAATTCTGATCTATCTTCACAATGAAGTTTCTCCGGACAAAACGATTGATGCGCTTTATGCATTTACCGATTGTCAGGTGACGATTTCACCAAATGCCTGTGTGATTGTTGGGGACAAACCGATGTTCCTGAACGTTTCTGAAATTTTGAGAATGAATACAGATCATACCGTTTCATTGTTGAAAAAAGAATTGGAAATTGAACTGAGTGAATTGCAGGAAAGCTGGCATTTTTCTTCATTGGAAAGGATTTTCATTGAAAACAGAATCTATCATGACATTGAAGAGGTAAAGAGTTGGGAAGATGTTTTAAAAACGATTGCCATTGGTCTGAAACCACACACAGCTCATCTTTTAAGAGAAGTTACAGAAGAAGATATCCTGAGATTGACTGAAATTAGAATTAAAAGAATTTCAAGATTCGATTTAGATAAATTTAAAGAAAATATCTTATCACTTGAAGGTAAAATCGAGCAGGTAAGACATCATTTGGCAAACCTGATTGCGTATGCGATTGATTATTATTTAAATATTCAGAAAAAATACGGAAAAGGCAGAGAACGAAAAACGGAACTGAGAATTTTTGATACCATCGATGCAACAAAAGTTGCTGTAGCAAATGAAAAATTCTATGCCAATTTTGAAGAAGGTTTCGTAGGAACTTCACTCAAAAAAGATCAGTTCTTGTTTGATTGTTCAGACATTGACGACATCATTACTTTCCGGAAAGACGGAAGCATGAAAGTTGTAAAAGTGGAGGCTAAAACTTTTATCGGAAAAGATATTCTGCACGTTGCCATCTGGAAGAAAAATGACAAGCGAACGGTCTACAATATGATTTATCGCGAAGGAATGCAGGGACCTTATTATATGAAACGTTTTTCTGTGACGGGAGTGACGAGAAACACAGATTATCGGTTAGCTTCTGATGCAAAAGGTTCTGAAACGCTTTATTTTTCTGCAAATCCGAATGGTGAAGCGGAAACGGTAACCGTACTTCTAAAACCAAATCCGAGAATCAGGAAAAATAAAATGGACATTGATTTCTCCGAAATAGGAATCAAAGGACGAGACTCCAAAGGAAATCTCGTTACCAAATATTCGATTAAGAAAGTTGAATTAAAAGAAGAAGGAGTTTCAACTTTAGCACCAAGAAAAATCTGGTTTGATGACACCGTAAGACGTCTGAATGCAGATGTGAGAGGAACTTTATTGGGAAGCTTTAAAGGGGACGATAAAATTTTAACCATCAATGCTCAGGGTGAGGCAAAGCTGATCAGTTTCGACCTTGGAAACCGCTTTGATGACGAATATATCATCCTCGAAAAATGGCGACCGCAACAGCCGATTACGTGTATTTACTATGATGGCGAAAAAGATATTTATTTTATTAAAAGATTTCTGCTGGAAAATACGACCAATCCACAAACCTTCATGCCATCAGAACATCCCAAGTCATTCATTGAAAGAATCTTAGTTTCAAACGGTACCACTGCAGAAATTATTTTCGCAAAAGACAAAGGAAAAGAACGTGATCCTGAAACCGTAAACATCGACGAGTTTATCGGAGTAAAAGGTATTAAAGCCATCGGAAACCAGTTCACCAAATTTAAAGTAAAAACCATCAATATTACCATTCCTGAACCGGAAGAAGAAGAGACTGAAGTTTATGAAGAACCAGATTTTACCCCGTCTATAGATGAAGATGGCGGTACGATTGGTGATTTGTTTGAAGGTGGTAGTACTGAAAATTAAGAAATAGAAAATATGAGTATAATTGTTATTATAATTATTGCTGTTACATGTATTATAAGTTATTTTGGACTGAATAATATGGCAATGTTTGAGAAATATAAATTTAATGTTGCATCAATTTATAATCGGAAAGAATATGTAAGATTGATCAGTTCAGGATTTCTGCATGCAGATTTTATGCATTTGTTTTTCAATATGTTTTCTCTTTTCCTTTTTCAAGGTGCTATCATCCAGTTTTTTGGAGAAATAGGTTTTTTGATTATTTATTTTGCGTCAATGTTTTTGGGTAATCTATTTAGTCTGTTTATTTACAAGAATCAGCCTTGGTATTCTGCAATCGGAGCTTCTGGTGCTGTTTCGGGAGTTATTTTTGCAGCCATTGCAATGGCTCCTAATGAGATTAGCGTTAACTTTTTACCGGGATGGCTCTTCGGAACTTTATATTTTGGATATTCTGTTTACATGATGTTGAATCCTAAACAATGGGATAATTTAGGTCATGCTGCCCATTTAGGTGGAGCTTTTTTTGGACTGATTTACTCAATAGCGTTGCACCCACAGTTGGCAATGAGTAATATTCTTTACTTAGGAGCAATGTCTCTCCCTTTGTTATATTTATCTTACGAAATATTCATCAAAAAAAGAATCGGTTAAGCTAACCGATTCTTTTTTTTATTTGTGAGTATTATTGATCGAATTTATTTAATACCATATATAAAACGGTCGTTTTCAGATAAATCTTTGATCAATTCAGTTTCTGAAAAACTGTTTTTGTATAATTCTAAAGTTTCCTGACCTAACTTCTGATTGATTTCTAAAAACAACAATCCGTTTTTATTTAGATGTTTTTCAGAATCTTTAGCAATCTTTCGATAAAAGATCAAAGCATCTGAAGTTGGTGAAAAAAGAGCCATGGTCGGTTCAAATCCCTTCACAGAATCTTCAATATCCACCTCTTCCTCAATCCCGATGTAAGGGGGATTTGAAATAATGACATCATAATTTTCATTTAAATTAAAATTTAAATAATCGGCATGAATGAATTTGATGCCGAGCTGATGAAACTCCGCATTTCTTTTCGCAACTTCCAAAGCTTTTTCAGAAAAATCGATTGATGAAAGTTGTGCGTTTGGGAAATGTTTTTTTAGAACCAAAGGAATTACGCCGCTTCCAGTACCAATGTCCAAAATCTTAATACCATGAAGATTCAACTTTGAAAATTGAATTTTCTGAATTGCCAACTCCAACAATTCTTCCGTTTCCGGTCGTGGAATTAAGACATTTTCATTCACGAAAAAAGTCATTCCGTAAAATTCGGTTTCGCCTAAAATATGTTGATAAGGTTTTCCTGTTTTTAGCGACGAAATAATGTTTTCAAGCTGATTTTCATTGTCATCAGATAATTCTTGCTCCGACATTATTCTTTGCTGAATTTGATTGATGCTTAAAATATCTTCAATGAAAATTGAGTACAAAAAATCTGTTTCGGAATCAGTGTATAATTCTGAAAGTTCGGTTTTGAACTTATTTTTAAAATCTATGATGGTCATTTATCTTGTAAAAACGAGTTTGACATCTGTAGAATTTTTTTCGTCGATCCTGTAACCTTCATAGTTAAAAGCTTTCACATCATCCAATGTTTTCGCTTGAGTTTCCCCGCAAAATCTTACCACCAGACCTCTTGCGTGTTTTGTGTAAACAACGATGGTTTTCAGCTTCCCTTCCCTTAATTCGTAAAATTCAAAATCAATAATTTTGTGATTCAATTTT
>Ga0163161_10002095_pt1 | contig 14461 bp, 14 predicted proteins | sample S45metaG_FD_129847 | JGI IMG/M metagenome (GOLD analysis project Ga0163161, IMG submission 129847) | Switchgrass rhizosphere microbial communities from Kellogg Biological Station, Michigan, USA - S4-5 metaG | ecosystem: Host-associated > Plants > Roots > Rhizosphere > Soil | place: USA... | reverse complement strand
CTGGCCGACCGCATCGCGGTGCTCGACCAGGGCACCTTGCTCGCCCTCGGGCTCCCGCGCGAAACGATGCAGGACCCCCGCGTCGTGGGCGCCTACCTGGGGACCGCCCATGCTGCTTGAAGTACGAAACCTCCATGTCTCCCACGGCGACGCGCCTGCACTCTGGGAGGCATCGCTCGATGTTGCCGCGGGGCAGATCGTGGCCGTGGTCGGGCCCAACGGCGCGGGCAAGAGCACGCTGATCAACACCATCGCGGGCATCCTGCGTGCACGCGAGGGCCAGATCCGCATCGACGGCACGGACATCGCGAAGGTCCCGAGCCACCGCGTGTGCGGGCACGGCATCGCCATCGTCCCCGAAGGGCGGCGCCTGTTCACGCACATGACCGTTCTCGAGAACCTCCAGCTCGGCGGCTGGCGCGCCGACGCTCGGGCCTCGGGCGAAGGCTCGCTCGAAAGGGTGTTCTCGCTCTTTCCGATCCTCGGCGAGCGCCGCCACCAGATCGCAGGCTCGATGTCGGGCGGCCAGCAGCAGATGGTGGCGATCGGCCGCGCGCTGATGGCGCGGCCCCGGCTGCTCCTGATGGACGAGCCCTCGCTCGGCCTCTCGCCGGCCGTGGTCGACGACATGTTCCGGATCATCCGCACGATCAACGAACGCGGCGTGGCCGTGCTGCTGGTCGAGCAGAACATCCACAAGGCGCTGGAGATGGCGCACCACGCCTATGTCATCGAGCAGGGCCGCATCGTGGCCTCGGGAAAAGCGGACACGCTGCTCGGCAATCCTCGCATCCGGGAGGCCTATCTTGGCGTCTGATCCCTCATCGGGCGAAGTCGCGCCCCTGGCCATCCGCCGCGTCGTCACGGGCCACGACAAGACGGGTGCGTCCGAGATCGCGCTCGACTGCGACGTGCCGCGCTCCCATGTCTTCCAGCATGTGCCGGGCATGGTGTCGCGCCTGGTGTGGGCCAGCGCGCCGGTGCCGGGTCTGCCCTTCGATGGCGCCGATCCGACCGCCGCGGTGGCCAGCATCGTTCCCGCCGCGGGTGCCACGCGTTTCCTGGTCGTCACGTTCCCGCCCGACAGCGTGTTCGCGGCGCGCGCGTTCGACCCGGCTGCGGCGGCCGCCGAGAACCTGGCCGTGAGCCCCGGCCTGGCGGAGTGCTTCGAGCCTGACGGCATGCATGCGACGCCGACCATGGACTACGCCGTCGTGCTCGACGGCGAGATCTGGATCGAGCTCGACGAGGGACGCTCCACGCATCTTTGGCGCCATGACGTGGTGGTGCAGCACGGCACCCGCCATGCATGGCGCAACAGGAGCGAGCGTCCGGCGACGCTCGCCTTCGTGCTGATCGGCGCTTCGGCCGCGGCACGCAATGACACCCCATTCGACACAGGGAATATTCATGAATGACACGAGGATCACGCGCCTGCATGGGCGGCGCGTGTGGGATTCACGCGGACGGCCGACGGTGGAGGCCGAGGTCACGCTGGCCTGCGGCACCGTGGCGCGCGCCATCGCACCCGCCGGTGCCTCCACCGGCAGCGGCGAGGCGCTCGAGCTGCGCGACGGCGGTCCGCGCTTCGGCGGGCTGGACGTAGGGAAGGCGCTTGCTGCGATGCGTGAGATCGCGGCGTCGATCGAAGGGCTCGATGCGCGCGACCAGGCCGGCATCGACGCGCGCATGGTGGCGCTCGACGGCACGGCGAACCGCAGCCGCCTCGGCGGCAACGCGATCGTGGCGACCTCGATGGCGGTGCTCCACGCCGCGGCTGCAGCCGCCGGACTGCCGCTGTGGCGCCATCTCGCTGGAGATGGCCCGGTGCGCATGCCGCTGCCCGAAGTGCAGATCTTCGGCGGCGGTGCGCATGCGGCGCGGCGCGTCGATGTGCAGGACTTCATGGTGATGTGCCCCGCGGCCGGCAGCTTCGGCGAGGCGCTCGAATGGACCGCCGAGATCTACCTTGCGGCCGGCGCGCTGATGAAGAAGCACGGCAAGCTGCAAGGGGTCGCCGACGAGGGCGGCTACTGGCCGGCCTTCGGTTCGAACGAACAGGCGCTCGACACGCTGATGCAGGCCATCGCCGATGCGGGCCTGCGCGCGGGCGAGCAGGTCGGCATTTCGCTCGACATCGCGGCCTCCGAATTCGGCCGTGACGGCCGCTACACGCTCGCGCTGGATGACCGCAGCCTCGACACCGGCGAGATGATCGCGATGCTCGGCAACTGGCTCGATGCCTACCCGATCCTCTCCATCGAAGACCCGCTCGCCGAAGACGATGTGGCCGGGTTCCGGCAGTTCACCGCCGCCTATGGCAGCCGCTGCCAGGTCATCGGCGACGACTTTCTCGTGACCAACGCGGCGCGCGTGGCGGCCGCCGCAGCCGACGGCTGCACGAACGCGGTGCTGATCAAGCCCAACCAGGCCGGCACCGTCAGCGAGACGCATGCGGCGCTCGAGGCTGGCAGGCGGGCGGGTTTTGGAACCATCGTTTCGGCGCGCTCCGGCGAAACCGAGGACGTGACCATCGCGCACCTGTCCGTCGGCTGGAACGCGGGCCAGCTTAAGGTCGGTTCCTTCTCGCGCTCCGAGCGCATGGCGAAGTGGAACGAAGTGCTGCGCATCGAGGAGTCGCTGGGCCGCGACGCGGTGTTCAGCGGCTGGTCCGCAATGCCGTTCCGACATCGCGCGCAATGAACGCCGCGCATCACCCCACCCCATCAGGAAGAACATCGCCATGAACACGATCAAGCTGGCAGGCATTTCCGGAAGCCTGCGCAAGGCATCCAGCAACACGGCCATCCTGCGCACACTCCAGGCGTTGCTGCCGGAGGGCGTCGAGATGGCGCTGCTGCCGCTCGACGGCATTCCCTCGTACAACCAGGACCTCGACGGACCCGATCTCCCCGATGCCGTCCGGGCGTTCAAGGCCACGATCGATGTGTGCGACGGCCTCGTGCTGTGCTCCCCCGAATACAACTTCGGCATGCCGGGCGTGCTGAAGAACGCGCTCGACTGGGCCTCGCGGCCGGCGTTCGCGTCTCCGCTCAAGGGCAAGCCGGTGCTGGTGATGACCAGTTCGCCGGCGTTCACCGGCGGCGTGCGCGCCCAGGCCCAGCTGCGCGACACGCTGGGCGGCACCTTGTCGCGCGTGATCGCCAGGCCGCAGGTCGTCGTCGCGGGCGTCCACACCAAGATCGAAGACGGGCGGCTGGCAGACGCCACCAGCCTGGCCTTCGCGCTCGAAGCCATCGACGACCTGATCGCCGAGATCGGCCTGCTGCGTGCGGCCCGACCTTCTGCGGTGCAGCCAGCCCTGGGCTGAGCGGCAGCAGGTCCTTTCCTCCCCACCCAACCCTTCGCGAGGTTCTTATGCTGCCCGCCGTCAATCTGCGTCCGCCGTTCAACATCACACGTGCCAGCCACGTCGTCCTCCATGTCGCCGATCTCGCAAGGAGCCGCGACTTCTACGTCAACATCGTCGGGCTCGTCATCTCGGACGAGGGCGAAGGCGTCTGCTACCTGCGCGGCCTGGCCGAGGCCTGCCATCACAGCCTGGTGCTGATCCAGTCGCGGGGCGGCGAACAGACCTGCAAGCGGATCGGCTTTCGCGTCTTCTTCGAGGAAGACCTCGACAGCGCCCATGCCTTCTTCAAGGCCGAAGGGCTGGCTGCCGAATGGGTCGATGTTCCGCACCAGGGCCGCACGCTCCACGTGGAAGACCCGATCGGCACCAGGATCGAACTCTGCGCGCAGATGGAGACGCTGCCCCGCATGTACCTGAAGGTCGAGAGCTTCACCGGCGCGCATGCCCAGCGGCTGGACCACTACCAGCTGCTGGCCCCGGACACCTACGCCTTGTGCGCGTTCTACAGCCGGCTGGGTTTTCGCAACTCCGAGTACATCGCGCATGGCGACAAGCTGCTGGGCGCCTTCATGTACCGAAAGGGCACCTGCCTCGATCTGGCGATCGTGCAGGGCGCGGGGCCCCGCCTGCACCACTTCGCCTACACCGTCTCCGAGTCGCACAACATCTTCACGGCCTGCGACCTGGCGGGCAACTTCGGCTATGCCGAATCGGTGGAACGCGGCCCCGGCCGCCACGGGCCCGGCGGGATGCTGTTCGTCTACCTGCGCGACCCCGACGGGCATCGCGTGGAACTCTTCAACAGCCACTACCAGACCATCGACATCGAGATCGAACCCGTGCGCTGGGAAGCCGCCTCGCTGAGCACCAACATCCGATGGGGGATTCCCGCCCCCGCGCGCTGGTATTTCGAGGCCACCGCCTTCGCCGGGGCCGCGCTCATCGAGCCGGCCGAGAAACCCAATCCCCAAACGCTGGAGAGCTACGCGCTGGCGCTCTCCATGCAGAAGTAAACACCAGAAAGGTCACTGCCATGGCACGAGTCAGATATCTCCAACGATCGGACACCGACGCCGATCCCGCCCTGTTCGACAGGCTGGAACGCGAACGCAAGGTGCCCACCGCCAACATCTTCCGTGCGCTGGCGCACGCGCCGCAGGTGCTGGACGGGTTCATCTCCTATGCCAACACGCTGCGCGGCTCGCAGCTGAGCCCCAGGCTGCGCGAGCTGGCGATCCTCACCGTGGGCCACTGCACCGCGTCGGCCTACGAGATCGCACATCACCAGTCGCATGGCCTCAAGGCGGGCATCAGCGCGGAGCAGCTCAAGGCCGTGCCCGACTTCGAAAGCTCTGCGCTCTTCGACGACGAGGAGCGCGCCGTCATGGCACTGGCGCGCGAGTCGACGCTGAAGGTCGACGTGAGCGAACCCACGTGGCGCAAGGCCGCGGCTTTCCTGTCCGAGCGCCAGCTGGTCGAACTGGTGCTCACGATCGGTTGGTACAACTCCGGCGTTCGCATCATGGGTGCGCTCGCCATCGAGCTCGAGGACGGATACCGCTGACCACAGCCGCCGCACGCCCGGCCGGCGCGGTCCGAGCCGGTCTTCCGACATTCCAGGAGACAACGATGAGCATCACCAGATTTCAATCACAGCGCCGTGTCCTTCTTGCCGCGGCCGGCACCCTCATGCTGGCCTATGGCTTGCCCGCGCATGCACAAGGTGGAGGCGGCGCAGAGCCGATCCGGGTGGGCGGCACGCTGCCCCTCACCGGACCTCTTGCACCCGTCGGCGGCATCCACAAAGTTGCGGCCGAGGTGTTCGTCGATGCGCTGAACAAGCGCGGCGGGTTGCTGGGCCGCAAGGTCGAGCTCATGCTGCTGGACGACCAGTCGCAGCCGGGCAATGCGCGCACCCTGTACGAACGCCTCATCACGCGCGAAAAGGTCGACCTGCTGATGGGCCCCTATGGCACCAGCGCGATCATCGCGGCGATGGGCGTGGCGCAGCGCTTCAACAAGCTCTTCATCCAGAGCAGCCTCGGCGACCCGAGCCTGGCGCCCTACGAGATGCAGTTTCCGGCGCTCCCGCTGGGACCCGAGCCGCGCCTGGGCGCCACCGAGGTGCTGCTCGACGCCTATGCGAGCACCGCGACGCCGCCGAAGACCATCGCCTTCGTCACCAGCAAGTTTCCATCGGCGCTCGACCTGGCCAAGGGCGGGCAGGAGATCGCGGCCAAGCGGGGCCTGAAGACCGTGCTGTCGCTCGAGTACGAGTTCGGCACGCGCGACTTCGGCGGCATTGCCGCGCGCATCAAGGATGCCGCGCCCGACCTGCTGTGGTCGGGTGCGGTCGGCCTCGAGGCGGCGCAGCTGCTCGATGCGATGAAGCGCATCGACTACCAGCCCGCGCGCCAGTTCTACCTGTTTCCGGCGCCGGGGCCGACCGTGTCGAACCCACAGGCGAGCGGCCTGACCACGCTCACGTGGTTCGAGGACCACGCACCTTTCACGCAGGACGCAGGCGCCGCCCAGTTCATTGCCGCCTACAACGACCGCGCGAAAGCCGCCGGCCTGTCCTGGCCGCACGTCGATTCCCAGGCTGCGGCGGAGTTCGCGGCCTGGCAGATCCTTGAAGCCGCGGCCAAGGGCGTCGGCCGCCTCGACGACAAGGCCATGGCCGCATGGCTGCGCGCCAACCCGGTCGAGACCGTGCTGGGCACGCGCCGCTTCGACGGCAAGTTCAACAGCGGCGCGGCCGACACCAAGGTCAAGCAGGCACAGAACGGCAAGTGGGTCACGGTGTGGCCGCCCAGGTTCCGTCCGTCGGGTGCGGCATTCGTCGCCCCTTGAGTTTTTTCAAGAAGAGGTTTTCATGAACAGAACAATGACCGCAGCCCGGCTGCACGCGCTCGGCACGCCGATGTCGCTCGACACGATCCCGGTTCCCAAGCCGCGCCCCAGCGACCTGCTGGTGAAGGTGATGGCGTGCGGCATCGTGCCCAACATGGCCAACGTCATCAACAACTGGCCGACCTGGTTTCCGCACCAGCCCTTGCCGCGCTTCCCGGCCATCTTCGGGCTGGACGCGGTGGGCGTGGTCGAGGAGGTCGGCGAGGCCGTGATCAATGCCAGGCCCGGCGACCGCGTGTACGTGAGCCCGCTGCGTTCCTGCGGCTCCTGCAGGGCATGCCGCGCGGGCCAGCGCAGCCATTGCCGCTACTTCACGCTCAACGGCTACTTCAGCACCAGCCGCGATGGCCAGCGCATCTTCGACCTCTATCCGTACGGCGGCTTCAGCCAGTACATGACGGCGCCGGAGTACGCAATCGTCAACCTGCCGGACAACCTGAGCTTCGAGCAGGCCGGGCGCTTCGGCTATCTGGGCACCTCCTACGGCGCCTTGAAGAACGCGGGTGCCGGCCCGGGCCAGGTCGCGCTCATCGACGGCATCACGGGCACGCTGGGCGTCGCAGCCACGATGCTCGGGCTGGCCATGGGCCTGTCGCAGATCCTGGGCACCGGGCGCGACGAACGGCTGCTCGCCCGGATCAAGGCGCTGGCCCCCGACCGCATCCAGGTGATGCGGCTCGGCGAGGGCTCCACCGGCGAATGGGCCAAGTCGCTCACTGGCGGCGAGGGCGCCGACTTCGCCATCAGCGCACTGGGCGCGAAGGCGCCCGCGGCCACCATGCTCGACTCGATGCGGGGCGTGCGCCGCGGCGGCAAGGTGGTCAACGTGGGCGGCGTGGCCGAAGACCTGCCGATCGACGTGAAGTGGCTGATGGACGAGCAGATCCAGCTGATCGGATCGAACTGGTTCACGACCGCGCAGGGCCAGGAGATGGCGGAGATGGTTCGCACCGGCACGCTGGACCTGTCGTACCTGGAGCATCGCGCCTTTCCGCTCTCTCGCGTGAACGAGGCGATCTCCGGGCTGAAGGACCGCGACGGCGGCTTCAGCAACTACGTCGTGCTTCCGCAGGCCGTGGACGCGGCGTGAACGGTACCAAAGCCATGCTCGGCGCATTCCTGGTGTCGCAGGGACTCGCCAGTGCAGAGGAGCCGGCGCACTGGCATCCGCTGGCGGGGGGCGTTTCGTCCGATATCTGGCGCGTCGATCTCCCGGGCCGGTCGATGTGCATCAAGCGCGCGCTTGCCAAGCTCAAGGTCTCGGCGGACTGGCAAGCCCCGGTGTCGCGCAATGCCTTCGAATGGGCATGGCTGCAGTTCGCGGCCCGCCATGCGCCGGACCACGCGCCGCATCCGATCGCCCACGATCCCGAGGCCGGGCTCTTCGCCATGTCGTTTCTCGCACCCGAGGCGCATCCGGTGTGGAAGGAGCAGCTCATGGCCGGCGAGGTCTCGGCGCGCACGGCGCAAGCGGTCGGCCGCGTCCTCGGCGAGCTGCATGCGGCCAGCGCGGGAAGGCCCGAGCTCGCCGCCGCATTCGACACCACGGACAACTTCCGCGCGCTCCGCCTCGAGCCGTATTTCACCGCGACCGCCGAGCGCCATCCGACGCTGGGCGCCGCGCTGATGGACCTGGTGGAGCGCACGGCCGGCTTGCACATCGCGCTGGTGCACGGCGACGTCAGCCCCAAGAACATCCTCGTGGGTCCGCGCGGGCCGGTGCTGATCGATGCCGAATGCGCCTGGTACGGCGACCCGGCCTTCGACCTGGCTTTCTGCCTGAACCACCTGCTGCTGAAATGCCTCGCGCGTGCGGACCAATGCGAGGCCTTGCTCGCATCGTTCGCCATGTTGGCCGAGGCCTACTTCGAGCAGGCGAACTGGGAGCCGCGCGCGGCGCTGGAGGAACGCGCGGCCCGCCTGCTGCCGGCGCTGATGCTGGCGCGCATCGACGGCAAGTCGCCGGTCGAGTACGTGGTCGATGAAGCCCAGCGCGATGCGGTGCGCGCGTTTGCCGCGCCGCTGGTGCTGCGCCCCGCAAGCCGGCTTGCGCACGTCGCACGCGAGTGGGGCCAGGCAGCGGCTCGCTGAACCCGGCCGGCGCCGGGCTGCAAGCTCAGCCTTGCGGTCCGGCGTTGCGCGGCTGCTGCGGCGCAGCGCCCTGCAGCACCCGTACCACTTCCTCGGCCGCACGCCGGCGCAGCTCGACCAGCGACGCATCCGACGAGAACGCGACATGGGGCGTGAGCATGGCGCCGGGGTGGCTTCGGAGCGCAGCCGGAACATCGGGCTCCGATTCGAGAACGTCGAGTGCCGCGCCGGACAAACGTCCGCTGCCGAGGGCCTCGATCACGGCATCCGTATCGACCACGCCGCCGCGGCTCACGTTGACGAGCAGGCCGCCATGCGGCATCAGTGCGAGCCGCTCGCGGTTGACGAGGTGCCGCGTTGCTTGCGCGAGCGGCGCATGCACGATCACGATGTCGCTCTGCGAGAACAGTGCGTCGAGCGCCACGCCCTGGACGCCTTCGGCCTCGCCGGAAAAATGGGGATCGTGTGCCAGCACCCGGCACCCGAAGGCGCCGAGCTTGCGCGCGGTCGCGCGGCCGATGCGGCCGAAGCCCACGATGCCGCAGGTGAGCTCGGCAAGGCGGCGCAGCCTGGCCGTGGCGGGGTCCCAGCGGCCGGCGCGCACTTCGCGGTCGAAGCGCACCAGGCCGCGCGTCCATGCGAGCGCGAAGCCCACCGCGTGATCGGACACTTCCTCCACGCAATAGTCCGGCACGTTGGTGACCCAGATGCCGCGCGCGCTCGCGGCATCGACCGCGATGTTGTCGAGGCCTACGCCCAGCCGGGCGACGATCTGGAGTTCGGGCACGGCCGCGATGGCGGCCGCCGACACGGGCGCCCAGCAGGTCAGGATGGCCGATGGCTGGTGCTCGCGCGCCAGCGCTTCGATGCCGTCCGCGGGCAGCGGGACGGCCGGGCCGCTGACGAGGCGCATGCCGGCGGCTTCGATGATGTTTCGCTCGATGCTGTCGTCGGGCCAGGCGTAGTCGGTGAGCAGGACAGTGTGGTTCATGGTGTGGAGGAGGTGGAAGCCTGGTCGGCGAGCAGGCGGGCCTGGCCGCGTTTGGTGCTGGCCGATTCGAGCGCGCGCGTGCTGCCGCGCACCACGAGCGTGGGCGGCGAGACGGCGCTGTAGGGCGCCGCGCTTGCGGGCTTTTGCTTGAGCTGATGGATGAACCAGAGCCCGCAGGCGGTGGCCAGTTCGGAGACCGGCAGGCTCACGGTCGTGAGGCCGGGGCCCCACCAGCGAAAGCCCAGCTCGTCGCCGAAGCCGACGACGGACAACTGCTCGGGCACGCGCACGCCGCTGGCCAGCAGTTCCTCGAGCACGCCCTGCGTGTTCTGGACCGAGCCCAGCACCACCGCCGTGGGCGGGGTGCGCAGCGCGAGCAGGCGGCGGATCGCATCGCGGCCGAAATCGGTCGACGCCGGGGCGCCGAGTTCCTCGCGCGCATGCGTGGCCGCCTTGCTGCCGGCAAGGGCGTTCTGGAAGCCCTGCAGCCGCGCCGCGCCGGTGGGCAGGTCGGTGGTGCCGCCGATGTAGGCGATGCGCTGGTGGCCGAGTTCGACCAGGTGGCGGGTGGCCTGGAACAGCGCCTGCGCGTCGTCGATGCCGAACCAGTGCTCGCCCAGCGCCGCATGCCGGCGCAGCAGCTGGATGCGCGGCGTCATCTTGAGCAGCCGCACCGACTCCGGATGCGGCCGTGCCGTGGGCACGATGATGATGCCGGCCACGTTGACGCTGGTGAGCTCGCGGATATGGCGCAGCTCGACCAGGCGGTCGTCGTCGGTCTCGGACAGCGTGAGCTGCAGGTCCGCGCTCTCCAGGCATTTGGACAGCGCATGCGCGATGGTCGAGTAGAAGCTGTTGCGAATGTCCGGGACGACCAGGCCCACGAGGTTGCTGGACGCGCCGCGCATCATGCGCGCCGCGCGGTTGGCGACATAGCCGAGCTCGTTCGCGACCTCGGCCACCTTCTGCTTCATGGCGGCGCTGATGCGCGGGTCGTCCGACAGGGCGCGCCCCACGGTGGAAGCGGAGACCTCGAGTCGGCGGGCAATGTCTTTGATCGTGACCATGTGCGGGCTGTCGGGCAGCGGTGTGGGGGAGTGCATTAACGATAGCACGTAAAGAACAAGGCCTCAACCCGAAAAGCGATTGACTGGCAGGCGAAATGCTCTCTAGAATTTATGCTAACGATAGCATAAACAAGAGACGATGCATTTCCGCGCCGGATCGGACTGATCCACCTTCCGGCCCCTTGCCTGGATCGCACCCAAAAAACTGGAGACAACGTGAAGCCCCATCCCCACACACGCCATCGCGGCAGACTGAAACGCACATTGCTCGGCATGCTCGCCCTCGGCTCGGCCGCGGTGGCATGCGCGCAGTCGTCGGTCACCATCTTCGGTGTCGTCGATGCCTCGGTCAGCCAGTACGCCAGCAAGTCGGAAGACCGGAACTTCGCAACGCCGGCATCGCCGTTCTACGTCAACCAGGGCTCGCGCACCGTGAGCCGAAGCACGCTCGCGAATTCGGCCTACAACAACAGCCGCCTGGGCTTCCGGGGAACGGAAGACCTGGGCGGCGGACTCGCGGCCGGCTTCTGGCTCGAAAGCCCGATCACGAACGACGACGGCGCAACCGGCCTCGCCAACTTCAGCCGCCGTTCCACCGTGAGCCTCATGGGCGGATTCGGCGAGATCCGCCTGGGGCGCGACTTCACGCCCAGCTTCTGGAACGACACGGTGTACGACCCCTTTGCCGCGGTCGGCGTCGGCGCCAACCTGATCTCTTCGGCCAGTCTCTTCAATACGACCGGCGGCCCCAACGGCTTCGGCGGCAATGCCAACTACCTGCGCGCCAGCAATTCCATCGGCTACTTCCTGCCTCCCACGCTGGGCGGGCTCTATGGCCAGTTGATGTACGCGCTGCACGAGAACAACAGCTACGACCCGGGCACCGCCACGCCGCCGGGCGTAAACCCGCTCACCGGCCAGCTGAACGCCGGCGCCGCAGCGTCCTCGCGTACCGGCCGCTACGTGGGAGGCCGCATCGGCTATCTCAATGGTCCACTGGACATTGCGTTCGCGGTGGGCAACAGCACCGTGGGCGACGACTACTTCGCCGGCACCACCGACAGCGTGAAGACCGTCAACCTGGGCGGAACGTACGACTTCGGCGTCGTGAAGCTCTTCGGCGAACTGTCCCGCACCCGAAAAACGCGCGACTACGCCGCGACGCCGGCGCTTCCCTTGCCCGACACGGACCTGAGCGGCTACCTGGTCGGCGCGACCATCCCGGTCGGGCCGGGCCTGATCCGTGCCTCGTATGCGCGCGTGAAGTACGACCTGAATTCGGTGGCCACACCCTTCGCGCCGGCGGCGGCCGACCCGCAGGCCGGCAAGCTGAGCCTCGGCTACGTGCACAACCTTTCGAGGCGCACGGCGCTGTATGCGACCTTCGCCCGCGTCAGCAACAAGAACGGTGCGGCGCTGACGGTCGGCGGGCCGTCATTCATCAGCGCAGGCGTGTTCACGCCGAAGACCTCGACCGGCTACGACTTCGGTATCCGCCACGCGTTCTAAGCCGCCTGGCCCGCCGAGGGCGCCGCGAGGACGAAGTCCACGAAGCCTTGCGCCGCGTGCGAGAGCGAGACGCCGGCGCGCTGCACGAGGGAGACCTCGCGGTCGATGCGGGGCGTCTCGACGCGGCGCCAGCCGATGCGCGCGGGGTCGGCCAGCTTCACCGCATAGCCGGGGAGAATCGCAATGCCGAGCCCGGCGTCCACCATGCCGATGAGCGAGCCGGCATAGTTGGCCTCCCGCGCGGGCTTGAGCATCAGGCCGGCAGCTGCAAAGCCTGCTTCCGTGAGGTCGCGAAAGACGCTGCCGCGGCGCAGGGCGAGCACCGGCTCCTCGGCGATGTCGGCCCAGGTCAGTTTCTTCAAGCGGCTGAATGCGTGCCCGGCCGGGAACGCGGCGGCCATGGCTTCGGAGAACAGCAGCGTGCGCTGGATGTCGACCTCGTCGGATGCGAAGGTGCCGATACCCACGTCGGCCGCGCCGCTGCGCACCAGCGGCAGCACCTGGTTGGGCAGAGTGTCCTGCAGCACGACCTCGATGCCGGGGTACTGCGCGCCGAAGGCGGCCAGCATGGGCGGCAGGTAGGTGCTGGACAGCACCAGCGGTGCCGCCACCACGACGCGCCCGCGTTCGCGCGCCACCAATTTGTCCACCCCCGCGATCGCCGACTCGAGCTCGGCCAGGATGCGTTCGGCGCGCGGAAAGAAATCGCTGCCCGCCGCGGTCAGGGCCACGGTGCGGGTGGTGCGGTCGAACAGGCGGCTGTCGATGGCGCTTTCGAGTTCGCGCACCAGCAGGCTCAAGGCCGACTGCGTGAGATGCATCGCCTGCGCGGCGCGGGTGAAGTTGCCAAGCCGCGCGACCAGCACGAAAGCCCGGAGCTGGCGGAGAGTCACATTCATGAGCGGAGCCAATCATCCGATTGGAAAGTCTCGATTGAATCACAGCCGCATGCGCCTTCTAATCGCTGCAACACAGAAAGACCAGAGACATGAAACGCCGCCAACTCCTCATTGCCTCCGTGCCGGCGCTCGCTGCCGCCTTGCCGTCATGGAGCGTTGCAGAGCCCGCCTACCCGAGCGCACCCGTCAAGGTGCTGGTGGGCTTTCCGCCGGGCACGGCAACGGACGTGGCGGTGCGCGCCGTCGCGGACCAGATGGGCAGGCGCATGGGCCAGCCCTTCGTCGTGGACAACCGGCCCGGCGCCGGCAGCAACATCGCGGCCAGGGCCGTGGCCGCCGCGCCGCCCGATGGCTATACGGTGTTCGCGATCACGATCGCCAACGTGGTCAACGCCGCGTTCCCGGTCGCCAATGCGGTCGACCCGCTGAAGGACCTCACGCCGATCACGCTGATCGGGAACGTGCCCAACGTGCTGGTGGTCCACCCGTCGCTCAAGGTGTCGAGCGTGGCCGAGCTCATTGCGCTCGCCAAGGCCAGGCCGGGCGCGCTGTCCTTTGCCTCGTCGGGCGTCGGCACCTCGCCGCACCTGTCGGGCGAACTGTTCGCACGCATGGCCGGCATCACGATGGTCCATGTCCCGTACAAGGGCAGCACGCCCGCGATGACCGACCTGCTCGGCGGCCAGGTGCAGCTCATGTTCTCGCCGGCCTCCACGGTCCTGCCGCAGGTGCGCGCGAACAAGCTGGTGGCACTGGCCGTCACCAGCCCGCGCCGGACCTCGATTGCGCCGGAGCTGCACACGCTCGACGAACTCGGGCTCAAGGGCTTCGACACCTCCGTGTGGATGGGGCTGATGGCACCGGCGCGCACGCCCGCCAGCGTGATCGCCGCGCTGCGCACCGCCGCCCATGCGGCGCTCGACTCGAGCGAGATCCAGGCGATCTACAAGGCCCAGGCCATCGACGTCCTGAAGACCAGCGGCGATGAACTGTCCCGCTTCCTGCAGGGCGAGGGCACGCGGTGGTCGAAGTTCATCCAGCAGACGGGCATCAAGCCCGAGTGAGTACAGAAATCTTTCTTCAAAGGAACATCCACATGTCCAAGCTGCGCGCTTCCGAGTGCCGTGAATTCATCGCCGCGGTCACCGAAAAAGCCGCGGAAATGGGAGTGCCCATCTCCGTAGCCATCGTCGGGCCCGAGGGCCACCTGATCGCGCTCGAGCGCATGGACGACGCGGGCTTCATCACGCCCGACACGGCCCGCGCCAAGGCGTTCACCGTGGCCGCGTTCCGCTCGATGAGCCCGCGCTTTCCCGACGGCCTGGTCATCCAGCAATGGTTCAAGGAACGCAACCCGCAGCTCCTGGTCGGCCTGGCCGCGCTGACCAACGGCCGCATTGCGGCGTCCGGCGGCGGTGCGCCCGTGTTCAAGGGTGACGAAATGGTCGGCGCCTACGGCATCTCCGGCGGCACCTCGCAGCAGGACGAAGAGATGAGCCTTTATGCGCGTGAAAAGGTCGGCTGGCGCCATCTGCCCGAGCACGACACCACCGACCAGAGCGTGAAGGACCATATCAACGCGCTCTATGCGAAGGCTGGCCTTGCCGACCGCAAGCTG